>Ga0075425_100000652_pt1 | contig 32915 bp, 25 predicted proteins | sample SoiMethybrSBSTD4_FD_75300 | JGI IMG/M metagenome (GOLD analysis project Ga0075425, IMG submission 75300) | Bulk soil microbial communities from a Populus tree surrounding site in Tennessee, USA - Soil MetaG P. TD hybrid SBSTD4 | ecosystem: Environmental > Terrestrial > Soil > Tree plantation... | reverse complement strand
CGCCCCTCACCCGGCGCTGGCGCGCCACCCTCTCCCCGACGAGCGGGGAGAGGGGTTGATCATGCGGCGCGGCGCTGCGTTTCCTGAATGGCCGGCGCCGGTTTCAGTCTTCGCCATGCCGTCGACTGCACGAGCGCGACGCCGCTGAGGATGATGCCCATCGCGAGCCACGACATCCACGTCAGCGGTTCGTTGTGGATCAGCCATCCGAGAATCATCGCCACGACGGGATTCACGTACGCGTAGAGCGGCGTAATCGTCGTGCGGATGTGCGCGAGCGCGTAGACGTACGCGCTGTACGTGATCACGGAACCGAAGATCGTGAGGTATGCGATCGCGGCAAACGTCCGCGGTGTGATCGTCATCCGCGCGCCGTCGCCGATCGCCAGTCCGACGACGATCAGGATGCCGCCGCCGAACAGCATCTGCAGCGCGGAGGAGATCATCAGCGGCACCTTCTTCAGGTTGTACTTCGCGTGCGCGGAGCCCAGCTGCCAGCAGAGCGATCCGATCTGAATCGCGAGCGCGCCGATGAGCAGCGGGATGCTCCACTTGCCGCCGTTCGCGCCCGGCGTGACGAGGACGACCACGCCCGCGAATCCGATGAGCATGCCGATGCCGCCGCGCAGCGAGACGCGCTCGCCGCTCCTGCGGAACATTTCGATGATGGCCATCCAGAACGGTGCGGTCGCGACGAGCAGCGCGGCGATGCCGCTCGGCACCCACTGCTCGCTCCAGACGACGGAGAGATTGCCGACGCCGACGAGAAGGAATCCGATCAGCGCGAGATTGGCGAGCGTCTTCGGATCGCGCGGGACGCGCGCGCCGCGCGCGAGCGCGATCGGGAGCAGGATCAGCCCTGCGGCGGTGAAGCGGATTCCGGTCATCAGAATCGGCGGAATCGTTTCGATCGCGATCGCAATGCCGAGGTAGGTCGTACCCCAGACCGTGCAGACGATCGCGAACGCGAGCCAGGCGAGGGCGCGCTCGTGCTTCATGAAATGTTTCCTCCGAGGGTGATGCCGCCGACTTTCTCGAGATGCGTCTGCATGACGATGGTCGTGCGCGTCGCGAATCCGATCTCGGGCGAGGTGAGCTGCGAGACGATCTGATTGAGCGAGCCGATCGACTCCGTGCGCACTTTGATCAGGAAGCAATCCTCGCCAGCGACGGTGTGCACTTCGAGCACTTCGTCGCTCAGCATCAATTGCTGAAACGCCTTCCACTGCTTCGCGGCGAGCTTCGGACCGCGTGCCGCGACGAAGGCCGTGATCGCGCTGCCGACCGCGGACGGCTCGACGACGACGGTCGTTCCGCGAATCACTCCCTGGCGCTCGAGCTTCTCGATGCGATCCGCAACGGCGGGCCGGGAGAGGCCGATCTGCTCCGCGATCTGCGCGGCAGGCGTGCGCCCGTCACGCAGGAGGAGGCCGAGAATGCGATGGTCGAGCTCGTCCAGTTCGACAGCCATGCGCCGCAATATGGTGTCGAATCGAAGGAAAAGCAAGTCACAGACTTGCGAAGTGTCGGTTTCGTCTAGAAGAAGGAGGCGATCGGCAGTCCGATGGCCAGCCGCATCCGGGCCGAGAACTTCGGGGCGATCCGGTTCGCGCGGGGGTAGCGGAACTCGCCGCGCTTCTCGGCGCTGCGGAGGAGATCGCGCTGCAGGTACTCGACTTTGACGTCGCGCAGCGGGTCGGCGAGCAGGCGCCGCAGCGATGCGCGGCAGAAGACGATCGAGCGCAGCCGCAGACCCTTGGCGCGCACGGAGAACCGCAGATTCTCGCGGTCATCCGATACCGCCCGGGCAATCCCCGCCGGCAACACGCTCATGATCTCCTCGGCGATACGCGATTCGTCGGACTTGTTCCTGATCTCGGTGCTCATGATTTCCTCATTCGTCTGGTGGTATAGACGCGCGTTCGAGGCTGAAGTTTCAACGGGCAAAGCGAAATCTGTGTGAACGCCATGTCAGGAGTCGTGACATTCGAACCGCTCGGAACGACGGCGGCGGCGAAGGAGAACGAAACGGTTCTCGACGTCGCGCGCCGCGCCGGAGTCCCGCTCGCGAACTCATGCGGTGGGGTGGGTGTGTGCGCCCGTTGTCGCGTGCGCGTAATAACCGGAGAGCTCAGTCCTCGTACATCTGTGGAGGCTCGCTTCGGCGAACCCCGCGGGTTCGCCGAAGACGAGCGGATGGCGTGTCAGGCCGTGGTCCTGGGGGACTGCACGGTCACGACTACGTACTGGTAGTTAGTAGTTGGTAGTTGGTAGTTGGTTGTTAGTCTCCGTCGTCGGCAATCGCGGCAGTCGTTGCGGCGCCCCACGTTTCGTTGCCCGGCACCTCGAAGTAGAACGGCTTGCGGGTCTTCGGGTGATTGCCGATCTCGTTCATGGCCATGGCGTCGAAGATGCGGCCGTTCACGATCGTGTAGCGAATCGATTCGGAGTTGCGCAGGTTCTCGAGCGGGTTCTTGTCGAGGACGATGAGATCCGCGAGCTTGCCCGGCTCGAGCGATCCGATGTCGTGATCGAGGCCGAGGTACTGCGCGCCCGACAACGTTGCCGCGCGCAGCGCTTCCATCGGCGTCATGCCGCCGAGGCCGAACATCCAGAGCTCCCAGTGCGCGCCGAGTCCTTCGCGCTGGCCGTGCGCGCCAAGCTGCACGCTGACGCCGGCATCGCGGAGCTTCTTCGCCGCCCGCGCGTTGCTGATGAAGTTGAGCTCTTCGTCGGGAATCTCGGGGCGGCGGCGCGAGCGCGACTCGAGAATGCGGCGCGGGACGTATTTCGCGAGGCGCGCGTTCTCCCAGACGTTCGTGGTCTGGTACCAGTAGTTCTCGCCGAAGCTGCCGCCGTACGCGACGATCAGCGTCGGCGTGTAGCCGACCTTCGTCGAGCCCCAGAGCTGCGTGACGTCGTCGTAGATCTTCGCGACGGGGAGCGAGTGCTCGACGCCGGTGTGACCGTCGACGACCATGGTCATGTTGTGCATGAAGAGCGATCCGCCTTCCGGCACGACCATCATGTTCAGCTGGCGCGCCGCTTCGATGACCTGCTGGCGCTGATCGCGCCGCGGCTGGTTGTAGCTCTTCACGCTGAATGCGCCGACGGCCTTCATCCGCTTGAGGTGGCCGAGGGCGTCGTCGAGATTGTTGATCTCGGCTTTGAACGGCGCCTTCGCGCCGTAAAGAATCGTTCCGGTCGAGAAGATGCGCGGCGCCACGATGCGGCCCGCTTTCGCGAGCTCGCTCGCGGCGAAGATCTCGTTCGTGTCGTTCGACGGATCGTGCAGCGTCGTGACGCCGAACGTGAGCGCGGCGTAGTTCACCCAGCTCTGTTGCGGAATGATCTGATCGGCGCCCATCGAGCCGTGCCAGTGCACGTCGACGATGCCGGGCATGATCGTTTTGCCCGCCGCGTCGATGACTTTCGCATCCGCGGGCACCGCGACGTTCGCGCCGACGGCGACGATCTTGTTTTTGTCGATGACGATCGTGCCGTTCTCGATCACGTCATCGCCGTGCATGGTGATGATGCGCGCGTTGGTGAGCGCGAGCTTTCCGGACGGCACGTCGTACGGCTGCGAGAAGCTGATGTTCGTGCCCTGCTCGGGCGCGGACGGCAATTTCTCCGGCGCGCCTTCCATGAATGCGAAGGCATCTTTGAGATCGCGCGAGAAGAGCTCGGGGCCGAGGGCCCAGTAGAGACGCGTTCCGTCGCCGGACCAGTGGAGATATTCGCTCGCGTCCTTCGAGACCTTCGCGACCGGAATCGACTTCATGTCGGGTGCGATCTCGATCGATTTGCCGGTGCGCACGAACGGTGCTATGTACGCGTTGAACTTCTCGCGGAAGGCCACCCACTTCTCGTCGGGCGAAAGCGCGAACTCCGTCGCGAAGCCGGAGATCAGATGCTGGCGCTCGTCCGCACCGCTGATGTCGATCGAGCGAAACGCGCGCTTCCCTTCGTCCTCGAAGGTCATGAAGAAGATGCGGTCGTTCGTCGCGCCGAACGCGGGAGAAGCGCCCTTCTTCGTGACGAGCGTCGCTTTGCCGCCCGCGGTCGGAACGACGTAGATGCCGCTGTCTTTCGAATAGATCGCGGGGCGGAGGAAGCCGTCGCTCGTCGTTTGATAGACGATGCGCGAGGCGTCGGGTGAGAACGCAGGGTCGATGAACTGTCCCGGCTTGTCGTTGACGACGCGACCGTCGCCGCCGGTGGACGCGACGACGCGGATCGTGCCGAGCTTCTCGTCGTCCCACGTCGTGTAGACGATCCATTTGCCGTCGCGCGACCACGACGGGTAGTACTCATCGTGATCGCTCTGTTTCGTGAGGCGATGCGGCGTGCCGTTCGGCAGATCGCGAATCCAGAGTTTGCCGAGGGCCTGGTAAACGACCTGCTTGCCGTTCGGTGCGACCTCGACCCAGCGCAGCATCTTGACGTCGAACTTCTCGGGCGCGACTTCGATCGGGAAGCGCACGGCGTCGAAGACCTTGCGCGTGCTTTTCACGTGGAAGGGGATATTCGTGACCTGCTTCGAGGCGACGTCGATCCGATTGATCTTTCCGCCGGACCAGAAGACGAGCGATTTGTCGTCCGGCGTCCACGCGATCGTCGGATAAACCCCGTGGACCGCCCACGTCTCCTGCATGTCGCGATCGAGTCCGTCGTAGAGCGGCATCTCGCGTCCGCTCTCGATGTCCATCACGTAGAGCGTTGATTTGTAGCGAACGCGGCGCACGAACGCGATCGACTTGCCGTCGGGCGACGGCGTGGGGCGAATCGAACCGCCCGGACCATAGATATAGCGCTCCGTGTCGCCCTTCTCGCGATCGAGGCGCTGGATGACGTAGATCTGACCGTTCGGATCCTTGCTGTACTCGAAGATCGCGCCGGGCGTGACGTCGTCGCTGAAGTAGAGGTAGCGGCCGTCGGGCGAGAAGACCGGCTCGCCGGTGTCCTTCTGGTCGGTGCGCTTCTTCGTCATCTGCACGCCGTCGCCGCCGCTGCGGTGATAGAGCCACATCTCGCCGGCGCCGAGGGAGCGTTCTGAGGTGAAGTGCTTGCGGGCGACGAGGAACTCGCTGTCGGGCGTCCACGCGGGCTGATTGAGAAGGCGGAACGTTTCCTTCGTGACCTGTTTCGGCGCGGAGCCGTCGCGGTTCATGATCCAGATGTTGTCGCCGCCGCTGCGGTCGCTCGTGAACGCGATCCACTTGCCGTTCGGCGAGAAGCGCGGCTGCATGTCCCACGCGACGCCGGTCGTGAGCGCCTTCGCTTCGCCGCCTGCGAATGGGATGACGTAGATGTCGCCGAGAAGATCGAACGCGATCTCCTTGCCATCCGGCGACACATCGATCGACATCCACGTTCCTTCGGTGACGTCGATGTTCGCGTCATGCGAAGGTCCGGGTGGGTTTATCACGTCCCACTTCTTCTCGTCCTTCTTTTCAGCCTGCGCGTCGGGCGCGTCGGTCTTCGGCGTTGGCGCCGCAGCGGGGGGCTTCGGCGCGTCCTTCTGCTGCGATTCTTTTTTCTGCAGCTCCTGCGATTCGGGACGTGGCTCCTGCTCCGCCTTTTCGGGCTTCTTCGGCTCGGCTTTCTTGTCGGTGGGTGGGACGGGAGGAGGGGTCTGGGCGGTGAGTGGGAACGCGAGAGCGAACGTGAGGAGAAGGACGCAGAGCTTCTTCATCGATTTCCTTTCGAGGTGATGAACATGCAGTCGCCGTAGGAGTAGAAAAGGTATCGGTTGCGGATGGCCTCCGCATACGCGTCACGAATTGTTTGCATGCCCGCGAATGCGGAGACGAGCATCAGGAGCGTCGATTCGGGGAGGTGGAAGTTGGTGAGGAGGCGATCGACGGCTTTGAATTCGAAGCCCGGCGTGATGAACATCGACGTCTCCGCACGACCCGCTTCGAAACGTCCGTTGCCGTTGCGAATCGCGCTTTCGAGCGTGCGGACGGACGTCGTGCCGACGGCGACGATCGGACGCTTTTCGTCGAGCGCGCGATTCAGTTTCGCTGCGGCATCGATGCTGATGTCGTAGCGCTCCGCGTCCATGCGGTGCTCGGCGATCTCGTCGACTTTCACCGGCTTGAACGTGCCGATGCCGACGTGCAGCGTGACGCGAACGATCTCGATGCCGCGCGCGGCGATCGACGCGAGGATCTCCGGCGTGAAGTGCAGACCAGCGGTCGGCGCGGCGATCGCGCCGCGCTCCGCGGCGTAAACGGTCTGATACGACTCGCGATCTTCGTCGCGCGGAGTTTCACGCGCGATGTACGGCGGAAGGGGCATGACGCCGATGCGATCGATCTCCTCGAGATCGCCATCGAACCGAATCACAACCTCCCCCTCGCTCTTCTCCAGCACCTCGGCACTGAGCGCATCCGAGAACGTCACGACATCGCCAGGTTTCACGCGCTTCGCGGGCTTGCACCACGCTTCCCACACACGCGGTTCGCGCTCTCGCGTGAGGAGGAACTCGATTGCGCGCGTCATTTGTCCTTTCGGCCGCGCGTAGAGACGCGCGGGAATCACGCGCGTGTCGTTGATGACGAGGACGTCGTTCGCACCGAGGCGATCGGGGAAGTTCTGGAAGTTGTCGTGCTCGATGCGATCCGGAGGCGTGAGCACGAGCATCCGCGAGCGCCCGCGCGGCCGCGGATCCTGGGCGATGAGCTCTTCCGGAAGGTGGTAGGAAAAGTCGCTGCGCCGCATTTGCAGCGGGGATAGTACGCAGTTTGGAGTGCGGCGACCGCAGTCGCCGCTTTCCGTGCGGCAGCCGCAGCTGCCGCGACTGCGGTCGCGGCAAGGCAAGCGGCAGCTGCGGCTGCCGCACTCCAAAAACTACTGCCGCACGGCGATGAAGCTCGCGACGTAGCCCGCTTTCGCTTGTCCGTTGCTGTGTGGGATCACGCGGATGACCGAGCCGACGATGGCGGGGACCTGATTCACGCCGTTCGGCCACTGGTTCACGAGGTAGCCGATGTACGCGTAGATCCACGGCTCGTTGTTCACCGTGCCCGAGCCCTGGAAGTTGGCGGTCATCGGATTGCCGTAGGTCATCGAGCCGGCGAGGTTGAGGCTCCAGCCCTCGCCGCCGATCGTGCCGGCGATCATCTGCATCGGCGCGTCGGTGAACTCGAGCGTTCCCTCGCCGAAGAGGATGTTGTCGAACGGGTCCGGATCGGTCGGCGTGTTGACGAAGCTGCGATAGGTCCACTTGCCGAGGAGCGGGTTGGTGAAGGGAGTGGCCATGTTTTCCTCCTGAAATAAGGAGAGTCGCGGCGCGTGCGAAACCACACCCCGATAGAATCGCGCGCCAATGATTCCGGCGAGAGTGATCACCTGTTCCGACGCCGCGTCGCGCGGCGAGCGCGTCGATCGATCGGGTCGCGCCGTGCGCGAATTGCTCGAAGCGAACGGATTCGCGGTCGATCGCATCGTCATTGTTCCCGACGACGTCGATCGCATCGCGGCGGTGATCGCGGACGCGGCGAACGAGGTCCGGCTGGTCGTCACGACGGGCGGGACCGGCGTCGCTCGCCGCGATGTGACTCCGGAGGCGACGATGCGCGTCTGCGAGCGCGTCGTGCCGGGATTCGGCGAGCTCATGCGCGCGAAGTCGCTCGAGAAAACGCCGATGGCCTCGCTTTCGCGCGCGCAGGCGGCGACGCGCGGGGCGGCACTCATCATTAATTTACCGGGCAGTCCGAAGGGCGCCGTCGAAAACCTGGGTTTCGTGTTGCACTTGATTCCTCACGCGCTGCAATTGCTCGCAGGAGACACCGAACACCAATGACTGTCCGCACCGGACTCGAAATCCTCATCGACGACCCCAGGCCAATCGCCGGCAAACGGATCGGCCTGGTCACGAATCACGCCGCGGTGACGAGCGATCTGCGCCATGCCGTGCGTCTGTTGAATGCGAACCGCGGATGGACGCTCGCCGCGCTGTTCGGACCGGAGCACGGGCTCTGGGGCGATGCCCAGGACATGGCTCACGTCGAGCACGCCACCGATGCGGAAACGGGTCTCGTCGTGCACTCCCTCTACGGCGCCACCGAGAAGGACCTCGAGCCTCGGCCCGAAGCACTCGACGGACTCGATGCGCTCGTCATCGATCTGCCCGACATCGGGTCGCGCTACTACACGTTCGTCTACACGATGGCGCTCTGCATGCGTGCGGCGGCGACGCGCGGCATCGAAGTGGTCGTGCTCGATCGTCCGAATCCGATCGGCGGCGTGCAGCTCGAGGGAAACATTCGCGAGGAGCAGTACTCGAGCTTCGTCGGGATGTATCCGCTGCCGGTGCGCCACGCCATGACGGCGGGCGAGCTCGCGCGCTGGTTTCAGCGCGTCGATGGAATCGATTGCAAGCTGACCGTCGTCGCGATGGAGGGCTGGCGCCGCTCGATGTGGTTCGACGAGACGAATCTCTTCTGGATTCTTCCCTCGCCGAACATGCCGACGGTGCAGACCGCGAAGGTTTATCCGGGCATGTGTCTCGTCGAGGGAACGAATCTCAGCGAAGGCCGCGGCACGACGCATCCGTTCGAATTGTTCGGCGCGCCCTGGCTCGATGCCTTCCGCCTCGCGGATCGTTTGAACGCACTGGAGCTGCCGGGCGCGCGATTCCGTCCGCACTACTTCAAGCCGACGTTTCAGAAGCACGCTGGCGAGGTGTGCGGCGGCGTCGAGCTGCACGTGACGAATCGCGCGACGTTCGAGCCGTTCCGCACGGGCCTCTGGTGCGTGAAGGTCGCGCGCGACATGAATCCCGAGCGTTTCGACTGGCGTCGCGAGACATACGAATACGTGTCCGATCGCCTGGCCATCGATCTGCTCGCCGGGAGCGCGTGTTATCGCGAGCTCGTCGAGAGCGGCGGCGACGTCGACCCGTGGGTGCGGTCGTGGGACACGCGCGATTTCGCGCGAAGCCGCGCGGACGCTTTGCTCTACGGTTGAGTCACCGCGTTCGCGTCGACCTGGTAGATGTCGCCCAATCCGTTTCGCGGGCCACGCAGCATCGACATCAGGTCATCGGTTGATTTCTTGTCAGCGAGCGGACCGCCGCGAAAAACGGTGCGCTGGCTCGTGAAGAAGAAATACTTCCCGTCGGGCGAGAACTTCGGCGAGATCTCCATGAACGGCGTGTTGATCGGCACCGGAAGATCGCGCGCGGGCTGCCACTGACCGTTGACGTTGCGGCTGATATAGAGATCGCCGCCGCCTTTTTCGTCGGGCCTGCCGCTGGCCATGAAGATGAGCATCGACTGATCGGCATTGATGAGCGGCTCGTATTCGTCAGCCGCGGAGTTCACGTTCGGGCCGAGGTTTTCCGCGGGCTGATATTTCCCGTCGACGAGGCGGCAGCGATAGAGATCGGTGGCGCCGAGGCCGCCGGGGCGATCGGAACCGAAATAGATCGTGCCGTCGGCGGCGATGGTCGGGAACCATTCGTTGCCCTCGCTGTTCACTGGCGCATCGAGCCGCTTCGGCGCGCTCCAGACGTCTCCTTCTTTTTCGACCATCCAGATGTCGAGGTCTTTCCTTTTCGTCTTGTCCGCCTTGTCGTCGATCGGGCGATCGGAGATGAAATACAAACGGCGTCCGTCGGGCGTGATGAACGGATCGGCGTCGCGATACTGGCCCGACCACGGCGCGAGCTGCGGCGCCTGCCATTTCCCGTTCTCGAATTTCGACGTGACGATCGTCCAGTACGAAAAATTCGGCGAATCCTTGAGGAAGAAGATCGTCGCGCCGTCGGGAGTGAACGCGGGATGTGATTCGAAGTCGCCCGTCGAGATCACGCCGGGCGCGAAGACGACCGGCGTGGGCAGCGGCGTCGGCGATGCGTACGGCGGCGCCGCGGCGATGCTCGTCGCGAAGAGAAGCGCAGCGATGAAGTGCATGGCGGAGTATCGCTCTTTTGGAGTGCGGCGACCGCAGTCGCCGCTTTCCGTGCGGCAGCCGCAGCTGCCGCGACTGCGGTCGCGGCAAGGCAAAGCGGCGACTGCGGTCGCCGCACTCCAAATACAATCGCGCCATGAGCTTCCTTCTCGCACTTCTTCTCGCCATTCAGGTCACGAACGTCACGTGGGTCGATGGTCCGCCGAATCTGCCGAAGGGCACGAAGATCGCCGTGCTCGAAGGCGGGACGAAGGAGCTGGGGATCTTCACGATTCGTCTGAAGATGCCGGCCGGCGCGACGATCGCGGCGCACACGCATCCGCGCCCCGAGCGCGTGACGGTGTTGTCGGGGAGAGTCGTCGTGAGCATCGGCGGCAAAGAGACGACCTTCACGTCCGGCGGCTTCTACGTGAACGCGCCGAACGAAGTGCACTCCGTTGCGTTTCAGGAGGAGAGCGTCATTCAGCTCACTTGCGAGGGGCCGTGGGAGTTGAAGTTCGTCACTCCGTCATCCTGAGCGAAGCGAAGGACCTCTTCTGCGGAACTGTTTCGTAGAGGAGTCCCTTCGCCGTCTTCGCGGCTCAGGGTGACGTAGGTTTGAACATCGCCTCCCCGATCGGCACGTTGAACTTCACCGATTGCACGAAAATCGTCGACGTACCGAGTCCGTCGTGAATTGTGGTGTGGAAGGGGACCATCTCGCCGTCGACGTTGCGGTAGTCGTCGAAGGTGGCGACTTCGCCTTCGCTCTCGCGTTTCGTGATGAGTCCCGTTTGCTTCGAGACGAAGAGGTGCGTGCCGCCTTCGAGGTCGAGGACCCACGCGTCGTCGGTTGCATGCGCTGTGGGTTTGCCGAGGTCGAGGAGGCAGGGGAAGGTGTCGTCGCGGCGGGCTTTGGCGTTGGCCGCGTCGTCGTTGATCGAGTCCTGTCCGAACGTTGTCTCCTGTCCGCCGTGCGCGCCGTCGAAATAGACGCGCACGCGGCCGATCTCGCGATTGACGGCCTTCAGGATATCGAGCTCGTTGCGTGAGGCCGGGGCCTTTGCGTGAATCGTCATCTCGGAGAGCACGCCGTGCTCCTCGTAATTTTTCAGCGCGTGGATCTCGACGGAGGTGTGTGCGCGGAGTGCGGTTTCGCCGCCCGCGGCTTCGATCATCCGCGCGACGATGCGGCTGGCGTTCGGAGCGTCGTCGGGGAGGATCAGAGGCCACAGCATCTGCCCCGCGTTGCCAATCTTCGTCATCGCGGTCGGCGACGTGTTCGCGAGGAACACGAAACCGACGCGCCGCTCCGGTATGAATGCGACGAGGGCGCTGATGCCCGTCGATCCGCCGTTGTGCTCGACGACGTGCAGACCGTTCCAGTCGTACGTTGCCCATCCGAGGGCGTAGGACGTCGTGTCGTTGACCTTCATGAGCGGCGTCGTGAGCTCGCGAAACATCTTCTCCGACACGAACCCGCGTCCGCCGTTCGCGAGCATGCGCACCCACTGCGCCATGTCGCGCACGCTCGAGGCGATGCTGCCCGCCGGCGCGAGCGCCTGCATGCTTGGAGACGGCGCGACAGCCTGCCAGGCCTTGCCGTCCCACACGTACCCTGTTGCGTGTTTCGCATCGCGCAGGTCCGCGACGCTCGATGGCATCGCCAGCGGTTTGAAGATGTCGCGCGCGATCACGTGCTCCCACGTGTCGTGATTGACCTTCGCGACGATCTCGCCCGCGGCGGCGAACATCGCATTCGAATAAAGAAACTGAGTCCCGAACGGAGCGGCCGGCGTCACCGACGTCGCGGCGCGGATGTACTCCTCGCGCGTCAGCACGCCCGGCTCCGCGGCGAGATCGTTCTTCGCCGGCAGACCGGTGCGGTGGCTGAGCATGTCCCTGATCGTGATGCGCGCGTTCGCGTCGGGGTCGGCGAGCTTGAGATACGGAAGGTACTTTTGAGGATGATCGTCGAGTGAGAGCAGTCCGCGATCCGCGCTGAGCGCGATCGCCATCGAGGTGAACGCCTTCGTGCACGATCCGATCGGGAAGATCGTCTCCTCGCTGACAGCCAGATTGTGCTCGACGTCGCGAAGTCCGATCGTCTTCACGTAGACGACGCGATCATCCTTCACGATCGCGAGCGCCGCGCCGGGGATGTGGAGCTCGCGCACCTGCTGCTCGAGGATGCGATCGATTTCCTGGGCGTGTTCCTGTGCGTGGCCGACGCGAGCGAAGAGCAGACAGAGTGCGAGCAAACGAAGGGATCGGGACATGCTCCGTTGTACGAACGATGCGCGATCGTGTTTACGATGCGGGTCGTGCATCTCACAGTGCTCTACGAAGACGACGCGCTCATCTTCATCAACAAGCCGGCCGGACTCGTCGTGCAGCAGCGCATGCACGAGCCCGACGAGCCCTTTCTGCACGAGCTCGTCGGCAGGCAGGCCGGGCCGGTGTTCCTCATGCAACGCCTCGACCGTGGGACGAGCGGTGTCATCTTTTTCTCGCGGCGCGCGGACATCAACGCGAAGCTGACGCGCCAGTTCGAGCGCAAACGCATCCGCAAGCGCTACCTCGCGATCTGCGAGGGCGAGCTCGGCGAGAAGCAGACCATCGACGCGCCGCTCGTGCGCATCGGTGCGATCAAGTTCGGCGTCCGCGACGGTGGCCGTCGCGCGGTCACGCACGTCGAGCCGGTCGTCGCCTCGCCGCGCGGATCGCTGATCGCGATCGTGCTCGAGACCGGCCGCACGCATCAGATCCGCGTCCACCTCGCGGCGATCGGGCATCCGTTGGCAGGGGACTGGCTGTATGGAGAGAGAAACGCCGCGCGCCCGATGTTGCACGCGGCTGAGCTCGAGATGACGCATCCCCTGACAAACGAGCCACTTCGCGTTTCGGCGCCGGTTCCGGACGATTTCGCGGAGGAGGCGAGGCGCCGCGGAATCGTCATCGCTGAAGGACGAGCCGACCTCTTTTGAGCGCGGCTAAGTCATTGCAGGAGTTAGAATAAAGAGGTGCCGTCGGTCGTTGCGATGTGCACGGGAGACAAGCCATGAAGCTCTGGACGCGTTTCGCAGTTCTGCTGTTTTTCGTTCCGCTGATTGCCTCGGCGCAATTCGCGAACCTCGATGCCGCCGTCTCGAATCTCGAGCGCGGGTTCGGCAGCGGGGATGTCCAGGCGATCGTCTCGGGAATCGGCGACGGCGAGCAGGTTCAGCTCGAGTTTCCGGGCCTCGTCGATCATGGCGGCTTCTTCGGCCGCGACCAGGCGAGCTACTTTCTCGACGGGCTCTTCAACAAAGTCCGGCCGAGCGGCTTCGAGCGCGTCAACGCGCGTAAGGTCAGCGCCGAAAAGCAGTACCACATCACCGCGAAGTGGACGATCTCCAGCGGCGATCGCGATCTCTACGTGACGCTGAAGGAGAAGGACGGGAAGTGGTCGGTGGTGTCGGTGAAGTCAGCCGGACAGTGACGTCGAAGACGTCATCCTGAGGAGCGGAGCGACGAAGGATCTCTGACGGTGAGATGCTTCGCAAGCTCAGCATGACGAAAACAAAACTGCTGTTCCCCTGGATCGCCGTCGCAATCGCGACGGCGATTCGTCTTTTGGCCGGTCCCACGGCGATCGTCGCGGCCATCGTCGCGCTCGCCGGCATCCTCGCCCTCATCCTCGGTCGTACCGCAATCGCACGGATCGCCTCCGTCTTTCTGCTGCTGATCGCGATCTCCGACGCGACGACGCTCGCGCTCGTCAGGTCCGCATCGCGCTCGTTCGACGCGCGGCTCGACGAGCATCTGCAGCACGACATCGCGAACGTGCGCGATGAGATCGCCTCAATTCGCTCGCAGCTCGACGCTTCCGCGCAACGGATCGCCTCGCGCATGCGCGGACGTGAGAACGATCGCGCCGCGCTGTTCACGATCCTGCAATCCGAGGTCGTGGGAGCGCGACGCGGTGCGCGAATCGTGGATGCGGATGGAAACGTGATCGCGTGGTGGGGCGTCGATTACCGCGCGCCCGGCTCGCACACGTATCAATTCGACGTCACCAATCTCTACATCACGCGCGGCAGCGAGCGTGTGCTGGTTTACGAGCGCATCGAAAACGGCACGGGCGATCAGCCCGCGATGCACAAGCGCGACGCGTGGATCGACACGATGATGTTCCACGGCGGCTTCCTGCAGCGCCAGACGAACGTGTTCCGTTTTCCGATCGATCGGCAGAACGACTCCGCGCTCTGGCTCGATCTGACGACGCGCGCGAAAAGCGAAGTGATCGAGTCGACGCGCGCGGACGGCGTGAACGTGAGTGCCGTTTTGATCGCGATCGGTGCGCTGATCGTTTTGTTTTCAGTCTGGACTGCGGCGACGCCAGTCGCCGCTCTGGACGCGCCAGCGCGAGCTGGCGCCGGCGCGGCGGATATCGTCGCCGCAGTTCTGATCGTCATCGCCCGCGTCGCGTTGCTCCCCATCCGCGTGCTCGCCGACCCCTCGCACATCTTCACGTTCGAGGTCTACGGCTCGCGCGTCCTCGGCCCGTTCACGAAGTCGCCGTTCGATCTGCTGCTCACCGGCGCGGCGCTGCTGGCGCTGACGATCGTCATCGCGCGATGGATCGTGCGTCTGCCGCTCGTCGTGCGCATCGCGCTCACGCTCGCGGCGCTATGGGGATGGGTCGAGCTGGCGAACAACTTCGTCGACAACTCGCGCATCTCCGCGCTGCCGGATCACATCGTTCCCGCATCGCTCGTGCAGGGCGTTCTCCTCATCGCGCTTCTGCTCTTCGCTTTCACGCTCGTGCGGCTGGGCATGACGATCTTCGCCGGCGCGAAGTGGTTCGAGGACAACGCGCCGCTGCGCGTGGCGCTGGCGGCGATCATCGCGACGGCGATCGTCGTCGTGCCCCAGGTTTCATTCGAGCGCGCCTCCGCGCGGCGATTCATCGCTGACACGTATGCGCCGCTCGTCACGGGCGAGGCGGGACAGCTCCGCTCGATGATCGAGGCCACGCTCGATGCGGAGTTCTCGCGCATCGATCTCAGCACGATCCTTCCCGACGACTACCGCCACATGAACCTCGAGGACCTCGCATACGCGCTCTGGTTGCGCTCCGATCTCTCGCGGCTGCACGTGCCGGCGGTCATCGGCATCACCGACGATTTCACGCGCTCGCCGATCAGCCGCTTCGGCGTCGGTCTGCCGCAGTTCGACGAGAGCCGCTCGTCGTCGAGCGGCGAGATCCTGCAGGTCGGCAACTTCCGGCGCGAGCTGCTCCATCACGACTTCGACGTCACCGCCAGCGGCACGACGATCGGCGTCGGCAGCGTGCACGTCGTGAATCCCGGCGCCGATCCCGCGGCGACGACGTTCTCCGATGTCTACCGCGATTTCTTCGACACGCGCGTCGATGAGACGACCGGTTTGCATCCGCAGCGCGAGCCGGCCGTGTTCGACAAGGAAGGCGATCCGCAGACCGCGGTTACGTATCGACTTCCGCAGAGTCCCGCGCGCTACTTCGCGCGCATGAAGCCCGGCGGCGCGATGTGGGTCGAGTCGTCCGATCCGGCCGCGGCGTCGGAGCTCTATCTGCGCCGGAGCGAGAACGCGCTCTTCGCGTTTCCGCTGCAGATTCCCGGCTTCGCGCAACAGATCCGCCGCGCGGGGAGCGTCTCGCTGTGGGCGCTGGCGATCGTGCTCGCGCTGATGATCTGGAAACGCTCGTCGCAGATCGTCGCGGCCATTCGCCATCGCGCGACGGTCGGTCTCGACTTCCGCGCGCGCACGTCGATCTACCTCACCGCGGTCGTGATCGTTCCGCTGATTCTCTTCGTGCTCTTCGTTCGCGCGTATCTCGCAAATCGTCTCGAGACCGAATACCTCGCGCGCGGACAGACCGCGCTCAACGCCGCGCAGCGCGTCATCGAGGATTACCTCGCGAATCAATCCGCTTCGCCCGAGCAGGCCCTGGACGAGGAGATCCTGAGCTGGCTCGCGCGCGTGATCGGACACGACCTGCATCTCTATCGCGGCGAGGAGCTCATCGCCTCGAGCCGCCGCGACCTCTTCGCGGCGCACATCGAATCGGAGCGATTGCCGGGTGACGTTTATCTCGACGTCGTGCTGCGCGGAAAACAGATCGTCTTCAGTCGGCGCACCAGCGGCGAGACGACGTACCACGAGATCTACAGTCCCGTGAGTCTCGTGCCCGGACAGCACTACACGCTCGCGCTGCCGTTCATCGTGCAGGGGCGTCAGATCGAGGCCCAGGTCAACGACCTCGCCACGACGATCTACATGCTGCTCGTCTTCATCGCCCTCTCGGCGATCGCCGTTGCGTTCCGCGTCGCGCGCGGCGTCACGCGGCCCGTGCAGGGCCTCGTCGCCGATGCGCGCGGCATTGCGCGCGGCGAGTTCGACGTCGGCGTCGCGGTGCCCTCCGATCCCGACATCGGTCTGCTCGTGACGACTTTCCGCGACATGGCCCATTCGATTCGCCGTCAGCAGGACGATCTGCGCCACGAGCGCGATCGGCTGCAGACGCTACTCGAGAACATCAACGCTGCAGTGGTCGTGCTTGACGGCGAGGGCCACATCGCAGCGACGAACGTCGCGGCGCGAAAACTCTACGGCGCTTCCGGCGAGCCTTCGTATCCCGAGGTGCGGGAGTTTCTCGCGAACCATCGGCCGCGACGCTCGGAGTCGCAGGAGATCGAGCTGAGCGTCGACGGCAACGCGCGCATGTTCCGGATGTCGATCGTGCCGCTGCCGGACAGCGAAGAAGAAATGCTGATCGCCGAGGACGTGACGGAGATCCTGCGATCGAATCGGCTCGAGGCGTGGGGCGAAATGGCGCGGCAGGTCGCGCACGAGATCAAGAATCCGCTGACGCCGATTCAGCTGACGGCCGAACATCTGCGCGCCGTCGCGGACCGCAACGATCCGAAGCTCGCGGAGGTCGTGCGCAGCGCGGTCGACAACATCCTCAAACAGGTCGTGACGCTGCGCGAGACGTCGAAGGAGTTCGGCGACTATGCATCGCTGCGGCAGGTGCATCGCCGTCCGATCGATCTGCGGAAGATGCTGCAGGACATCGCGAACGGTTACGCGCAGAGCCGCGAGCGCGGCATCGACTTCCTCGCCGAGATCGCGCCGTCGACGCCGGCGACGTTCAGCGGCGACGAGCGGATGCTCCGCGGCGCGATCGCGAACCTCATCGAGAACGCCTTCCAGGCCGCTCCCGGCGGCCGCGTCCGCCTCGGCAGCCAGGGCGTGGACTCGAAGGTTGTGATCTCGGTCGAAGACGACGGCCCGGGCGTACCGACCGAGGCGCTGCCAAAAATTTTCGATCCCTACTTTTCGACCAAGTCGACAGGCACAGGCCTCGGACTGGCGATCACGCGCAAGGCGATCGAGGAGCATGGCGGACGCGTCCATGCGGAGAACATCGAGCCGGGACTGCGGGTCGTGATCGAGTTGCCGATGAGGTAGAGGCGGGTGCTGGGTGCTGGGTGCTGAGTGCTGGCGGTGCTGAGTCCTGAGTCCTGAGTCCTGAGTTGACGGACGCGGGAGCGTACTCAGCACTCAGCACTCAGCACTCAGGACCTCTCTGAATATCCCTACTACAATTCGCGTTTCACGTGCTTTCCATGAAACGCCTCGCCCTCGCAGTGCTCGCGTTCTTCGCCCTCGGCGCCATCGCCCAGGGTGACACTGCGCTCGACGAGACCCGCGTCACGCTGCGCGCGCACATCCTGAGGCTGATCAATCGCGATCGCGCGATCTACGGGCTCGCGCCGGTGCAGCTCGATCCGGTGATGTCGAAGCTCGCCGACGACTACTGCCGCACGCAGATTCGCAACGGCACGACGGGTCACTTCACGATCGACGGACTCGCGCCGTACATGCGCTATTCGTTCGCCGGCGTCGACGACGGCGTGAGCGAAAACGCGGCGGCGTGGTCGGCGAACTATCGCTTCAGCGATCGCGCGCTGTTCGAAATGGCGCGGCGTTCCGAGGACGCGATGATGGCGGAGGCGGCGCCGCACGACGGACACAAGAAGACGATTCTCGATCCGCATGCGACTCACGTCGGCATCGGACTGGCGTGGGACCGCGGCGAATTTCGTCTCGTGCACGAATTCGTGCGGCGTTACGTCGAGTGGACGCGGCCGCTGCCGCGCGAAGCGTCGCTGAACGATCGCGTGATCGTGCGCGGACGTCCGATGCGCGGCCAGATCGACGCGATCAGCGTGCACTTCGAGCCCGAGCCGCAGCCGATGCCCGCGCGCGTCGCGAACGCGATCGCCACGTACGCGCTGCCGACGCGGCGCAAGGATTACCTGCCGCGCATGAAGGACGACGTGCTGCGCAGCGCCGACGGCTCGACGCAGTTCATCCGCCGCCGCTACGGCGATGGCAGCCGCGGCGACATCTACGTCGCGGACGACGGCGCGTTCTCGTTCACCGTCCCGTTCACCGAAGGCCCGGGCGTGTACACGGTCGTGACGTGGATTCGCGCAACCGGCGACACGAAGCCGATCGCGGCAAGCAACGTGTCGATTCGGGTCGAAGGGCGCGATTACGTCGGCACGAGATGAGCAATTTGGAGTGCGGCGACCGCAGTCGCCGCTTTCCCATGCCGCGACCGCAGTCGCGGCAGCTGCGGCTGCCGCAAGGCAAAGCGGCGACTGCGGTCGCCGCACTCCAAAATGGTTTACGACACGCTGATCGTCGGCTCCGGTCCTGCCGGTCTCACCTGCGCGATTTTTCTCGGGCGCTATCTGCGCCGCGTCGTCGTCATCGATGACGGGCGTCCGCGCAATTACGCGTCGCGCGGCATTCACGGATTTCTCGGATATCACGCGATTCCTCCGAACGAGCTGCGTGCGCGCGGACGTGCGGAGGCGGAGGCGTGCGGCGTCGAGTTTCGCGAAGGGCGCGTCGAGAAGATCGAGCCCGTCGGCGATCTCTTCGAGTGCACGCTCGCGAGCGGCGAATGCGTTCCGGCGCGGCGCGTCGTGCTCGCCTACGGCATTCGCGACACGATTCCGGACATTCCGGAGATCGACGACTACTACGGCGTGTCGGTGCATCACTGTCCCGACTGCGACGGCTACGAGGCGCGCGAGAAGCGCATCGGCGTGATCGGATGGGAGACGAAGGCCGTCGCGTTCGCGTTGAAGCTGTTGCAGTGGTCGAACGACGTCGTCGTCTTCACGCATGGCCACGAGCGCGAGTGGGACGAGGAGGAGCACAGCAAACTGCTCGCGGAACAGATCGGCGTGAAGGACGAGCGCATCGTCGCGTTCGAGGGCGACGAAGGCCGCGCGCGCGCCGCGGTGCTTTCGACGGGCGAGCGCGTGCCGGTCGAGGCAATCTTCTTCAACATCAAAGTCGCCCGCTCGTCGGATCTCGCGGAGCAGCTCGGATGCAAATGCGACGCGAACCTGATCGAAGTCGATGACGGCCGCAAGACCAGCGTCGAGGGCGTGTGGGCGGTGGGCGACATCGTCGGCCCGCGACTCGCGATCACCTCCGCCGCGGACGGCGCCATCGCGGCGATCTCGATCAATAACTCGCTGCAGTTGCCGAACCGCCGCGTGTGAACTAGACCACGATCCACAACGGCTGCCGGCGCGCCGCGGCCTGCTTCGCGGAGAGCATGAGCTGCACGTACGTTTGCACGTCGAGGTCGGCGTCGAAGAGCTCATCGCTCTCGAGGTAGTGCGCGCCGAGCTGCATCAGCTCGACGTCGTCAGTCGGCAGCGACGCGCTCGCGGCGAAGCGGCGGAGCTCCTCGAGCAATTCGGTGAGGCTGCCGATCTGCAGCGGATCGGCGGCGTTCGCGATCGGGATGTGCTCGACGTCCGTCACGCCGTCCGGCAGATAGACGGCCTGATACGCATCGATGTTCACGAGATGCGGCACCGACGGCCCGCCGATCGCGAGTGCCGCGCGCTGCTGCAGCTTCAGCCACCCCGTCGCATCGACCGGCTCCGAACGATAAGGCTCATCGCCGCCGTTCGATGCCACTCGCCCGCGAAGTGCGTCCTCGACGGCGCTCGCGAGCGCCGCCGGAAACACATCGGACGCAGATCCAACGACGAAAGTGAGGGACACGGTGCGGGGATTGTAGACGTCATCCTGAGCGAAGCGAAGGACCTCTTCTGCGCTGCTGCATCGTCGAAGAGATCCTTCGCCGTCTGCGCGGCTCAGGATGACTTCCGGAGAGCTTCCGCTCTCCCGAAGTCACTTCGCCGAATACATCTCGATCACTCTCACGATCGCCCGCGAGCAGACGTCGCAGAATCCCACGTCGTCGCGCGTGAACATGATGCAGTCCGCCTCGGGGCGATAGAGGCCCTTTGCCTCGTATCCCGCGCCCTCGAACGCGCCGACTTTCCCGCCGAACTGCGCGAGGAACTTCGTCGACCACTCCTTCTCGCGTGCGAAGAGCTTGTCCATCTCGCTCTCCGGTGCGTTCGACTCGCGGATCCTGCGGCGCTCCGCCTGGTACTCCTTCGCGTGATCCTCGAAGGCCTTCTTGTCCCACGGCGTCGGCAGCGGCGTGCCCGGCGTGACCATGTCGAACCACTTCGGATGCGCGCCGCTCGCGGTGATGTTCGGCTCCCACGGCTCCGGATGTTCGGCGCCGCCGGTCTCGTACGCGACATCGGACGTGTAGTACTCGTCGGCGAGTCCCGCGAAGTGATGACCGAATTCGTGCACGAACACGTACTCGCTCGAACCGCTGTCGACGGACGTCGTGGCCTGATCGCCGTAGATGCCGCCGCCGCCGTACTGCTTCTCGTTCACGACGATCTCGAGGAAGTCGTACGGCGCGGACGATGCGATGTCGCGCATCGCGGCGTTGTCCATCGTCAGCACGTAACGCTCGGAATCGAAGATGTTGTACTGCACGCCGGTCGGCGTGCGGCGGTTGTCGCCGGTGCGCGGACGATGCACGCCGCTCTTCGTCGCCGGCAGCTCGAGCACGCGCACGTTGAAGTCGCTCTTGTGCGACTTGAACGGCTCCGTGGCGAAGAGCCTCGCGACGAGGCGCTCCATATCCTTCTTCAGCTTCGGCATCTCGGCATCGGTGTAGCCCTCGCCGATGAGCAGCAGATCGACTTTCTGCGATGCCGGTCCGTTCTCGAACACCGACCAGACGCGGCCCGCAGGCTTGATGTCCGCCGGATTCACGAAGCGCGATTTCGGATCGATCAGCGTCGACCACACCTGCTGGAACGCCTGGGCCGCGTCGCGCTTCTTGAGCACGACCTGCACCGGCTTCTTCGGCCACGGAAAGCGCAGCGACTCGTGGTACGTGCCCGCGCGTTCCTTCGCGTCGGACGTCGTTTCCCACTCGCCGTACACCGATGCGAAGCCGCGCGAGAAGATGACCGAGTTCGTGTCGCGGTCGATGACTTCGAACAGGTACTTGCCGAGGTTCGAGCGATCGACGAGGTAGGTGCGGCTGCCGGGCCACGGCCCGTCGGAGACGACTTTGTCGAGCGCGATGATCTCGTCGCCCTTCGGCGTCGACGTGTGGAAGTAGTCGACGCGCATCGTTTTGTCGATGAACGAATCATCGAATGGCGTCGCGGCGATCGCAGGAACGGCGACCAGCACGGCGAGCAGGAGCATTCGCAAACGCATGTGACAGATTCCTTTCGGCGGGCGATTGTATGGCAGCGGTATTCTCGATCTCATGGCGCTAATGATCCGTCACCCTGAGTCGCGAAGACGACGAAGGGCCTCTTCTGCGATGCAGCATCGTCGAAGAGTTCCTTCGTCGTCTTCGCGACTCAGGATGACGATGATGCTGCTTCTCTGCGTCGCGCTCACCGCCAACGCGCAGGTGCAGGAGACGATCACCGTCGCGCGCGTGCTCCTCGACGTCCGCGCGACGGAGCTCAACGGCGAGCCGATCCTCGGTCTGACGAAAGACGACTTCAGCGTCACCCTCGGCGGCAAAGCGGCGCCGATCGAATCGGTCACGTGGATTCCCGAGACCGCCGCGCAGCGCGTCATCGCCGGCGTCGAGGAAGAGAACACGCCCGCGCCGGAGCCGACCGAATCGCAGCCGATGCCGCGCGGACGGCTCTTCGTCGTGTTCGTGCAGACCGACTTCGGACGCGCGACCGAACGCCTTCGCGGTCAGATGCACTTCTTCCAGTACCTCAAGCAGATGCTCGACGGTCTCGAAGAGGACGATCGGCTCGCGGTGTTTTCGTTCGATTCGCATCTGAAGTTCCGTCTCGATTTCACCGCCGACAAGGAGCGCGTCAAGCGCACGATCCTCGATGCGATGACGACCGGCGATTCGCCGACGCCGGCGTCCGTGCCGAATCCATCGCTCGCGCGCCGGCTCAATCGCGAGGAGATGTTGAAGGCCACGAGCTCCGAGGAGGCGCTGATCATCGTCGGCAACGCGCTGCGCAACATCCCCGGTCCGAAGTCCCTCCTCCTCCTCGGCTGGGGCCTCGGCCATCTGTCGAGCGGCATGGTGATCATGGGACCGAAGTACGCGATCGCGCGTCGCGTGCTCGAGGCCGCGCGAGTGACGATCATCGCGCTCGACACGACGTACGCCGACTACCACAGCCTCGAAGTCGGATTGGAGAAAGCCGCCCAGGACACCGGCGGCTTCTACGCGAAGACGCACATCTTCCCCGCGCTCGCGATCGAGCGCCTGCAGCGCACGCTCTCCGGTCACTACGAGCTCGAAGTGCGGCGGCCCGACGCACTGAAGCCGGGCACGCACGAAGTGATCGTGAAGGTGAAGCGCCGCAATGCCGTGATCATGGCGCCCACGAGCTACATGGATCGCGGCTGACGTGCGCACGCTTCCTGCACAAATCATCGTGCAGGAGGTTTGAGCAATGGCTTCGAAATACGGGAAGAAATCGCAGGAAAAAGTCGAGAAGGCGATGCACGAGCGGAAGCGCGGCACGCTGAAGAGCGGACGCTCCGGCAAGAAGGTGACGAGCCGGAAGCAGGCCATCGCGATCGGACTGTCCGAGGCGCGAGAGGCAGGCGGAAAGGTTCCGTCGAAGAAGTCTTCGAAGAAGTCTTCGAAAAAGTCTTCGTCGAAAAAGTCGTCATCGAAGAAGTCTTCGTCGAGGAAATCGAGTAAAAAGAAGTAGTGCGTCTGCGGTCCGCGCTCGTCATCGTCTTCCTGGCGGTTCTGATCTGGTCGGCGGTGAAGCCGCACGACTACTTCACGTGGATCCTCGAAGTCTTTCCTGCGCTGATCGGCATCGCCATTCTGTTCGCCACGCGGCGCGCCTTTCCGCTGACGCCGCTGCTGTACGTGCTGCTGCTGATCCACGCCGTGATCCTGATGATCGGCGGGCATTACACGTACGCCGAGGTGCCGCTGGGATTCTGGATGCGGGACGCGTTCGGCTTCGCGCGCAATCACTATGACCGCATCGGACACATCGCGCAGGGCGTCGTGCCGGCGATCGTCGCGCGCGAGGTGCTGATCCGCCTGAAGGTCGTGCGCGGACGCGGATGGCTGTTCGCGATCGTCGTCAGCATCTGTCTCGCGATCAGCGCGGCGTACGAGCTGCTCGAGTGGAGCGTCTCCGTCGCGAGCGGTTCGAAGGGCGACGCCTTCCTCGGCACGCAGGGCGACATCTGGGACACGCAGAAGGACATGGCCCTCGCGCTGATCGGTGCGATCGTCGCGCAACTCGTGTTCGCGCGCGTGCACGATCGGCAGCTTGATGGGGTAGTTGGTAGTTAGTTGTTGGTAGTTAGTGTTCGTAGTCGGTGGACGGACCAACCACCAACTACCAACTACCAACTACGGGATTTCGACGCCCTGACCGTGCTCGATCATGAGGAATCGCGGATTGCCGTTCGCCTGCAGCGCGCGACGCAGATCCTCGGCCGGCTCGAGCTCGCCGTCATCGCCGAGGCGGAACGTGCCGTAGTGCATCGCGATGCTCGTGCCGGCGCGCAGCACGTGATGCGCCTCGACCGCTTCGGCCGGTGAGATGTGCGCGGGCTTCATGAACCATCGCGGGAGATACGCGCCGATGGGGAGCAGTGCCGCGCGGATCGGCTGGAACTTCGCGGCGATCTGCGCGAAGTGATCGCCCCATCCGGTGTCGCCCGCGAAGTAGACGTGACCGGACGGCCCGCTGATCACGAAGCCGCCCCACAGCGTGGCGTTGCGATCGGAGATCGCTCGCGCGCAGAAGTGCTGCGACGGGACGAGCGTGATCGACACGCGGTCGCTGATCTTCGCGCTCTGCCACCAGTCGAGATCGCGCGCGCTGAAGATGCCGGCGCGGGCGATGATCGCGCTGTTGCCGAGGGGCGTGTAGATGCGCGTGTTCGCCAGACGGCGCAGCGTCGGCAGGTCGAGATGATCGTAGTGATTGTGCGAGACGAGGATCGCGTCGAGCTTCGGTAAATCCTCGAGTTGAAGTCCCGGTGCGCGATGTCTCTTTGGCCCTGCAAACGAAACAGGCGAGCAGCGCTCGGACCAGATCGGATCGGTGAGGATGTTGACGCCGTCGATCTGCACGAGCAGCGTGGCGTGATTGACCCACGTGATGCGCACGCGCCCGCCGTCGACGCGCCCCTCGGGCGCGGGCCCCGCCTGCGAGTCGATCCACTCCCGCCACGCTCCCGGCCTCTTCGTGAGCTGCCACTTCAGAAACGACCCCTCGGTCTGCCACCCATCGCGATGGTTGTGAAACCGACGCCCGTCGAAGTGATCGCTCGGGGGCCCGTGGTAGCGCGGCGCGGCGATCATCTTCCGCTCGACGACGACCCCCGCCGCGGCCAGCGCAGCCGTGACCCCGGCGGCTTTGAGGAGGCGGGACATGGAGGCCGATTGGAGCACAGTTGACGGCCCCGACTCGCGGAAATACACTCCGCCGCCTGTTCGTTGGCAAGAGTCCCACAGTCGCTTAGCTCAGTTGGTAGAGCATCACCTTCACACGGTGGGGGTCATCGGTTCGAGTCCGATAGCGACTACCAAAACGCCCCACTCACGCCGCTCCGTCGCGAGACCGAGCGGCGTTTTCAGTTCTGAAGGTACCCTCCAACTCTTCGCGCAAGTGTTCACACGGTCCGGCCGCGGTCCACCATTTTCAAAACTCTGCTTCAGCTTGGCCAGAATAGTCTGTGACGCAGCAGCAGTTTGTCGGCACTTGACCCGTGTTGTTCTCGCGCTCGTAGCGCTTTTCGCCAGTCGGTCATCCGCTCGTCCGGCGCGATTTGTTTCTGGCGTCCATTGCGGCGCGCCTACGTGATGACGCGTTGCATTTGATCCAGTAGTGGGATCGGAGGGGGGAAGTTCCAGTTCCTGATCGAGGGATAAAGGAAGATCGTCTCTCCGTCGAACGTGACCTTCCAGTTTTGTGGCGAGAGCGGGGTGACGACTTCGTTGCCGCATCTGCAGCAACATTGCGCGGAGCCTTTTGCACTTGATCACAGCGATGCCGCTTGCCATAAGTTCTCAACCATATCGGGCGGAAATACGGTAAATTTAGGCGGGTCGATTACCACAAGCCGGTCGATGAACGTCAAACAAGTTTCGCGCTGTTCGTTCCTAATCTCCGTGCTACTCCTGTGCGGACAAACGACGACCGCGTCGACGAGCTCTGGCCCGAACGAAATGGTGGTTGCCTTCAAGCAAGCCACGCCACCCGAAGACGTCATCGCGGCCGTCACAAGACGCGACGTGAAGCTGGTGTTGATGTCCTGCGTGTTGCCCGATTTCTCTGCGGCGTACGTTCTCCGCGAAGGCGAAACGCCGGCCGAGGCGCTGGCATCGTTTCAATCGGACCTCAAACAGATCCGTCGTGACGTCGCATCACATGGCGTCGCGACCGATCGGGGTGCGATCGACATACGTCTAACGTCGATCACGATTACTGGTGCCGATGAGGAAATCCAGGCTGTCGGTGGTGCCTTCGATGCGCTCGTCAGCATCAGTACGAGCGCACCGGATGCGTTTCGCAGGCCTCCCGAAGTCCGCAGCGTCGCTACCGACAGCGCCGGAGCGTTCGCGCCATCGGTCGGTTCATTTTCATATGACGCGTCGACAAAGGAGCTCACTAGTTATTTTTCGTGGAACGATACGGGTTGGACCACGTCGGCGGGCGAGGTTGCATATGAGCATGACTTGGTCGTTGACGGTGGCCTGGACGATTTCGTCAAGTGGGGATCGGGAACGTATGCCAGCAATCTTCCAAACTGGTACCCCGATGATACATTTGACGACAAAACGACGACGCTTACGATCGGAAGCTATCCAGCCACAGTTTTGGCCGGGATCACCTACTTCGTGCGGATTCCAATTCAAGTGGTCAATCCCAGTCTCGGTCCGCGTGACCTAAGTGCCAAGCCGCAAATCGGATCGTGGGCAAACACCCCCTTAGAATGGACGTACTGCACACTGAGAGGCTTCGAGACTGCGTCGTGTATCTTCTCTGACGAGACAGTAACAGACCTCCGCTTTTATCGTGACCGCAATGCATCAACGCCGCTCTTTTCGCGCGTGCTTTTCGATACATCAGCTTCGTGGACGTACAACTGGGACCGCACGTTCACGTTCGACACCAAGACGTGCCCGGCGAGCATGTATCGTGGCGAGTACATCAACGATGTGGCGCTGGATGGACTCCTGCGATACGTGCGCTGCGACAGCGCGGTCAATTTCGATTGGGGCGCATCCAGTCCGGGCCTCGGCATTCGCAACGATCAATTCGGCATCCGGTGGACGCGCCGGTCGGATTTCACCGCAGGCACCTACAGCTTCTTTGTAAAAAGCGACGACGGCGTTCGAGTGTGGATCGACGATGCCTTACGACTCGACAAGTGGTTCGAGGCGGGAACTGCAGGCTCGACCTTCAATCAGTTCCTGCCCGATGGCTACCACACGATCAAAACCGAGTACTACGAAAACGGTGGCGATGCGCATGTGCTGTTGCAGGTACAGCAGCCGCAGTCGTGCTATCCCGTGAGTGCGTTTGCCAACCCTACCACCGGCGGGACCGTTAACGTGAATACCACTCAGAACTGCTCCGGTGGCTACACCAACGGAATAGCGGTCGGCATTTCAGCATTGGCGTCCAGCGACTACCAGTTCGCTGGCTGGACCGCAGCGAACTGCACCCTCGCGAACGCCGCCGCTGCCGCTACCACTTGTACGGTGACCGGCACCGGAAGTGCCTCCGTAAGCGCTCAATTCACCACGACAGCATCGGGGTCGAAGGAGCTCCTCACGAACGGCTCGTTCGCCTCGGGATCAACGGGCTGGGTGCGCTCGGGGAACTTCTTCGCCGATTCGCGCTTCTCCGTCTGCCACAGCTGCCCCGGCTACGCCTATCTGGCGAACTCTGACGGTACGGCGGGGAATAACCTGACCGGCACCATCTATCAGGCCGTCACGATCCCATCCAACGCCACATCGGTGACGCTGACGTTTTGGTACAGCATCACGACGCAGGAGATCACGACGACCACCGCATATGACGTGCTGTTCGTGTCGATTCAAGACATAACGACAGGATCCGCCGCGGGGATCGCGGAGCTGTCGAATCTCGACAGTACCAGCGGTTATGTCAAGCGTACGGCCAACCTGATCGGATACGCCGGTCATACCGTGTGGCTGCATTTCAGCAGCTTGACGGACGGCGGTAAGCCTACGGTGTTCCGCGTCGATGACGCGAGTATTCAGGTCACCACCGCCGCCAGTTGCACGAGTTTCACCATCAGCCCGTCATCGCGGAATCCTTCAGCATCCGCCGGATCGAAAACCGTGACCATCACCGGGTTACCGGCCGGTTGCCAAGGCGGCGCATGGAACGCAGCAGGAAACGGATCCTGGCTCACTGTGTCGCCGACGAGCGGAACCGGATCGGATTCCACCGTTGTGTCCTGGAGCCAGAACACGTCCACATCGCCACGATCAGCGAATGCGATGATTGCCGGGAATGTGTTCTCCGTGACGCAGGACGGCACGTCGTCGACGTGCACGAGTTTCACCCTCAATCCGTCATCATGGAGTCCCACGTCAAGCGCGGGATCGCAGAACGTGACGCTCATAGGGGCTCCGAATGGCTGCCAGGGCGGCAACTGGAGTGCTTCGGGCAACGGAAGTTGGTTGACGGTTGCTCCGACGAGCGGAACCGGACCCGATTCCGTCACGGTTTCCTGGAGCCAGAACCCGAATACATCCACACGCTCTGACAATGCCACGATCGCCGGCAACAACTTCCTCGTGACCCAGGGCGGAGCTCCGAGTGTAACGATTGGGTCGTACACATTCACACACCTCGCAGGGAGTGATGTCGGCGCCGGATATTTTGACGGGACAGGAAGCACAGCTCGGTTCTCGTACCCGTATGGCGTCGCGATCGATAGCGGCGGAAACGTCTACTTAGCGGATACCAGAAACAGTACGATTAGGAAGATTACGCTCGCGGGCATTGTGACCACGGTCGCCGGACTGGCAGGAAGTCGCGGAAGCGCCGACGGGACAGGAGGCACCGCCCGATTCGCATGGCCGACCAGTGTCGCGACGGACGGCGGGGGAAACGTCTATGTCGCGGATTCTTCCAACCATACGATCCGGAAGATCACGCCGGCAGGAGTGGTGACCACACTGGCTGGAGAGGCTGGAAGCAGCGGGAGCACGGACGGGATCGGCAGCGCGGCGCGGTTCCGAAGTCCGCGTGGCGTCGCGACGGACGGCGCGGGGAATGTCTACGTCGCTGATACTGCGAATCATTTGATCAGAAAGATCACTCCCACTGGAATGGTGACGACGCTGGCGGGTCTGGCATCATCTAGCGGTAGCACCGACGGGACGGGGAGCACGGCACGGTTTTACCAGCCGCCAGGGGTGACCACCGACAGTGGCGGAAACGTCTACGTGGCGGACGAAATGAATCACACGATCAGGAAGATCACGTCCGCCGGAGTGGTGACCACGCTTGCAGGCCTTGCGGGAAGTGCGGGATACGCGGACGGGGCGGGCAGTGCGGCACGGTTTTGGTTTCCCGGCGGGGTAACCACCGACAGCGCCGGTAATGTGTATGTCGCGGACGGCTTGCACACGATCCGGAAGATTACGCCCGGCGGAGTCGTGACGACACTGGCGGGTCAGGTGGCAACCAGCGGCAGCGCCGATGGGACTGGAAGCGCGGCGCAGTTCTTCTACCCCCGGGGAGTGGCGACCGACACCGCGGGAAACATCTACGTCGCGGACTCTTACAACAACACGCTCCGGAAGACTACGCCGACCGGGGTGGTGACGACCTTGGCAGGTCTGTCGGAAGACAAATCCGGCAGTTCGAATGGGACGGGAAGCGCGGCGCGGTTCAATAATCCGTTTGGTGTGGCAACCGACAACGCTGGGAACGTCTACGTGGCGGATAGCAGCAACTATACGATCCGGAAGATTTCACCGTCGGGAGTCGTGTCCACCTTTGCGGGTCTGGCGGGCGCGCAGGGAAGTGCCGACGGGACAGGAAGTGCGGCGCGATTCCGGTATACGTATGGCGTGGCGACCGACAACGGAGGGAACGTCTACGTCGCGGATAGCGCCAACAATACGATCCGGAAGATCACGCCGACCGGGGTGGTGACGACCTTGGCGGGCTTGGCGAACAGCGATGGCAGCACGGACGGGACAGGGAGTGCGGCACGCTTCAATTATCCGTATGGTGTCGCGACCGACAACGGCGGATCCGTCTACGTCGCAGATTCCTTTAACAATACGGTCCGGAAGATCACGCCGGCCGGAGTGGTGACGACGGTGGCCGGCCTGGCGGGAAGCAGTGGGAGCACGGACGGAACGGGTAGCGCGGCGCGGTTCAACAGTCCGCTCGGCATCGCCACGGATGGCAGTGGGAACGTTTACGTGGCGGATTCCATCAACTACACGGTCCGGAAGATCACGCCGGCCGGAGTAGTCACGACGCTAGCGGGCCTGGCGGGAAGCAGCGGGAATACGGACGGGGCGGGAAGTGCGGCGCGGTTCAATTATCCGACCGGGGTGGAGACCGACAGCGTGGGGAACGTCTACGTCGCGGACTCCAAGAACAATACGATCCGCAAGGTTACGCCGGCGGGAGTGGTGACGACGCTGGCGGGTATCGCGCTGAGTTGGGGGAGCACGGACGGGATCGGGGGCGGGGCGCGATTCGATGAGCCCTCGGGCCTAGCGATAGACAATGGTGGGAACCTCTACGTCGGGGATCAAAACAACCACGCAATCCGAGTTGGGCGAGAGGCGATTCCGGATGCGGCACAAATCGACAGCGCCGGCGGGACAGTGGGATCGACCCGGCAGCTCTACGTTGCGCCGCAGACTGCGACATCGTGGCAGTGGAGCGTGATCCGGCGGCCATCCGGATCGACGGCGCAGCTATCGTCAATGACGCTGAGAAACCCTAACTTCACGCCCGACGTAGCGGACCTGTATCAGTTTCAGCTTATCGCGACCAACAGCAGCGGGATGAGCATCACACTCGTTTCGCTGCTGGCATCGGCTGTAGCGCCCGCGGTACCCACTGGAGTGACCGCTTCAGCGATCACAAGCACGCGGGTCGACGTCTCGTGGATCGTTGTCGCGGGAGCCACTTATCAGATTGACCGCCAGCGAGCGGGGGGCGGCGGGTTCTCGCAGATCGGCACGCCAGCGACAAACAGCTTCTCCGACACGACGGTGTCTGCCGATTCTGCGTATCTTTACCGCGTTCGCGCGGTCAATAGCTCAGGACAATCCACGAGCAGCGTTGCCGATCTTGCCACGACGGTCATGTTCGTCGACAGCCCGCTGACGCAAGGCACTGCCGTGAAAGCCGTTCACCTCTCACAGCTGCGAACGGCCGTCAACGCAGTGCGCCTGCTGGCCGGCTTGCCGACAGCGAACTTTAGCGACGCGGCCACGGCTGGCGCTTTGATTAAGGCCGTTCACGTCACAGAGCTTCGAGCGGCGCTCGATGCGGCACTCGGCGCGATAGGCCTCTCGACGAGCCGATACACCGACCCCTCTCTGTCTGGCGTTACCATCAAAGCGGTCTACTTCCAAGAATTGCGCAACCGTGTCAATTGATGGGACCGAAACCAAGCGGGAAGGAACCCGTCCCCCCTTATTCCAGTGTGCAGCGCAAGGTCAGTAACTTACACAAAAGAAATCGGCTTCATATCGCAGCGTCTCCAGAACGGCTGCGCGAGTGCGATCGAGTCATGCACGGTGACGCCCGGAAGATCGCGAACGAGATATGGCTGATCATCGCGACGGAGGCGAGCGAAACGAAGAGCGCGAAAAGAAGGCAAGTGCGAGTCGCAGGCCGTCATCCGGACCTACCCCCGCACCTTCAGCGCCGCCACCCCCGCCAGCACTGCGGCGAGCGCGAGCAGCATCCATTGCGACAACGTCGGCGTATCCGGGCCGGTGACTGTCAGCGTGGCGGTGGCGGGGCCGACGCTTCGCCGGATTCGAGGCGTTCCGCTCCGTGTACTCGTCGTTCAGGTCCTTCTCCACGCTGTGAAGGAGGACGACGGCCGCCGCGTCGCCGCGCTGCCACGCTGCCACGCCTCGGCGTACGCCAGCGTGAACTCCGCGATCGTCGATTGCGCGGGTTTTTCCTGCCGCCATTCGGCGGAAAGTGTTTCAGCGAGTCTTGCAGTGCCGGCCTCACCGCCACGGCCAGGAGACGTGACTAGCGGAACGCGGCGACCACCGCCTTCATCAGCGGGTCGAGCTCGCCGGCCGTCTTCCAGCTGCCGAGGTAGCCCTCGCTGATCGTCCAGATCATCACGCCGCCGAGGCCGTTCTGCTTGACGTACGAGCCCTTCTCGGCGATCGACTGCTCGTTGTCGTAAGTCACGAACGAAGCGCGCATGTCGGTCGTGAAGCCGGGGATCGCCACCGGCGTCGGCGTCGAAAAGCTGAGGTACGGCACACGCGCCGTCTCATCCCATCGATACGCGGCTCCCGAGTGCAGATAACGCATGATGTTCGAGTAGCTGAGCGCGTTGTCGCCATAGCGCCAGATCCCGTGATTCGTGTTCTGGTGCGGCGCGGTGATGTACGACGGAATCGCCGGCGGTTCGAGATGTTGCCAGCCGGCGCTCGTCCAGGTCCCATTCTCGACGGAGTCGCCGTAGAACCCGATGCCGATGCCGAGCTTCGCGGCCGGAACGCCCGCGCGAAGCAGCGCCTGCACGGTGTTGCCGATCGAGCTCGGCGCGTTCGGCGTCTCGCCGTACAGCGCGCCCGTGTGCCAGCTGTCCCATCCGTCGCCGAGCCACATCATGCTGTACGTCATCGGCGTCACGCGATCGAAGTACGTCGCAATTTCACCGAAGAACGGGTCGGCCATGTTGTCCCAGTTCATGTTGTTCCAGCCGACGGGCAGCGTGTAGATGGTGTTGCTGCGCGGCAGAGCGTTTGGTGCCTGCAACGCCTGCATCAGGGCGATCGCGGTGCTGCGATCGCTCGGATTGAGCGGCTCCCAGTCGAGATCGACGCCGTCGAAACCGTAAGCCTCGACGATCGATTTGAGGTTGCTGACGAACGCGGCGCGCACCGACGGATTGCTCGTCGCGAGGAAGCCGTCGACGGAGCCCGCGCCACCGAGCATCAGCAGCGCCCTGGTGCCCGCGGCATGCGCGCGCTGCACGGTCTCGCGAGCCCACGCCGGCCCCTCGACGTCGCCGATGTAGAAATGCGTTTCCCATGTTCCGCTGGTCGTTGGGATGGCCGGGCCGAGGATGACATGCGTCATCGCCGGGTAGTCGACCTTGTCGGGCGGCTGCATCGCGCGGTGATAGCCGATGTAGTAGCCCATGACCCAGATCGGATTCGTCGCCGGGACATCTTTCGTGACGGTCACCGTCTCACGCACGGTGCCGTACGCATTCGACGCGGTGAGCACGTACGTTGTGGTCTCGTTCGGATGAACGGGGATACTGTTTGTGCCGGTGACATCGCCAACGCCGTGATCGATCGCGATGTGATC
>Ga0075425_100000650_pt1 | contig 32939 bp, 65 predicted proteins | sample SoiMethybrSBSTD4_FD_75300 | JGI IMG/M metagenome (GOLD analysis project Ga0075425, IMG submission 75300) | Bulk soil microbial communities from a Populus tree surrounding site in Tennessee, USA - Soil MetaG P. TD hybrid SBSTD4 | ecosystem: Environmental > Terrestrial > Soil > Tree plantation... | reverse complement strand
CGGTACAACCTACGCTCTGGCGGAAACGCTGCCGACGTTCGTTCTGGTTGTCGACCGCGTGACGAAGGTTTTCACCTATGAAGGATGCAAAGTCGCATCCGCCACGTTCGGTTTTCGTAAGGGCGTGGCAATGTCCCTTTCGATGAACATCATCGGTACAACCGAGTCCATCGGAAATGCCGGTACATTCCCAAGCCTGTCACTTGGCACTACGGGCCCTTTCACGCTCACGGACACCAGCGGGGCCGTCACGATTCTTTCCGTCGTTCGGCCTGTCTTTGATTTCGAGGTGACGATTGACAATGGGGCCGTTGCTGACCGCCACCTGAACGCAACTACCGTTTCGCAAATTCCGATTACCGACCGTGTGATTACGCTGCGATCGACGCACCCCTACAGCAGCGACGAGACGGATCTCTACGACCAAGCAATTACTGGCGGAGCCGGAACCATCGTTGCGACGTACGCCGGATACTCGCTGACCTTTGCCTTTGCCAATCTTCAGGCCCCAGCCGAAGCCCCGACAGTCGGAAGCAAGGGAGAAATCCTGCTCTCGCTCAACTCCATTGCCAAGCAGAGCGGGGCGACCAAGGAACTTATCGTAACCCTCGACAGTAGCCCCTGAGCTATTTACGTCTACTCCAATGATCCAGCGGACCACAAAGCGACGCGCCAACAGACCAGCCGCGATTCAATCGCGCCCAGAGCATGCGCGCAGAAATCCCATAAATCTCTGCCCACTCAGCAAGACTACGGCGCTCGCCATTATGCTCAAGCCATCGCGTCGTTCTCTTGTTGCGGGTCTGTTCCTTGCGGGTTGCCCATCGGCAATTTGTCGGACAGTATCCGCCATCATTGTTCATGCGTTCAATTTCAAAACTGCTGTCTGGCATGTTGCCCATGTCAGTCAAAAACTGCTCGAACGAATTGCGCCACTCACGGCAAATCGAAATCCCGCGACCGCCATAGCTTTGGTAGTCGGGGTTGTTTTCGTTCTCGCAACGACTGATCATTTGCGACCAAGACTTGTATTCGGGACTCCGCGACAATCCGTGGGTCCGGCGACGATTTCCGGTGATCTCATTTTTCAAGCATCCACAGCTTTTTGTATTTTTCCGGCTCAGAGCATTTCCGGAAACGAGCAATTCATTTCCGCAAGAGCATCGGCAGTTCCACATAAGTCTGCCGTGTTTGTTTCTGCCGGCCCAGCCAAGCACGAAAAGCCTGTTGAAAGTTTGCCCGGTCAAGTCTTGAAATCGACCGCTAGGAAGTGGCGTGTTATTCTTACTCTCAGCCATGACGTGTTCCTTTCTTTGGAAGGATGCGAATGGTTAGAGCCGACGTGGTGTTTCGAGCACTGCGCCGGCTCGTTCATTTTACCCGCATAATTCGGAGGTGCAATGCTCGACTACCTGGAAGACGGTTACACCGAAGACGGCTACATTGCCGCGGCCCCCGGCCTGCACAACGCGATTGAGTTTCGCTATCGGCCGCTTACGAGCGACGAACGTTCAACGATCCTCGACAAGACCGCAAAGGTTCAAACCGCACCGCTACGAAATGCGGTTATCCGCGAACACCTCGTCAAGCAAATCGAGTCGTGGTCAATCGTCGATAAGAACGGGGCCGCCATGGCAATTACTGTCGAAACGATCAAGCGACTCAAGCCCGCCGTGTTCGATAAGTTGTGGGACATCATTGGCGGCTGGGCTGGATCGCAGCGGGAGGCCGCAGACCTAAAAAACTAACGGCCGGGTTGCAGATTGCTCTGTACCACCCGGAAATCCCGACCTGCGAAAACTGCAAAAAGTGGGAATACACGAAGGAGTGGAAGATACGTGAACGCGGCGACCCGAAGAAACCGCAGTTGCGAGCACCGCCATTCGTCACGCCTTGCGAAACCTGTCCCAAAAAGAGTCACGAGAGGGCTGCGGAAACGGAATTATCCGAGAAGAACATACGAGCCGTTGAATACTTCTACCGAGTCCGGGCCACGTTCGGGCGATGCCTGGCCGAGCGGGCAGTGAATGACGGGGTGTTAATGCGAAATCTGGGGATCATCGAGCGGATTGTCAGTCAGTGGGAGCGTAGTCAGTAATGGACAACGACCGCGAAGTCCGATTCATGCTGCGACACATGCAGCACCCCGGCAACGCTGCCGAGTTGAAGCGGTTTGGGGACCAGTATGCGGCTGCGCAAAAGCAGATCGACAAGATTGCCATGGACTCGGCGTCGGCCCGCGACAAGCAGGCGGTGGAGGTTCACCGCCGAGAACTGGGCCGGACCAACGAGCGGATGGAGGCCGAAAAGCGGCACGTCACAACGACCGTCAGCGGGCATACGACCGTCCAGCGAAGCTACGAAAAGACCGAGAAAGCCGCCATCCGTATGGGGATGTCGATCCTCGACGTGATGCGTGGAGCCGCCCTGTCGTTCGCCTCCACTAATGCGAATGCGGAAAAACTCCTACAAACAATCGTGCAGATTGAAGGGGCAGTGAGTATCGGCCGCGGCGTTATGGGCGTTGGCGGACAGATCGCAAAGTTTGCCGGAATCAAAGGAGCGGGTGTCGGCCTTGGGTTAGCGGCTATCCCACTGGCAATCGCCGGTGGCACACTGGCGGCAGCCCAGGCTAGAGACGAGCGAACATGGGCGGCAAGCGCTGCCGAGAGCGATTTCAGGTTGGGTGCTTCGCAGCGGATGCAAGCCGGCATAGCAGGCATCAATCAACAGCGATCAGCGTTTGGCGCATCCCAGGGGAGCTATTACGCATCGACGTTGGCGGGCAATAGCCAATCCCTGGCAGACAATTCGATGGGACTGTCGCAAACAGGGGAAGGAAAATACCGCGTTGTCAAAGATCAGGAAATGGAGCGGCTGGAAATTCTCAAGCAGCGCTCGCAGCTTATCCGCGAGAGTACCGAGCGGGAACTGTCGGCTGCCCGAACGTTGCTAGATCAGGAACGGGCCCGACTGGCTGAGACGCGAGCCCAGAAACAAACGGCTCTGGAGCGGTTCGCGTCGGCCAGTCCTGCAGAGGCCGCCAGGTTCAAAGCAATCGAGGCTAAGCTTCAGTCCGGTCAAAACCTGACACAGCAGGAAATCGAGTTCGGAGAAGGCGTGTTCGGTCGGCGCAACCGCGAAGCGTTCAACCGCTCCCGCGAGGCCCTTGTCAATCGCAATGGTCTTGGCGGCATCTTCCGAGGGTTTGCCGACGAAGAGACCGAAGCATTGGGCGACGTCAACCGCGCCGCCAGCTTTCGCGACCAAGTGGCCAACCGCGGTGCCGCTGCTGAGAAGTCAAACGAAAAGACCATAGCCGCCATGGTCGATGCGATTGACGCACGGTTTGAAAAACTGCTCGACAAGGTTCGGACGGACTTCATTACCGAACTGCTCAAGCGTGAACTAGCGGCCGGCCTGCGTCAAGCCGAGAGGGATGGGCTCATCCAGTGATCCTGAAGTTTGGCCAGTACGCGCACGCCAACAACGAGGTGGGCATCGTCATGTCCCGCGGTTCTCTGCGTGACCAGTACGGGATCATTTACGGCTACCATACGACCTGGACGATTCGCGGGATCCTTCAGGCCGATACTCAGGCCGACATTACGACGGCCATCGCGGCCCTCGAGGCGGCGTATTCCAGCGAAGGCAAAGACGCGATTCTCTACCTGGACGACGGCATTACCGCTACGGCCCACAAGCTGCTCGACGGTCCCAGCTTCGGCGGCGTCAAGGTCAAGGACGGGCCGAACTATCCCAACGGAGTCGGGGCGGAATACTCGACTTTCCGAACCTACGAAATCACGCTTGAGGCGTCCTACGGGTTCAACAATGCTGGTGGCCTGACGCAGTTTGATGAAGTAATTGCCATGTTTGGAGGCGGGCCAAGGTGGATCCTCATTCAGACGCTCAACGGCCCCCCGCAACGTCAGCAGACCGCCGACATGACCCCGTTCTACGCCCAACAGTCAGGGTCTGCCACTGGCGTTCTAACGTGGCCTGAGCCTGGCTCACCGCTCTTTCCCGAGCACGAGCACCGCGACAGACGGCGGATTGTATTGGCGGGCCCCGTAGCAAGTCCTGAGGCCGGTCGATCCTGGGGCGTGTCATGGTCCTACGAATTCGAATCAATCACCGAGCTATTCGGACAACCGAGATTTAAGCCGTAGAGGATATGAGCAATGGCAACTGTGAAATGGCGGGGCGATGCGCCGAAGGTCAAACAGGTTCAAGCCTGGGTTTTCGCAGGAACGTGGGAAAACGATGACCTCGTGTGGGTGAAGATCGGAACCAAAATGGTCAGGGTGACAACTGGCTCAACGGTCATTGCCACGCTGATCGATACCCTCGTGACGGCACTGAACGCTTCGACGTATCCCGAGTTTGCAGAAATCACCTGGAGCAGATCCAGTTCCACGCTATTGGGAACTGCTGACACTGATGGCGTGGCGTTCTCAGCTACCGCCTATTCCAGCGAGGCCAACGGAGCGGACGCGGACGCCCAGACGATCGACGGGGTTGCAACTAGCACACTTACCGCCAGCGGTTCGGCCGGCAACGCGACCACGGCCAACAGCGGGCCGAATGACTGGAGTGTGGCGGCCAACTGGTCGGGAGGGGCTGTCCCGGTCAACAGTGACGACGTGATCATTGAGAATTCGTCGGTCGATATTCTCTACGGCTTCGCACAGTCGGCCGTCACGCTGACCAGCCTATCAGTCATGGCCAGCTATACTGGCAAAATCGGCCTGCCGGCCTTGAATGGAACTGTCGGCAGCACAACGTCCTACTTTGAATATCGCTCGACTTACTTGGCGATCGGCGCGACGACCATCAACATCGGCTTGGGGCCAGGCCAAGGTTCCGGCCGGATCAAGATCAATACCGGCAGCGTACAAACGCTGGTCAACGTGTATCAGACTGGCCAACCAGCCGAGACGGGCGTGGAATCGTTTCTCTTCATCGGCACGCATGCGAGTAATGCGGTCAACGTCAATCGCGGATCGGTTGGAATTGCGGTCCTGTCTGGAGAAGTCGCGACCGTGCTAACGCTCAACGTCGGTTACCTGGTCGATGTCCTGGGAGATGCCAAGGTCCGTTGCGGACTTGGTGTCACGCTTGGCACCGTAGTCAAGGCCGGTGGGAATCTCGAAACGCGGTGTGCATTTACAACTGGCACCCAAACGGGAGGAACGTGGACGCATGGTGCTGGCGCTGTAACGACGCTCAACGTGGACTCCGGAACGTTAAACTATGACTCTACCGGAACGTGCACGACTGCCAATGTTGCGAAGGGGACGCTGACGTTTGCTCGTGATATGCGGTCCAAAACCGTTACCACTTGCAATCTATTTTCTGGGGCAACGCTCCTCGACCCAAATCGGATTGTGACGTTCACAAATCCTGTTGTCCTCAACCGCTGTTCAATTCCAGAGGTGACGTTGAACCTTGGACTGCATATCAAATTGGCCGTGACTGCTGGCCCTTAATCGGCGGCGTTGTGAGAGTTTTTTCGACAGACCAACCGCGCTCAAGTCGACGAATGAGCGTCACCCTTGACATCCTAAGTTCCCTTGCCCAATCAATCAAAAGCATTGTTCTCCCATTGAATGTAAGCCAATGGTTCGATCGCTTATTTCGATTTTGAGTTGTCCGTGTTGCCCATTCGCAATTCTCTGTGGTGTAGTTGCCCTCGTTGTTTTTCCTCTCGATGGTATACCCCTTACTGGGGCGCGGACCCATGTCGGCCAAGAAGTTCTCAAACGAATCCAGCCATCGCTGACACACGGTAATGCCACGATCCTTGTAGTTGGCACTGTCCCTTCGGCGATTTCCGGAGCAGCGACCAATCATGTTTCCCCACGCCTCGTATTCTGCGGACGGATGCTTCCCGCGAGTATGACCATGCGTTGCGAGGGACAGCCCATTTCGCGTAACGGACTCCAGATGAAGGCACCCACAACTGCGAGTGATTCCTCTTTGCAGATTATCGGTACGAACTGTCTTTGTTTTTCCACACTTGCAGACGCAGTTCCAATAGCTCTTCTGCCCTGTCGAGTGCGAGAAGCTGACGACAGTCAATCGCTCAAAAACTTTGCCAGTCAAATTCTTGAACCCGGCGTGCGTTGGGATAGGATGGCTCTCAACCATGACGTGACTCTCCTGTTAGAGTTGCTTTGTGGCCAGAGCCGGCAGACGTTTCCGCGTCTGTTCGGCTCGCTTAATTTACCATGGAATCGAGGGTAAATCCATGGCGGACCTTAAAGGCACTGTCACGTTCCCCGGTATTCAGCAAATCCTGGCGGCCGCAATCAACTTCGGGCCGGGCATTTCGCCAAGCTCCGCGACCATCCAAATGGTGCCGCAGATCGGCTATCCGGCTGCCGGCGGCGATTTGGAATTCTCATTTGCCGGCGAGACGATTACCTTTCACGATTGCCGGATTGTGGCCGGCACAGCGACGCGCGGACCGGGGGGACTACTGCTCTCGCTGTCCATTCAGGACCGCCGATGGAAATGGTCGTTTGGCCGCGTGTCAGGCTGGTACAACCACCGTCAACCGGATTTCACCATCGACAAGGACTTCGAAAAGAAGCCGAGCGAACTGGCGGATTTCTGCCGCATTGCGATGGGAGAGGCAGAGTTCGCGGTCAACGAGATGCCGGACGACGCACGGCCGGAAGTAAATTGGGACTCGACCAACCCCGCGCAGGCCCTGGCATCGCTGGCGGAATCGCTGGGCTGCTACGTTGTGCTGCAACTCGACAACCAAGTTGCGATCCGTAAGAAGGGCGACGGAGCGGACCTTCCACGCAACAACACGATCATTGATGAGAGTGGCGGCATTGACCCGCCAGAGAAGCCCGACGCCTTTGCGGTCGTCACCGGCCCGCGGCGATTTCAGCAGGATTTTGAACTTGAGGCTGTCGGGCTCGATACCGATGGCAAGATTAAAAAGATCGATGACCTGTCGTATAAACCCGCTGGCGGCTGGTCAACGATCGACCTGCCACATTTTCAGAACGTGTCTGACACGAAGTGCCGGGACTTGGCCAAGGCCACGGTGTTTCGCTGGTATCGCATCAAGGTGCCATTGACGATTCATGGGCTGGAAAAAGAGACGGCTGAGAACCGTGCGCCCCTCGATAAGCTGGACCGCATTCTGCCGATCGGAACAACTCAGGTCCGCCAGATTGCTCCCGGCATTGTCGTGGGAGAAATCGCAGCCGAGCATCCCGAGGAACGCATTGACCGACCGGCGCAGGTATACGGCATCTATGCTTTGCCGTGGGACGCGGAATGGGCCGAAGATGTACACAGTGCGGCCACGATGTACCCGCTGCCGCTGGACGAAACCGAAGCGGCCGCCAACGGTCTGACGAACTATCTAAAGCAGGCCATTGTCCCGCAGGAAAAATGGTCCCTCGATTCGGAACGCGGCATCGTTCGATTCAGCGATTATATGTTCAAGCAGTCCGCCACTGGAACTTATCTGGCGGCCGTTCTTCGTCTGCGAACCGCTGTCACGTTGCGGGACGCAAAGACCAACATGCCGCTACGCGTGGAAGCAATCAAGGGCAGCGAAGAGGATGGCTCGTTCAAAACAAAGGCCCGCGTTCTTCGGCATGACGAGATAGTCCCGCGGACCATCGCGCAGTACAAACCAACGACCGCCTTCGACGTCGACAAGGTGACTTCCAATGTGGAGGACGTTCGCAAGGAGTGCATGCACTATGCCGACGCTGCCGAGCGTGAGTACGAGACTGCCAACCCGCAGACGATCCGATACGCTGGCTTGCAACGAGTCGAGATCGACGGGGCGGTCATGCAGGTGAGCTACTCGCTGGACTTGGAAAGCGGAATGCGAACGACCGCCAGCCGCAACACCGAGCACGCACGGTACGCCGTTTCATTCCGAGAGAAGCGGTTTTTGGAAAAGCAGAAAGCTGAACTAGAACGGGCTGTACTGCGCAACCAATTCGAAATCGCTACCAAGCTAATTGCAGGATTGTAGAGCATGTTCATACCCACCGACCCGCTATCCTCGATTCGCTGGTTCCCAGTGGTCAACGTGTCCGGTGAGGAAATCCCGGCCTTCGCGTGCATGCGAATTGCCGGCGACGGCACCGAGGCAACGCCCAGCACGGAGACGGGGCAAGCGACGACTACTCGCGAAGGGCAGGTGGTGATCCGAGTCGGCAAGCCGCGGGCCGGAACCGTGGCAGGTGGTTTCCGCCGTCTCTACCTGATCAACAGCCCCAGCCCGATCGCAATCGACGGCTACGGATCCGGCACGTTTGGGCCATACTGGGTGGCGGCGGACTCCACAACAATCCAGTCATGGGCAGACGGCGATCAAACCTGGGGCCCGAAGCCCGGCAGTTGGTTGATCTGGCCAACCTATTACGGGTTCAAACCGCTGGGCCAACTCACGACGCCAGACCGCGCCTACTGCGTGCAAGAGATGGTCAACAGCATCATGGTTGATCCGGCGACGGATAACATTCTCACGAGCACCGGCAACGACACCGGCTGGGACGCGCCCGGCCTGAGCGGCGACGAAACGGCAACGGCCTGGTGGTGCGTCTGGTTTGGTGACGGGTGGATTGTCGTGGCCAATGACCGGGACTCGACAGGCTACGTGCAGTTGGGCGATGCGCTGTATCTCAACTGACATGGCCGGCGACCAACAGCACTGCCGGAGCAGCCCTGAGCAGCCCCATTCAACGCCAAAGCCCAGCGGTTAGGCTGGGCCTCGACGTTCGTACCCGGTGGGCGTCCTGTCACTGCGGTTATTCTACCGCGCGGCTGGCTTCGGGGTCCACGACTTTGGCGTCCATGATCGGTCGATGCCAATCTTGCGCCAGTTCGCAAAGTCCATCACGAAACAGGATTCCCCGGAGTCGAGTTGCACAACGGGATACGTGCCGATAATCGTGGTCCAGCGGGTTAGGCTGGGTTAGGCTGGGCCTCGGCTGAGCAGACGTTTCACGCGGCGTCTATGAGTGAACCAAGTTCATCGAAAGACTGGAGTATCGAGCGAACCGTTAATTGGCTCCCAATCTCGCGATGACCGTAAGTAATAGACCATGACCACGCGCCGGCCGATCGCTGCCAATGGCCTGGGCGGTGACTCCGAAACGTGTAGCGCTCTGGGATTTCATATCCGGCGTGTCGAAGTCTTTGCACTAGTCGCTCAACACTCGTCATGGCAGTGCTCGCATTCTGGATCGGTGCAATCCGCGAGTCCTGCCGACATTCGTTCCATCGCGTCCGTGATGGCTTCGTGCTCGTAACCTTCCTCATGCTTGTTCCAGTAGCAGACGAGCGTATGAAGATGTTCGCAGGCCCAGACTTTGCCAACGGGCGCATCGATGTTGCAGGTGATTTCGCGGTAGTCGTACCGCTCGATGCTGGCCCCCATTTTTCTCGCCAGCTTTTTAAGGTCTGCGTATTTGGCTGGCTTTGCGGTCGTGTTCATCTGGGGGTGATCTCCTATTGTGGGGCTACAACTTTGATTCGAGTCTTTTCGCAATGCCAATCTTCGTGGTGCTCTTTCCCGAACTGGCACCCCAAGCACTCCCCGCAGTTGACGCGACGTAGAAAGCCGGCGCGGATGAGCGGTTCGACGGAGCGATAGCGAAACGTCGGTATCTGCCATGCCTCGATCTCGCCGCCGGCGCTGCGAATCATCGAAATCAGCTTGGCTTGAGAGGTGGTCATGGGTGCGGTCCTATTGTGGGGTTATGCGGCCGTTCGCCGGTCGCGTTACTCAGCTTCGACGGCCATCCAATAGCCGGGGAGACCGGCTCGCATGTTGTGGGTCTTGCGACTCTCGCGGACCATAGTCTCTGCATCTGCGAGACTCAGGCCGGTTGCGACGGTCTTTTCCGTCTTGGTTTCGGTCGTCCAGATTCCGTCGATCAGGTTGCGTCCGCCAGCGGTCTGCCAGACGACGCGGTAGGTCTGAGTGGTGGTCGCGGTCATGGTTCTCTCCGGTCGGTTGCTTTGTTTCTTTCCTCTCGACTCCCTGATTATAGTCAATCGGCTAACGTAGTCAACTGGCTAAATCGAGAATTCAGAAAATAATTTTAGCCGGCCTTTACCAGCGTCAATCCGAGAGCTTCGGCCAGCCGATCAGCACTTGCCAGCCGTAGGTCTCGCTCTCCGCTGACGAATCGTCCCACCTGAATCGGCGCGATGCCAGCCGCAGCGGCAATGTGGGAGATTTTGCGAGGGTCCGCAGCAATGGCGGCCTTGAGCGTGTCAGAAATGGTCGACGTATTTTTGCGAGTAGCAGTTTTTGTGCTCATGTTTCGATTGTAGTCAATCGGCTAATCCAGTCAATCCGCCATGGCCCCTGAAATTCTTGCCGGAATTTCTCTTGCCAGCATGATGGACGGTGGTTACAGCCAATCGAGCGCGTCGACCTCGAATAACTGGCGGCACGGTGCACACGGAAGCCCGTCAATCGGCTTTAGCCCGGTATCCTGCGTCCGGTCGACGTAATGGGCATCTGTCGTACGTTGGTCTGCGTGGCCAGCAAACTCGGCGGCGGCAGTCAGCCCGGCCGCGTTCCTGATCCACGTCGACCCACATTTTCGTATTATGTGAAATTTGCCGAGCGGACGAATGCCGGCCCGGTCGATCATCCAACCGAGATGCCGTTGGAGGGCTTGCCACTGGCGGCAATGCCGATCGTACGGCCAATCCCCGAAAACGAATTCAGCCCGGGGAACGTAGATTCGCATCAAGGCCCCAACTGCATCGTCTCGCAACGTGGCAACTTTCTCAGCCCGGTTCTTCGTCTCGGTGCTGACGGCTTTCCTTGTGGCCCATGTGACGTCGACCCACCGCAGCCGCATGACGGCCCCGATTCGCCAGCCGGTCGAGAGGCAGACCATCAACAGGGCTTCCCACCAGTCGGCCGCACGATGGGCGCCAATGAGTCCCGGGACCGCCCGGGCGACTTCCAGCAACTTCCACCATTCGTCGTACGTCCAGGCCCGGGGAGCCCGTTTTACGGCCCGGGGGCGTGGTAATTCGCCCGGGTCAATTGTCGTACGGCCCTTCCGCTTTGCCTCCCGCATAACGCAGCGAATCGTCCTGGCATGCTTAGCCGCCGTCGACGCCTGCTGCCCATCGACCTCAACGAGCCATGTGAGATACTGTCCGACCTCTTCGGCAGCGATGGCGGAAATTCCGACCGTCAGCTTTTCGGCAACCCGCCAGCGGTCAAACTTGCCGACGATCTCCCCGTAGTCCTGTCGACTTGTGGCCGCCAATTGCTTTAGCGGCGCATAGGTCGAAGCGACGAACGCGGAAAGGGATTCTTCCGGGATCGCAATCACGGCGACAAGGAGAAAAAGAATCGAGCATCCTTGAACCCCGCAATCCGCGGTCCTTACTCCCTACTTATAAGATCGAAAAAACGACCTTCAATCGGCCCGCCATCCGATAAATTTTCCAAGAAAGTACCGGATTTCGGCGGTCAATCCACTGGACTGTCGATCCGGTGGTTGCGGGTTCGAGCCCCGTCGCCCTCGCTTTCGGAGTAATCAGTGCGTTCGGCAGAGTGCCTTTCCTGCGAAGGATTGGCGGCCTGCTTAGCTAGTCGCGGGTTTTCTAGCCTCTGCCGACGCATTGCTTTATTTTAACGCTGGGGTATTATTGAGGCATGGCTATGGCATTGCAAGGGTTTTTGACCACAATTCAGGCCGCCGAAATTATCGGCGTCACGGCCGGACGTGTCCGCCAGTTGGTTATCGATCAGCAAATCAAGGGCGTTGAACGCCCAGACAAGCGGACGATTCTGATCCCTGAGACGGAGGCCGAACGGCTCCGCGAAGTCGAGCACAAGCGAGGACGCCCACGAGGCGGGAAGCGGTAACTGTTTCCTTATTTCGTGAGGCTCCACAATGGACAAAGTTGACCTACTCGATTGCGCACTAACTGACTTGGCGAAAAAACCCGTTGCCAGTCAACCATCCGCAGAATCGCGGAAGCCTCTGCCAGCAATAGAAATCCAAGATGAACCGTGGTTCTACCGGTTCCTGGAATACGGGGCAACTTTCGGTCTTGTTGCTGGATGCGTAGGTGCTCTACTTCTCGTTTTCCTTTCGCGAATGACATTCACTACGGCCATTGCATCGGCCGTTCTGGCTATTGGAGCCGCGTGCATGCAGGCCGCTTTCGTTTTGCTGGTCGTCGATGCTGCACGCAATCTGCGGCAAATCCGCCAGAATTCAAGCCGCTGAAAATTCTTTTCAGGCCGACTTGACATATCTATTCCTAGCGTTAATAATGCCTGTGCTGATCGGATTGGCCTAGAAACCGATTCGATTGGAGCTACCTGACTGGCACTTCTCGGCCCTTCTCGGCCGCGCGGTGCAAACCGACAAACCCGCAGTCCCACCGTGTCCGGTTCGCCGGGCGTTTGTGGCTGCGCACACGCAGCAAGTGAAAGGACCGCCATGCCTGCACCAAATCATTTCCTTGAGCACGATCCAGCGACCGACGAAGAGATTGCCGACTACCGCGAAGGCATTTGGAAAGGCGTGATGAAGAACGCAACGCCCAACGTCGTGGCGAGCCTGATTACTCGCATCGAGCGGGACAGAAAAATCGTCGAACAACTGCTAGCCGCATGTGCCGCCGCGGAGCGATTCATCGACCCCGATAGCGGACCACTTTACGACAATGCCTGCAAAGTCGTGCGGCAGCTTCGAGAGGCTATCTCGCTAGCAGAGGGGAACACGGAATGAGCAGCAGTTTTCGTCGACGGTGGCTTGGTAATCGAGGCTACCTGATTTTCGTAAAGTCGCCATCGAGGCCACCGCCACCTAAGCAGACCGGAGGCCGCAAGTGACCTTCCCCACCTTCATAGCCCGGCTGCTAACCATCTTCATCGGCCCGCCTCAAGTCGAAATGGTCGGCGGACCCAGGGACGGCGCAACCGTGCTCCCGGTCAACCCACTGAAGATCAACCAAGCCTGGCCCGTGCCATCGCAGTACGGGACCGCGATGTACCGATTCGACGGCCACAAGCTGCTGTACTGCGGGACCATGAGTTTGTGGAGGAACCCTACGTGAAAACCACCGCAAAGAAACCACGCAAGAAGCACGTCAACCGGCTGCTCACAGCTACGAAGCTATGGCAGTGGCTCAAGATCGCACTGGAAGACGTGCGGCTGCTGAGAGACAAGCGGGGCTACGAAATCTACATGGGTTACTGGCACCAACCGAACGGAAAATGCAAGGTCTGCTTGGCTGGCGCAACAATGGCCTGCGAGTTTCAACTTGATCGTAAAGAGGATGCCAACCCGGAATGCTTCCCAGGCTTCGCCAATAAACTCCGAGCGCTCAACAGCCTTCGCAAAGGATACGTCAACGATGCGCTCAGCTACTTCTACAGCGAGGAACCATCTCCATGGATTGTAAATAGCTACATAAAAGTTCCACTCTATGGCCAGCCGGGCTGGTGGAAGGCGATGAATGGGATTCTCAAGGTGCTCAAGGACGCCGAGCTATGAACCAAATACGCGACGACCTCGACTCGGCAATCGTCGACATCGAAGAAGTGGCTGGCCGAATCGACGCACTCACGACGAAGACGCTGGATATGTATTCCGAGCTTACGGAGATGGCCTGCAAGTTGGAACAGTCTGCACGCGAACTGAGAGCCATGCTACGAAACGCCCCCGGCCACGACGAAGAGAGGCCGACGATCGCGGCAGACCTGTCGCCGCCGCCGGGGGATTTATCACAGTTGGAGAGGGAGTGGCAATCGCTGCTACCCGAGGGCGTGAGAATCGGCGTCGACGATTTGAATGAGATGTACGGGGATTGATTCACGGACGTAGGGGCGGAGCCGCCAACACTCCCGCTACGAAGGCTGGGAGCGGCTTCGCCAGAAAGGAGTTTTGATGTTGGTCCTAAGCAGATTTGTTGGGGAAGAGATCGTGGTCGACTTAAGGCCACACGGTCTTGGATTACTCACGATCATGGTGAGCGACATCCGCTATCCGCCCAAGGAAAGAGCCCGCGCCAAGATTGCAATCGAAGCGGATGAACGGCTTAGCGTTGATCGCAAGGAAATCTTTGAGAAACGAGAGCGGGGTGCAGCATGAGCATGGTCCTGAAACTTGGCGAATGGTTCGTTGCTGAGAGGCCGCGTGGATTCTCTGTCTATCGGCTTGGCGGCAGCGCTGAAATCGAGGGCATCGAGAAACGCGGCACGTATTCAACGGCGGCAGAGGCAAATCTACGCGCCGACGAATTGAACCGCCCACCGCTCAAGTGGAGCATCCGTACTTCCATAAGTGGCCGATGGCTGGACGCGGATCGAGAGTTGACCCAAGCCGAAGCCGAGGCAGCCGTGAAGCTGCTGAACGGGGAGCCAGCATGACCCAGCGTACCCTCTTCGACACCGAACCCGAAGTCATCGACAACGCTTGGGCTTTGGAGGATGACGACACCTACACCGCCGACGACTGGGAACTACTCTCGGAATGGAGCGACGAAGAACTGGCGGAAATGAGCGACGGCGGGGCGGGACTGCTGGCCAGGAAAGCGGAGTTTGAGCGATTGCATCCAGTGCCGAAACCGACATGCCGCTGGTGTGGCGGTAACAATTGCCGACACTGCCGAGGAGGGCTCGCATGACCAACCTCTATTCGATTGGCACTTGGGACACGCACGCACAAGCCTACACGCCGCAAGAAGGCTTGTCGGTGCCTTGCGTCAACGTGCCGCTCCCGATCATGCGGCAAGTGATTCGAGAGCTTCGACGGGAGTACGGCTACGGGGCATATCGCCAGCGTGACAGCAACGGCAACTACGATACGAATGATTGGGCGGTGTTGGTCGAGCGCACGGACGGAATGAGCGAGGCGGAAGTCTTGGAGGGCTGGAAGAGATGAGTTTCACACCCGCCAACCGAATCGCCTACGCCTTGGGATTTCACATTGCCAGACCACCGATACCCGTTCTGAATTACGGGCCGTGCAACCCGGTAATAAAGGCACATGCCGAATTAGATCGGGATTTTTCCATAGCCATGATGGTCGTCATGGAACAGCCACTACCGCAGATCGAGCCGATATTTATGAATGCGAGGGCGGTCTTATTGAGGATGCAAAACGCATGAAGATCGGCCAAGCAGTTTACGACCTGCGCAACCTTCACCGTGGAGTCGGAACCTTTAACGGCTACTGCGAGACCATCAACGGCGAGCGAGCCAGGGTCCGCTATCCAGGCTCAAAGGTGCCGCGGTACGTGAGACGTTCGGACCTCTCGCTATGTCCCTATCGAGTCGAGCGGAGGCAGACCAGCATAACAAGGTGGATGCAGGCTACGGGGCTGAGCGAGCAACAGCTGCGATCATCCGACCAAACCGACTGGAAGGCCGTCAACGAGGCCATCATTCAGCGGTGGTCAAAGAGCGGCTTGAACTACATCAAAGAGCGAGCCTGGAAGATCGCGGAAGGGAAGATCAAACCGTGAGCCAGCAACGCATAGACGCCGGATACGCCACGAACTATGTCCCATTTTCCAACAATCGCAGAAACTCCCTGCGCGTTGTCGAGTGCGAGTGCGGCTGGACAGGTCCGTTATGCAAGGCGGTGCATGAGTACCGAGGGGATCAACAGGGGGAGGCGGAAGCGGTTGATTTGTGTCCGTGCTGTAGGGAGGAAGTGTCGTGAGTACGAACATCGAAGTTGCCCGCGCCGAGATCTGGAACGTCTCAGCGGAAGATTATCATTCCGACCGATCCGCTTGGTCCCATACCGGCTTGGACTGTTTCCGATCCAGCCGCAAGCGTTTCCTGCACGAGTACATCCTGAACGACCTTCGCCGCGAGCCCACCGAGGCGATGCAATTCGGCATCCTCTTGCACATGGCACTGTTGGAGCCGGCACGCTTCGAATCGGAAGTCATCGTGGCGCCGAAAATCGACAAGCGATACAAGCAAGGCAAAGCCGATTGGGCGGCGTTCGTCGCGGAAAGCAACGGCAAGATCACCGCCGACCTGGCGGACCTCGACAAGCTGCGGGCGATGCAAGCCGAAGTGCTGAAGCATCCCATAGCCAAGAGCCTCTTGGAACTGGAAGGCGAGCGGGAGACCTCGATTCGCTGGACGTGCGAGCAGACCGGCTTGCCGCTCAAGTGCCGGCGGGACTTAACCGTTCTCGATCCGTTCGTCGTGGTGGACGTTAAATCGTGCAAGGCGGCGAATCCTGAGGCGTTTGCCAAGGCGTGCGTGACGTTTGGCTATGCGAGACAGGCGGCCCTCTACATCGAGGGAACGCATCTGCACAGCGGAGAGATCCCAAGATTCGTGTTTATCGCTGTCTGCACCGAGCCACCGCACGAGGTGGCAACTTACGAATTGGACGATGAGGCAATTAATCTTGGCGATGCGCAAAACAACCTGATTAAACGGCAGTTGGCCGAGTGTCTTAAAACAGGCGAATGGACCGCGCCTTACGAAAACCGCATGAATCAATTGAGCCTCCCGCGGTGGGCCTATACATCCGATGGAGAATACGAATGACCGCACGAACACGCGCCGGCAACGGCGCCACCACGGAACGACCCTACACACAGCCGCGAGAAGGCGTCTTGGATGGAGTGATTCACGAGACCCAGCGGCGAATCAACATGGGCTTCGGCCCCAACGGATTCCAGCCCACGGACCTGGAGCAAGTGTTCCAGATTGCCAAGCTCTACATGGACGCGAAGCTGAACCCCCGTGGCATGGACACGCTGGAAAAGATGGTCGTGGCCATCGAGTATGGGGTCAGCGTCGGCATGTCCGCGAGCCAAGCAATCCAATCCGTCGCGGTCATCAACGGACGGCCGACGATTTGGGGGGACATGATGCTGGGGCTGTGCCGGGCATCTGGGCAGCTCGAAGACATCGAGGAACATCGAATACCAGATGGCAAGGACGACGGATTCGGCTACGAGTGCATCGTGAAACGCAAGGGGCAGGAGACGCCCCACATTCACACGTTCACAGTTGCCAATGCCAAGCGTTCCAAGCTATGGGGCAAGGAAGGCCCCTGGATGGCCTACCCGCAGCGCATGCTCCAAATGCGTGCCAGATCATGGGCATTGCGGGACGCCTTTGCTGACGTGCTGAAGGGGCTTCAGTGTCGCGAGGAAGTTGAGGACGAACTGCGGTCCCAGGGCATCGAGATCCCGGAAGGCGTCTTTGACAGGCCCGACGATGCCCCGGCGAAGCCTTCTAGGGTTCGCGAATCGGACTGGCAAATTCCAGCGGCGACAGAACAAGAGCCAAACGTCGGCACCGAGGCGGACCCTGGCGAAGTCGTCCAGCACGAGCCCGCCGACGTAGACGTAATGCTGAAGCTCGAAGAGAACCTTGCCGCCTGCAATAACCCCGAGCAACTGAAGGCTTGGCATGACGTCTATTTCGGCCCAGACAGCGAACTGGACGCTGGGCAGGAGGAAGTAGCCCGAAAGAGGTTCGCGTTCCACAGGGAGCGAATAGCGAAGTCTGGCAAGCCGAAACAAGGGAACTTGGTTTAACCGAAAACCTGAAGGTGGCGCCCGCACGGTCGGAATTAAGGCGTCGTCATGGCAAAGAGGTCTGGCCCGGATCATAGATTCCGACAGGGCGTTTTTACTTGGGAGATTTGATTGTGACCACCGACTCAATTACCCTGAAGGCTCCCAGGAGCCGAAACGTGGCCGCCAGACCGCGCGAGAAGAACCCAGACCCCAAAACACCCGAGGGTCAGTTCGCGCTCTACCTGGGGCATTTAATGCGGTCCAAGGGTGTTTCCGAGGAAGCGCTTGCGACGGCCGCAGAGGTATCGCGTGCCTCCGTCTTCAACTGGCTGCGAGGGGATTTCGTCCCGGCCGTCAGACTTTGGGCTGCCATCGCCGAACGGCTTGGCTTGGATGATTGGCGAAAGCTGGTCCCGCCAGACAAGTTCCTGAAGACTCTCGACAAGTAGCAAAGTCTAGATTCTTGGATTTATTGTTTGACTTCGCTTGTCCAGATTCTTAGACTAACGATAGGGGCTGCCACGGACTTGCAACGGAAGCACAAGGCATGGCTGGCGACTGGGTGAAGATGCGAGTTTGGCTTTCCAAAGACCCAAAGGTCATTCGGATGGCCGACTATCTAGCAGAGCAACGCCGGTTCATCGACTGGCTTACCGACCCAGTTAGGCAATCCTGCAAGGTGACCGCATACGAGCACGTTACGCGTAACGTTACTGTCGCGTTATGCGTAACGGCCCTGGGCGTTACGTGGGGCACGGCGCGCGAGCAAGGAAGGCGAGAAAACGACGATTTGATTATCGACCATTGCAACTTTGAAACGCTTTCTGCGATGTCAGACCTGCCTTGTTTCGGTAATGCAATGGGAGCAATTGGGTGGGCAGTGGAACTTCAATCAGGCAGCATTTGTTTTCCTAAGTTCTTTCGTGACAACAGTTCCCCAGAGGACAGACTGAGAACAAACAACGCCGAACGCCAAGCCAGATTGAGAGCAAAACGTAACGGTAAAAGTAACGTGACGGATAACGTTACTAGTAACGTTACAGTAACGCACAGAGAAGAGAAGAGAAGAGAAGAGAAGAGTAAGAAGAAAAAACCCCCTTTCCCCCTTCTTTCAATCCCCGAATCACTGGACTCCCAGGAGTTCAAGGACCAATGGGAACGGTGGTTGAAGTTTCGAGTCGAGAAGCACAAGCCCGTCACGCAAACGATGGGCGAGGGGATGCTGGAGATGCTTCAAGGTTTGGGCCAGCGACGCGCTATCGCGGCCATCAAGCATACGATCGCAATGGGCTGGCAAGGTCTGCGAGAGCCTGAAGGCTCGACGGTCAGCGACAAGCCGAGACCGGCGACCCCCGAAGACATGGCCGACTACGACCCTTACCGGAGGCCCGGCGAGTGAGCGTTAAATCGATTGGAGAACTCCTGCCGCAAGTTTTGGAAAGCCACGGAATCATCGTGCCGGTCCTGAAGGTCTACTTCGACGGCGCATGTGAGCCGACGAATCCCGGCGGCGTGGCCACCTATGGCTGGCTCATCGTGGATCACGAAGGCAAGATCGTTGCCAGCGGTCACGGCGAAGTCTGTCGCGGAGCGAAGGCTACAAACAACGTGGCCGAATGGTGCGCATTGGGATTCGCGTTGCGATGGGTCGATGAATCGAAGATCAAGAGTAGGCTTGAAATCTTCGGCGATTCGCAATTGGTCGTGAAGCAACTCAGCGGTGCCTGGCGGGTGAATAAGCCGCATCTGCAAGCCTTCAAAGATCGGTGTTTGGAATTGCTCGCGTGCCGCAATTGGGTGGCGAACTGGATACCGCGCGAGCAGAACGAAGCAGCCGACAAACTCAGCCAAAAAGCCTATACGGAAGCAACTGGCAAGCCTTTCCCGGAGCGCAGACGATGACCGAGTTTCCAATTCAAGATGGAGTTGAATTTCGCCACTGCCCAAATCACGCTGGATATTGCGTTGGCGACGACGGCTCCGTTTGGAGTTGTCGATATAGCCGCGGCCGAAAGTGGCGGAAAATGAAACCAAGGCCGACGCCTCGTAAGGGCAGGCTCCGAGTTGACATTGACCGCAAATGGATTCAGGTGCATCGGCTTGTTCTGGAAGCCTTTGTCGGACCATGCCCGGATGGAATGCAGGGATTGCATTGGGACGACGATGTTTCCAACAACTGTATTTCCAATCTCCGCTGGGGAACCCCAAGGGAAAACAAGGTCGATGCCAGCCGAAACGGGAGGCTTACATTTCCGCGAGGCGAGCAGCATGGATGCGCAAAATTGAAACCCGAACAGGTCAAGGAAATTCGCAATCGCGTTTCCGACGGCGAGAGCCTTGCCAGCATGGGCAGGTTGTTCGGCGTGACTACCAGCGGCATTTATCGCATCGTTCATCGCAAGACGTGGGCGCATGTATGATTCAAACTGAAATCAAACTCGATTCGATCCCACTGGCTTTGCGTGAACTTCCACAATGGGTCGTTTGGAAGATGGCATCTAGGAGTGAAAGCGAAGCACCGACGAAACTACCATTTCAAGTTGACGGGAAACTCGCGAAGGCAAACGACCCCTCGACTTGGACTTCATTTGAAATCGCTGTCGCCCACTACAGCAAAGGCGGATACAGCGGCATAGGTTTTGAGTTTTCTGAAACTGACGAATTCTGCGGGATTGATTTGGATGGCGCACGCAATCCCGAGACCGGCAAAGTTGCCGACTGGGCGCGCGAGATCATCTTGGACCTCGACAGTTACGCGGAAGTCTCGCCATCGGGAACCGGCATCAAGATTTTCATCATCGCCAAGAGTCCGTTCGATTCAGGCCGCAAGAAGGAACTCGACCAAGAGCGAGTCTCGGACAAGACGCCCGCCATCGAGGTTTACGACAAGCTCCGCTACTTCGCGATGACAGGCTGGAAGCTCCGTGGACCTGGAGACGCGATGGCACGCCAGGCGAAGTTGGAAGCCATTTGCAAGCGGTTCTGGACCGAGCCGACATTCACGCCCGCCAACCGCGTGAACGGCTTCTACGACGATTCCAGCGTGATTGAGCGAGCCAGGAAGTACATCGCCAAGCTCCCCGGCGCCGTAAGTGGGCAGGGCGGTCACAACGCGGCATTCCACGTTGCTTGTGTTTTGATTTTGGGATTCGGTCTGAACAAGAACGCGGCCATCGAATTGTTTCGCGAGTACAACCAGCTTTGCCAACCGCCTTGGTCTGACCGGGAAGTCCTGCATAAGATCGACAGCGCATCGAAGCAGGCCGGCGAGCGGAACTACCTCAGAAATGTGATCCCTGAGAACTGGGCGGCGGTCAAGGTTCCGAAGTACGTGGCACCGCGGCCGAAGTCCGAACCGAGAGTAAGCACACTGGCCGACGCTGCCGATAAGTGCATTGCTCGATACGAGAGCGGCACGGCGGTAATGATCGAGACCGGAATCGGAGACCTCGACTACGCGATGGAGGGCGGCGTTGAGCCCGGTGAAATGGTTCTCCTGTGCGCCCGCCCGTCGCACGGCAAGTCAGCTGTGGCTCTCCAAATGGTCCACTATTGGACCGAGACAGAAAGACCATGTCTCATCATCAGCGAGGAAATGTCGGCACTTGCACTCGGCAAGCGGACCCTGCAATACATCAGCGACGTTCCGCGCGACCAGTGGCGTTCGTCGACCGGCGAACTCAAAGCCTCAATGGCTTACTACCGCGAGAAGCACAAGCCGGCAATTCTTGCCGAGTCGTGCGGGACCATTGAGGCGGCGGTCGAACAGATTGACCATGCCGTCGAAAAGCACAAGATCCAGATGGTCATCGTTGACTATGCCCAACTTCTTCGATCCCCTGGAAAGTCACGCTATGAACAGGTGACGCACACCAGCACAGAATTGCGGGCCGCAGCTTCTCGGCACAATATCGTCCTGGTGGCACTCTGCCAATTGAACCGAGACATCGAGAATCGCAAGGGACCGTTCATCCCCGTCCTGGCCGACATCAAAGACAGCGGGCAGCTTGAGCAAGACGCCGATGTTGTAATCTTCATGGTCTGGCCGTGGAAGCTCGACCAGCACAAGCCGAAGGAAGAATACCAATTCTTTGTGGCGAAGAATCGGAACCGCGAGACGGTAAGGCACTTGGTGCAATGTCGATTCGTTGCTGGCCGTCAGATGGTCATTCCGGATCGTAAGCCGCTTCGCGAGGCCGATGATTTTGGAGAGTATGGCGGAACGACCGACGGATTTTGAGTTGGAGAAGGCGAAGGAGTTGAGTGAATGAAACCGACCCCGAACATTCAAGCCGAGATGCACCGGATTGAAGGCCCTGCACGCACGAACTACGGGGCGTTCACGTTCCACCGTGGCAATGCCTGCCTGAGAGTAATCGCGAGTGCAGCAGGCGGCTGGGAGCACGTCAGCGTATCCCTGCGGACGCGCTGCCCGACTTGGGAGGAAATGTGCTACGTCAAAGGCATCTTCTTTGGCGAAGAGGAAACCGTGATGCAGCTCCATCCGCCGAAGTCTCAATACGTGAATCATCATCCGTACTGCCTGCACCTATGGAGGCCGCAGACACAAGAGGAGATGGAGCAGGAGCGGGAGTTGTTCGTCAAGAGCGGCGGACAATGGGACTGGGGAGTTGATTCGCCCGGCACAATTCCGTTGCCGCCGATGGAGTTTGTTGGACCGCAAGCAGGAGTGCCATCGTGAACTCCCTGGACCGAGAGATAGCCGCCTTCGAGGTGCAGTTGCCGAGCGACCTGGTGGACCGCTTCCGCCAGTTGATCCAGAAAGCGGCGGCGAAGAAGGCAAAGCGGCTGCCGCACGCCTCACTGAAGGCCCGTAGACGAGCGCCCAGCGTCAAGGCCATGAAGGACGAGTACAGGCGGACCCATAGCGCCTGCGCCTGTTGCTTGGCCGTAGAAGGCGAATGGCACGACGCGAACCACGGAGCATGGCCACCGGACCACCACAAGGTTCACCTGGACCTGAACCACATGATTTCTGGCGCGCAGGGAACGAAGGGAGAAGGACCGGCAGGATACATCATGCTTTGCCGGCGATGCCATGAGCGTTTAGACAAGAGCTTTGGGTTGCCTTACTGCATGTACCTAAAGGACGAGATGGGCGAGTTGGATCTTGAATGGCTGGCCGAGCATCACCACGTCGGGAGACTCCCGGAGATGAAGGTTGTGCCGGCTGAATGGAGAAGACGATGAAGGACATCGTTTACCGCTACGAGATCGATCAGGAAGAGTTGCGATACAGCAACCTCGACCTAATGAAGATGCACCGGGACCGCATGGCCTATAGGTGCGGCGAGATGCTGGTCAACGAACTGCTCGACGCGAGAACCCCAGTCGTCTGCGAGGCGAAGATTGACGAGCGTGAGAACTGGATGCGTCGAAGCCGAGAGATTGAACTGCGGATCATCGGCCAGGCGGTTCGCTATCGGGACGTGGTGCAGTATCGGCATGTATTGCAGGATCAGCCGTTCATACTGAGACCACCCGCACCGCCGCCTTCACGCTTGAGCGTCTATTGGACCCGCTACAAGGCTTTGGTGGACCACACAAGAAAGGAGATGGGGGGATAGCCGATGCCTGAAGAAACGATCTACTGCCTGCATTGCGACAAGAACGTCTTTGCGATGGCCCAGCGCAGTTACGATTTCGTTCGCTGGCTATGCCCGCTCTGCGGCAGGATATTGGATTACGAAGTGACGGACGATCAAGACGACGTGGAGGAAGAATCCGATGCCTGAAGATTACGAATCCCAGCTAGCGCGAGTACGCACCCTGCACGGCGACCTACGGAAGGCGAGCGATATTCTGGCCCTGCGCGCCGTCCTGGAGCGCTACGACCAGATGGAGCGGCAATGTCACGAGGACATTCTATTTTTGACGGTGCTGACTGATCGGAATGGTGGAAAGATTGATATACCACACGCAGACCTGGAGAGACTGCGATCGGGCGGCACATTGCTAATCACAATCGACACACATCGACGATGCTTTGTGCTGACCAAGGAGACCCCCAATGCTTGACCGCTCCCTACTCACCCCTGCTGAACAGCAGATGCTCGAACGCTGCGAGGCGGCAGAGAAGCAATGGAGGACTGCAATCGGCGCATGGATGCCAGACTCGGATTTCATCTCACATGCTCGTACTGACCTCCCCTCCTGTCTGGCAGAGATAGCCCGCCTACGGGCGCTGGTGAAGGACGCTTACGAGCAAGGCTACATGACGTTCCCGAATCTTGCTTGGAGCAAGTCCGACGCCAAGCGTCTCCTCTTCCCTAAGGAGCAGCCCCAAGGATGATCCGATTCACAATTCCAGCCATGCCGGTCGCAGAGCCCCGTAAACGCACCAGGATCGTTGCTGCGGGTGGACGGCAGTTTGCCAGCCATTACACCCCCAAGGACTCGCCAGCCAACGTATTCAAGGCTACGGCCCGCATGGCGGCACAGCAGGCGTACCAGGGACATCAACTCGCTGGACCGCTTCGAGTGGACTTGGTTTTCGTGTTCCCGCGGCCCGGTAGACTGGTCTGGAAGAAGCGGCCTATGCCGCGAGCGTGGCATTCATCCAAACCTGATCGAGATAATTTGGACAAATGCGTTTTAGACAGTTTCAAGGGGCGATTGTGGATCGACGATTGCCAGGTTTGCGCCGGCTCGATCGAGAAATGGTACGCGGCGGGTGACGAGCAGCCACACGTTGAGGTGACGATTACCGAGTTGGAGGCCGCATGTTGAACGATGGCTCGACGAAAAGAGAATGCGATCAACCAGCATTGTCGATGCGGCACGTCGCCAACACGTCGAGCGCGTGATTGATGCAGTTTTGGCCGCGTGGCGATTCGCGATGGAAAACTACAAGCCGTGAGTGCGGAAAAACTCTCGCGACCGAGCGAGGGAGGGGGATAGAGATGGCCGGCAGTTTTCGGCGACTCTTGCGGAATTTACGAAAGGACCATGAAGCTATGAAGGCTGATACTTACGCGAAGTACTTAGAGAAGGCGATGAAGGAAACATCCAACGGCTATGTCGGCTGGACGACCGAAGCCTTAGAGGAAGCCGTGGCGGACATTTCCGCGCGACTGAAAGGCCCGTTGCCAAACTGGGCTCGCATCGACGATTGTGCAGAACGCAGTGCAATGCGAGCCGAGTTGAAGCGGCGTGCAGCAGCCACCACCCCTCCCCCGAGCCACCAGTGAGGATGAACGAGCATGAACCAGTGCGATAAGTGCCCATGGCGGATCGACGTTGACCCGCACGATATTCCGAACGGCTATTGCGAAGTGAAGCATAAGGCGTTGGAGTCAACCATCGCCAAGCCGGGAGCGTTGAACCTTGGCGCCGTCTCAATGATGGCTTGCCACGATTCGCCAGTCGGCAAGGAACGGCCGTGCGTCGGCTGGCTGGCCAATCAGCTTGGACCGGGCAACAACATCGGCTTGCGATTGTGGGCCAGCAAGAATCTCAAGGGTCCGCTGAATCTTGTTGGCGAGCAGCACGAGACTTTCGAGGACACCCTGCCATGACTGACCTAGCCTCTTTCGTCCACGAAGAACTGCACGGCCTGCACGATCAGGAACTCCGCATAGCTGCCAACGCGGTGCGACGGGTGCTAGATAGTCTGGACCCGCTGCCGGTACGCGAGCCTGAGATTGTGCCGCTGCAACCGATGGACAGGCGAGAGGCGTTCGAGTATGGCATGAAGCCGATCGGATTTGGAATGTATGCCGACAGCCTGTATTGTGGCTGCTGCGAGCAGTCGGTGGTCGACGCCGCCGCAATTGAAGCGATCGAACTCGAAATGGAGCGTGAGCATGACAGCGACTGAGACCCGTGAAGCGAGCCAGCCATGAAAGAGACCATCGTCGGCATTTTGGCGTTTCACATTTCCGTGAAGGTTGAGGACATGAAAAAATGGACGCCGGAACGCATCGGAGATTTCTTTGCAGGCGTTGCCGACGCTTTGCGAGCAGCCGAAGGCGAGACCCGTGATACCCAGGAGCAACCGCAATGACCCAGCACAGTGAACCCCAAAAATGCCGACGATGCAGCGAATGCCAAGGCATGTCGCACCACTGGATGGAGAACAGCAACTTCGCGATGGACGAAAGCTGCGGCGAGTTCTTCGATCCCGATGAGCCAACCGACTGCACACACATTTGCAAACACTGCGATGCCCGTGGCGAAGAGTGCGGCATCTGTGGTGGCGAAGGCTGCTCAGCTTGTGGCGGTGAAGGTGTAGTTGAGCTATTGCCTGACCACCCGGCTCGCATCATCGAAGGGAAAACACCGTGGGAGTTTGCCTGCGCGTGGTACACGCCAGACGAGATTGAGCGTAGCCTTGCTGAGTGCTGGCGGCCATCTGTAGCATCAGATCCATCTAAAAACTGCCCGCCCGAAAACGTGCGGAGTCGTGAGTTTGCTGAATGGCTTTGCGATCAATACCGTCTTGCCATGAACAAGGGAATTCAAATTGGAGTTGCACGCCATGCCTGACACACCCGCCCGCCTGACCGATGAGCAGCTAGACGCAATTCGAGTTAGCGACCTCTTCAACAGCGATACTGAACGCCTGCTGTCCCACATCGCTGCACTGACCGCCGAGCGGGACGCAGCACAGCGGGCCAACGATGATCTTGCCAAGATGCTGGCCCGCGAAGTCGAGCACGTAGCTACCGAAAAGACGCTGCGAGAGTGTGCCGCCAATATGTCAAAGGGCGTATGGGCGGACCATGAAAGGCAGTTTGCCGCATTAGTTGTGCAGCACGAGGCCCGCGAGCGGGAGCTATGGACCGTGATCGAAGCCCTTGAAAGATACTGGCACGTTTCAAATTCATCAGGAAACGCGACTGTCACAACTATTGACCGGCTGGCGGCGAATGCCGTGGAGCGAGCCCGAGCGCTGCGAAAGGACGTGACCGATGAGCGATGAAGACCTATGTCGCAGGCTGGCGGCGGCGTGTGGGTGGGAAGCAACCGGCAAGTGGGCAAGCATTGCCGAAAAAATCTGGGTTGAACATCCAACCGGATTGCTTGTCTTTGGGCTGGACCTGAATTGCATATCGTTGTGCGAAGCGGTCGTGGCAGAGCGGGGGCTGCTGGACTTGTACGCTATCGAACTTCAGAAAGTCTTCTTGGAAAAGCCCGCCAAGACGTGGATCATGTCGCGGTGCATCGTTGCACCCGCCCGCATCCGTGCCGAGGCGTGTTTGCGGGTGCTGGAGGCTGGACGATGAACGCATGGCAAGTTATCAACGATAGCCCGTATTTATCGGCCATCGTAATCGTGGTGGTCGCTCTCAGTTGTCTTGAGGTGGCGATGAAAGGTTGGGGCCGATTCGTGAGGATGATGATTCTCCGCAAGCATGGCTGGCCACCGGCACATTTGGACGCTGATGGAGATTTCAAACGCGAGTTGGAGCGAAAGGACGGTGCCCCGTGATGGACAGAAACTACGATTACCTGCCAGATGGTGTTGATGAACTTCGCAACGAAGTGGCAGCAGCCGATAAACGCACAGAGCAGGTCGAATCTGAACTGGCGGATGCCGAAGCCCGTGCAGCAGCAGCTGAGCAACGCGCGGTTGCAAGTGAGGCAGCGTGTGCAGCGATGCGAAAGGCGCTCGAATTTACCTTGCCGTTCCGTGAATTCTCAGACGAATGGCATTGTATGGGCAATCGTGAAGTCGTTCATTTTCGCGTCTTACGTTCTGCCGCTCTTGCATCCGATGCCGGCGCCGCCCTGCTCGCAGAACTCTCGCAGCTACGCACGGACAACGAGCGGTTAAAATTGGAACTGCATAACCGGCCAGTGGAGTTTTATTGATGAAAAAAAACGAGAACTTGCGTAACGGCGGCGCTGGCAAGGGAGGGTGAGTCGAGCGGGGCGTAACTTGCGGGGCTGAGATTTGAAGGGAGATTGCGATGGCATACATTTACCGCGAGAACCTTATGGTCGCTTTGGCGATTGCCATCCGAGAGCGTCAGCGGCAAGAACAAACCCCCGAGAATCCTGATTTTGAATCGGCGTTCTTGGCTGGCATTAAAGAAGTCCAAGAGTCGCTGAAACGTGGCGAGCGACTTGAGATACGAGACTGACACCCCCAGCGACCCCGGAGGAATAAGCGATGGCCGATGAGCAGATGCACGAACTAAACCGCCTTGAATCGGCGTTCTGCTGTCGATGCGTGAAAGTCACCAAGTCGATCGTCACCCGAGGTTGCGGGTTTACGCGGTGGACGTGTCAGGCTTGTGGAACGGTTCAGGACGAAGAGGTTTACGATCCTTACGACGATAACGAGCAATCCTAGACACCCTTGTACGTTTCGCCGGAAGTGAGTCTATTTGCAGCGGGAGGGATGATGGCCACAACTGAAGCAGAGCTACTTGAATTTCTGAAGTCGAATCCGCCAGTCGGCGAGTTCAAGCCGTACACGTTGTTCAGCCGAGAGGCGGACGCAATTACGGTCTACTGGAGCGGCGAGCCCGACACGTCCGAACGGCTGAACGAGCAAATCACGCTGTATCGCTCGATTGCAACGGGCGAAGTCGTAGGCTGCCGGATCAAGGGTATCGCAGCCATGCAGGGGATGTTTTCGATTCAGGGGTGATGCAGCCACCTGCCGACCTAATGGAATCGGATGGAGTGCGCTGGTGAGAGGCCAGCGATTAGGCGGAAGCCAGTGTCGAGTCTGGCCAGCACTTTTTTAACGCATTAGGCGGCGGGGATGATAACGCAGGGAGACGACGAATGGAAGCGACGTTTGACGTGCCAGCCGGCAGCCGAATCCTCTTGCAAGGCCGGGTGCAAGTATCGCCCGGCGCATGGATTGAACTGGCCACGCCTCACGAGCTAATCGTGGAGCGGGTGAGCCGGCGAGGTCGGACGATTCGGTATCGGCTGTGCGAGGTCGTGGAAGAGGAAGGCAAGAAACCGTGAACGCCACCGAGATACTTGCCGGAATCGACTTGGCGGCCGTTGAAAGCCGAATCAAGGAACTCGAAAAGGAACTTGACTCGTTGCGATCGCTGAAGAAGGTGCTCGACATTCAACGCAACGGAAAGCCGAATAAGCGAGAGGGGTACAAGCCAAGCAAGGCTCATGGCAGGGCGGTTGCTGAGCGCCGCGAGAGTCTAAGAAAGTACCTCATCCACGCTGGCCCAAAGAAGCTGGCGGTAATTGCTGTCGATAACGAGCTAACCAACGAAGAGGCCACGATCCTGTTAAAGCATCCCGCGTTTCATCTGGAACCGGGTGGTTACTGGCGCGTCACAGGCAAGGACTCTTGACGCCGTAGCCGATTAGGGCTTACTCTACAAGCACCTGGCCCGCCTCTTCGGGCTGGAGAGCGATGCCGCCTTTCGGGGCCGAGCCGCGACCCAAACTCTTTGGAATCGCATCGTGTCTCGTCTTTTCTCGGCTGTCGCCTGGCTGCTGCCCATCGTGGCTGTCGTCGCGCTGGCCGTGTTTCTTGCTCGTTAGCGGAGGCTCGTCATGGCCCATCAAGCGGTCCCCACCAATAGTTTCCCGTTCATCTCGATTGGCAACGTCCTCTTGCGGCACTGGAAGGACTTGCCGACCCTTCAGGCGGAAGCGGCTGCGATCATTGCGGCCCCCGGCGCCGAGCAGAAATGCTTGGCCGGCTGCCCATTGCTCACGACGATTGCCCCCATTGCCGGCGAGTTGGAAGCGGCCATCTCGGTCGTGAGTGCTGCTAGCGGTGAGCAATTGGCGGCGGCTGAATCGGCCATGTTCAGCGAAGCCCAGGCCATTGGCTGGGATCCAACGAAGTGGGCGGCGCTCGTTCAGATGGTGCTGGCGATCATCAAAGCTTTGACCGGAGCGTAAGCCGATGCTGGCCCCTCACTGGCTCGACGCAGTGTTTGCCGATCCAGCGAAGGCCAAGGAGTTGTTCGTGGCAAACCAACGCTTTGAGGAAGCGATTACGAAGGCCCAGGAAGCCTATGCGGCCATGCACGGCGTGCTGGGGATGATTCCTGAACTGTATGGGCCATCGCCCGCCCAGGCGGCAAGACAGGCGTTTCTGCGAGAGATCAACAGGTAGGGAACGAACGTGGACGACGAACACAAGAGCCTGATGCCCGGTTCCGATCGCGTCTACGGCTGGATTCGGAGCGACCCTGATCCAGACGACCGGATGTACGCGGTTCCGCCTCAGGTCGTGGCCGCTGCTCCACCGGCAATCGACCTCTCGTTGCCGACCCTGCCGAAGCCGTTCGAGCCGTCGCTGAATCAGGCCGCTCAGGGATCTTGCGGGCCGCACACGGCCGCCGAGGATCTTATCTTTGCCATGCTGCGGCAGGACAATCTTGGAGCCGCAGTGCTGCCTTCCGTGCGGTTTATCTACTGGTGCACCCGCATGATTATGGGCACCACGAACGAGGACAGCGGAGTTGACAATCGCTCTCTCGGTCTGGCCCTTCAGCAGTTCGGATGGTGCGACGAAGAAAAATGCCCGTATCAGGGCGGCGACTTTACCGCCATGCGGACCAAGCCGTCGCAAGAGGCGTTTGACCAAGCGGCAGAACGGAAGATCCAGGCGGTGTTTGGCGTTCCGGCAGATACCGACACCATGTGCGCCTGCCTCTCAAACGGGGATACGTTTTGGGTGGGCTGCAAACTCTATCCGCCATTTGAGAGTCAGCGAACCGGGCAGACGGGCATCGTCGATATGCCGATCCGTGGCATGCAGCCGATCGGCGGGCATGACATGCTTTGCGTGGGATACAACCGCAGTTCGGCCATGTTCGGAGACATTCCGCCCGGCTACTTCAAACTCAAGAATCACTGGTACAGCGGCGGGGTTCCGTGGGGTGCAAACGGCTATTGCTTCATGCCGATCAATTACCTCATCAACCCGAATATCTCCGGGAGCTATTACACGGTTCGGCATAGCTATTACCCAGTCGTGGCACCGCCGACGCCCCCGGTTCCCCCTGTGCCGCCGACGCCGATTCCACCGAGCCCGACCGGCCGGCATGTTATCACGACCACTGGCGAGACATGGGTTGACGGAGTGAAGCTGAAATGAACGAACTGCACACATCCGTTGGGCTCATTTTCAAGTTCTTCTGTGCGATGCTCATGTTGGACGGTGCCATTTGGATCGCAGCGGCGCTGCTGCCGCGGAGGCCGGAGCGGTGACAAGCGACGACAGATACCAGTTTCAGCCGCTTTACGTGCGAGCCTACCGCTGGCTGCGATGGAAACCGATGTACTGCATCGTCGCCCTTGTCTCAATCATCCGATGGCTCGCGGGCGGAGCGAAGGTAGATGATGGAATATCGCTCGATAGGTTTGAGGTTATAGGAAATATCTGGACGTGCAAAATGAGTTCAGCGTGTTTCAGAATGGGCCACTGGTACACGACGGAAGAGGTTTTTAAGGAACTTGGTGCGTGACGTTCACCGTGTCGGTTGTCGTGGGTTTTGTGGGGCTTGTGGTGTGGATGGAGTGGCGGTTGAGAAGGAAACGATTGTGACCCGACTGGCCCTGTCGATTCGGCTTTACCTTGCTACGAAAAAGATTGAGCAGAAAGAACTAGCCAAAGCATGGGACTGCAGCGAGTCAACGGTAACGAGATTTCTGGCTGAAAGTGCGATGCCGCAGCCAATGACGATGCTAAAAGTTTTCGCGTGGATGCTGGAAGATGAACGCTGACCCACTACGAATCATCGTGCCCGACCAACTCATCATCTGGGTTGCCGTTGCCATTGGCGTGTTCATGGGGGCCGGCGTCGTGGCGTGCTGGTGGGCATGTGCGAGCGGCTGGCATCAGGAGCGACGGGAGGATGTGGCAGGCACGAAGGAAGCCGATTGGCTGCGGGTAAGCGTAACGGCGCCAGAGTGGGCGGAAATTCGCAAGGGTGACGAAGTGGTGGCAAGCGGTTGGGGATTCGCACCGGTTGACGACAGCCATGGAGGGTTCGGATGAGAGCATTATGCTTGATGCTCGTGCTCGTGGCAGGGTGCTCGTCGCCTGACTCTAACGCTAACGACGACGACCGGCTACTTGGCATGTCTACCAAGGGCTTCGGAGACGTGGAGGCTGTGCTCGTTCGCGTGCATGACGGCGACACCTACGTTGTCAACGTGCCAACATGGCCAGCCATCATCGGGAACGACATTGAGGTAAGGCTCGACGGATACGACACGCCGGAGCTTCACGACAAACGACCAGCAATTAAGAAGCTGGCCGAAGAGGCACGCGATTTCGTCAAGGGCGAGATGAAGCCGGGCGACAAGATACGTCTCGTCGGCCTCGGGCGCGACAAGTACTTCAGGATCGACGCCACGGTGCGAGTCGGGAATCAAAAGCCGATCGGGGAACAACTCGTCATGGCGGGACTGGCGAGACTGTACACAGGCGATGGGCCGAAGCCATGGTGAGATTGCGGGATATGTTCGGAAACATGAAGGGAACTAAATAAAAACGGCTGGCTACGTGGGGTAGCCAGCCAACCACAACCGTCTGTTAAGGAGACGATCATGGCGAAGAGGATTCTATCTGCAAGGCGGAATTTCAAGAAGACGTTCCCCTACGAATACAACTCCTGGCGCGCAATGCACGAACGCTGTAAAAACAAGAAGTATCGTCGGTTCGACCTCTACGGCGGTCGTGGGATCAAGGTCTGCGAACGCTGGGCCACGTTTCAGAACTTCATTGCAGACATGGGACCAAAGCCGACGCCGAAACATTCAATCGACCGAATTGACGGAGATGGAAATTACGAGCCATCCAATTGCAGATGGGCCACACAGCAGGAGCAAGTTCGCAATTCCAGTGTGATTCGAGAGATTGCATTTGATGGAGAGACAAAAATCCTGTCTGACTGGAACGGTCATAACGGACTTCCGGCAAACGTGATTTGCAAACGGCTTCTTAGGGGATGGTCAACTGACTCGGCGATGACCGTTCCAAAGAACGATCTTGCTCCAGCGGTATTGATGACCCTGAATGGGACTACAGATTCAATGGCTGGATGGTCAAGGCGTTTAGGTATTGGCAAGACGACGCTTTGCGCCCGCCTAAAGCGAGGTTGGAGTATCGAGAAGACTTTGACAGCCCCCGTGCGCACGTTCATCGACAACGAGAGGCAGGTATGAACGACCTCCTTTGGAAGATCGGCTTGGCCATGCTCGCGATACCGGGCTATCCGATTAGCTGGATTCTCAAGTTGTTTTTCCATGCCGATACGGATATGGGCGTGTCGTTGCTCGCACCCATCGTGTTCGTGCTATCGGTTTTGTTTTGGATTGCCGTGGCGGTGGGGCTGTTCGTGCTGGCGGTTGTGCAGTTTGGAGGCTGATTAGGTGCGGATGCTGGGAATCCTTCTAACCGCTGTGCTTGCTTTGGGACTCGACAA
>Ga0075425_100000649_pt1 | contig 32947 bp, 28 predicted proteins | sample SoiMethybrSBSTD4_FD_75300 | JGI IMG/M metagenome (GOLD analysis project Ga0075425, IMG submission 75300) | Bulk soil microbial communities from a Populus tree surrounding site in Tennessee, USA - Soil MetaG P. TD hybrid SBSTD4 | ecosystem: Environmental > Terrestrial > Soil > Tree plantation... | reverse complement strand
CATGTTGTTCACATCGTGTGGTGGGCTGACAGTGGCAACGTCGACGGCGACGATGTCGAGATCCGTCAAACATCGAATGAGGTCGAGGCCCTCCCGCGCGGACAAGCCGCCCCACGACGGCGAGCACACCCCGGGCGCACAGGAGGGGTCGAACACATCCATGTCGAAACAGATGTAGACTGGACGCCCCTTGGCCGCGTCGCGGAACTCGGCCATGCGTTGGTTGAAGCCGCCGCGTACCAGTTCGTCGAGCGAAATGACGCGATAGCCTAGCTCTCGTGTCCGCGGCACCACACCGTGGGCGAACGTGGTGCCGCGGATACCCACGTGCCAGGAGCGGGAGGCGTCGAGCAGTCCTTCCTCGGCCACGTGCGTGAACTGGGTCGCGGCGTTGTATTTGTCGGCTGGGTCGTAGGCATACGCATCAGTGTGCGAGTCGATGTGGAGCGCAACGAGGCCCGTATGACGTTTGGCGACCGCACGCATGATAGGTACCGTGACTGAACCGTCGCCGCCGATCGTCACTGGTACCGAACCGCTGCCGACGATGCGCGTCGTGGCCTGCTCGATCCGCGCAAAGGCGTCGAGGATCCGTCCCGGCGTGAGCTTGACATTGCCGCAGTCCACGACGCCAAGGGCCATCAAGGGATCAAAGTCGGCGTGCGTCGGATTGAACCGGCGGATCAGCGGCGACTGCAGGCGCACGGCGTCGGGTCCGCTGCGGGCGCCCACTCTAAAGGGATGGATGCCGCAATCGAATGGCAGCCCAATGATAGCGGCCCGGTTGCCCGGACCGGGTCTGCCATAAGGCACACCCATAAAGGTGGCCGGCAGCGCAAATAAGTCCTCATCGGATAGCGTCACCATAAAACCTTTCCTCTTCACACGCGCGCGCCAGCAGATAGAAAATCGAAGGCCGCCAAAGTGTGTACCTTGGCCACCGCGCTCAGTTCTTCGATCAAGATGTTCTCGTCGGGTGCACCCATGTTGAACGGGGTGAGCCCGTAAACCACGCTGGGGACGCCGTGACTGCGATACCATCGCGAGTCCGAACCGCCAACGCGCATGTTGACGGCGGGCGTGGTGCCAAGCACCTCGCGTGCCGCCTCTCGCACTCGCACCACGATCTCATCGGTGGGATCGGTGAAGCTAGGCTCAAAGCGGCGCAGGATCCGCCAGCTGACGCCCTCGAGCAGCCCAAGGCTTGCGTCGAGCTTTTCTTGCAGGAACTGCGTAGTCAAGCCAACCGGCAGGCGAATGTCGATCTCGGCCACTGCCCTCATCGGCACAAGATTGGGTGAGGCGCCGCCAGCAATCGTGCCAATATTCGCAGTCACGCGCTGCAGGATGTCCGCCTCGCCCGCACCTGAGATGGCTTCTGATATCGGGCTCGCCTCGACGATGGCGCGGGTGACCGTACCAGGGGCGACGGCCGGCAAGCGCTCAAGCTCCTTGACACGATCGAGCGCTGTGCGCAAACGATCGATGGCATTGACGCCTTTGTGGACGTGTGCGCCGTGAGCCGCAACGCCGCATGCTTCTACCTCGATCCATAGCAAGCCTTTTTCGCCGAAGCGCAGTACCGCAGGAGAGCCGACGTCACCGCAGATGTTGGCATCCCCGCGCGCCTCCGGCACTGTAGTGAGCAGATGGCCGGTGCCCAGGGACCCCATGGTCTCCTCGTCGCCCGCCAGCGTCAGTACCACCTCGCCATCCCAGGCCTGGTGATGAGTAGCAAGCAGCGACGTAGCCAGGATTGAACAGGCGACACCGCCCTTCATATCGGATGCGCCACGTCCGTAGAGCCTGCCATTGAATACTGCGCCGGAAAGCGGTGGAAGGGTCCAGTCCGCCACGTCACCGATCGGAAAGGTGTCGAGGTGGCCGTTGAAGATGAGGCGTCGTCCCGGCTGCCTTCCATGCAGGCGAGCGAGCAGACTGACGATGCCTGGTTGAGGCTCAAAGCGGCGAATTTCGATCCCAGGGATCGTCGCCAGCATACCCTGCGCGACATCGGCTACCGCCGACGTATCGCCAGGCGGGTTTGGCGACGCCGCCCCTACCAACGCTTGGGTCGTCTCGACAAGGCGGGGAAGGTCGCGGTCGGCCTCGGCCAGCAGAGCCGCGCGGACGCCGCTGCTACTGATTGGCAAGGCGCCGCTCCCAAATGCGGATGGCCATCGCCAGCGGCCAACATATGAAGAAGTACACCACGGCGATGACGGTGAAAATCTCAAGCGGCCGGAAGGTCGAAGACGACAGCTCCATGCCGCGCCGCGTGATCTCGCTCACCGAGATCACGGCACCAAGCGAGGAGAACTTGATGAGTTGCACGAAATTGGAAGCAAGCGGCGGCAGCGTCATACGAACTGCCTGCGGCAGGACGATGCGGCGAAACGATTGCACGGGACTTAGCCCGAGCACCTGGGCGGCCTCCCGATGGCCCTTGGGAACCGCTTGGATGCCGGCTCGGTAGACTTCGGAGATGAATGCCGCCTGGTAGACGGAAAGACCGATGATGAGCGCGGTGACGGCACCGATACCGACCCCGAAGACAATCGGCAGCACGTAATAGACCCACAACAGCTGCACTAGGATAGGGGTATTACGGATGATCTCGCCGAACGTTACTCCAAGCCAGCGCAGCGCACGCCAGCGCGACATGTCGAGCCCGGCGATCAACAGTCCACCGATCATGGCAAGCACCAGTGTCACAGCCGACAGGAAGAGCGTCATCTGCAACCCCGACATAAGAAAGTCGAGGTTGCCCCAGACCGTGTCCCAGCGGAAGCGGTAGGAAGTCATGTTGTTGCTCCAGTGGGCCCGGTTCAGCGCGCACCCCGGCCACTCCGCCGCCTGCGCGCTCCTCAAGGCGCGACGATGGGATCGAGCTTATGCTTCTTGGCGTATTGCATGAGCCGACCATCAAGCTTGATCGTGTCAACGAACAGATTGATGTAGTTCAGCCAAATTTGGTCACCCGGAGGCACCACATAAGCGTAGGGCGTTACGGCGAGCTTCTCCTTTGGCAGAATATACGCGGCCCAGTCGAACTCGTCGGTGACCTTGATGGCGGTTGGGAAGTCCGTCATGATCACGTCGACACGCTGAGCTACCAGCTCGGCCTCGCGCGTATTGGGCGGCGCAATTGCAACCACCTCGGCATTTTTCAGGTAGCTCTTCATGAATACCTCAATGTAGCTGCCCAAAGAAACGGCGGCCTTCACGCCCTTCTGGTCGATGTCTTCCCAGGTCTTGATCTTGCCGTCCTTGCGCGTCACAGCATAAATGTTGGTGACGAGGTAGGGTTTGGAAAATTCGACGGCCTGTGCACGCTTGAGTGTTGCGCCCACGCCGAACATGCCGATCTCGCATTTGTTGGACTGCAGGTCGGCGATGAACGTGCCGAAGCTCGACTCCACAATTTCAAGCTGCGCCTCGAGCTCCTTGGCCAGCTCCTTGGCGAGATCGGCGTCGATACCTTCTATTTCTCCGGTCTTGGGGTTTCGGAACGAGATGGAGTAGTAGAGCGGGTACTGACAGACGCGTAGCTTCCTGTTCTTGGTCACCTCGTAGAGACGTGACTGCGGCTGCGCCTCGGCAACGCTACACATCAGCAGTAGGGCGGCGCCGAGGGCGGCAGCGAACTGGCCAATGTACATGCTCGTTACTCTATGCATGACGATCCTCGCTTCTCAGTCCTCGAATTGCTGCAAAAAACGTCGCGCGCGTTGGCTCTTTGGGGCAGAGAAGAAATCGCCAGGCGCCGCCTCCTCCACGATCTCCCCATGATCCACGAAAACGACGCGCGAGCCTACATTGCGCGCGAAGTTCATCTCGTGAGTGACCACCACCATCGTCATACCCTCGGCCGCGAGCTGGCGCATGACCACGAGCACCTCGCGACGAAGCTCCGGATCTAGCGCGGAAGTGGGTTCATCGAACAGCAGGACCTTGGGTGACATGGCAAGTGCGCGGGCGATGGCGACGCGCTGCTGCTGACCGCCAGAAAGACGCGCTGGATAGGCGTCCTCCTTGTCGGCGAGCCCAACCTTCGCCAAGAGCCCCTTGGCCATCCCGATTGCGTCCTGCCTGGCCATCTCCTTCACTCGCAGCGGCGCCTCAATGAGGTTTTCCAGCACCGACATGTGTGGCCAAAGATTAAAGTGCTGGAACACCATGCCGATGTCGGGCCGCACGGCACGGGCGGCGCGGCGCACGTTTGCGTCGCCGTCGGGACTGGCGATCACGTTGCCGCGCATCATGATGCGACCTTCGCTCGGCTCCTCCAGCAAGGCCAAGCAACGCAGCAGCGTGGTTTTACCTGATCCGCTGGGACCGACCACACACACGACCTCGCGCTCGCCCACCGCTAGCGATACCCGGCTCAAGACCAGATGGGCCTTGAAGCGCTTGGAAACCTCCTCAGCCGCGATGATCGGCAACCCTGCCTTGGGTCGTTGGTTCGTCACATGGTCTCCGCCGGACTGGCGACCCTTGCTTGCAGCATAAGCAGGCTCTATGCCTATCAGCTCGGCGTCGCTGTCTAGCCCCTTATTGGCGCGGCGAGACTGGCATTATCGGGCCTGCCTGGCAATAACTGGGTTCTATCGACATATGGATGTACGGCTCCTCGAAGCGTTCCGCGCCGTCGTCGACCACCGCTCCGTTACGCAGGCGGCCGCGGCTATGCGCGTGACCCAGCCGGCCGTCAGTGCACAGATCGCTCGCCTCGAGCAGGAGCTTGGCTTCCCGCTGTTTGACCGCAGCAATGGGCGGCTGAAACCGACAGCGGAGGGCATGCTGTTCTATGCCGAGGCCGACAAGGTGCTGACCGGCATGGATCGCCTCTCCGAGGCTGCCCGCCAGATTCGGACCGCTCAAGCCGGGCGACTCATCATTGCCAGTCATCCGGGTGCAGCCATCTCGGTTCTGCCGGCTCTCATATCCGCATTTGTGGCGGAGCGGCCCGGCGTGCACGTTCGTCTCCTGTCGCGCAACTCGGACGTGATCGGCCGGCTGCTCCCAAGCGAAAGTTATGATGTCGGCATCGCCGAGCTTCCGGTGGATGATGCTGTTGTCCGCTTAGCTTGCTTCCGCGTGCGCTGCGTTGCCATTCTGTCGTCGACCCATCCGTTGGCAAGCTGCCCAACGCTGTCGCCCCCAACGTTATCGGGCCAGCCCGCCGTCGCGCTCGCGCGCACGCTCCAGACCTCTGCCCGAGTTGCACTTACCTTCGCCGAAGCCGGAGCCGAATGGTCGCCCGTGGTGGAAGCTGAGTACTTCGCCAGCGTATGCGGTCTCGTTGCCAGCGGTGCGGGTTGGTCCGTGGTCGATCCACTGTCGGCAAGGACCTTTCAGCACTTGGGCCTCATCACGCGCCCGTTCGAGCCTGCCATCTACTACGAGATCGGTGCCTTTTGTGCGCGCGACCGCGAGCCGTCGATCCTGGCGCAATCCTTCCTGTCGATGCTGGTCGACAAGCTTGGCCCGCTCTACACCTGAGGAGAGGTTGTGCCACAGATAAGCAATATCGCCGCTCAAGTCATCGCCGACCGGGAACTGTGGGCAGACTTCAACGCTATATGTGACTGCGGCGGGCGGCTTGCGGGCACCGAAAGCGAGGACAGGGCTTTCGCCTTCCTAAAGCCGCGAGCCGAGGCCGCAACCCAGGTCAGCGCAAGGTCGATCACCGTGCCTTATGGCGGATGGTCAGCCAAGAATGCAAGCTTGCGACTACCCAGTGGACAATGGGTCAGTTGCCATGCACTGCTGCGCAGCGTGGCGACGCCGCGAGCCGGACTGACGGCTGAAGTGGTCGACCTCGGCCGCGGCACGCTTGACGAATTTTCTGCGCACGCTCAAGACATTAACGGTCGTATCGCTCTGGTGCGACACGAGCTGATGTTCTCGGCTGGTACGATCCATCGGCGGCGCAAGTACCTGGCCGCCCTGGAAGGAGGCGCGGTCGGCTTTCTCATCGCCGGTCCCACTGCCGGCCAAACGGTGACGGGTTCCTCTGGCAGGCAGGACGGTGCTGGCATTCCTGCGGCGGGGATTACACCAGAGGCCGCGGCCGAACTGCGCCGAACCGCACGCGGTTGGGCCAGCGCCACGCTGTGCATTGAAGCCGAAGAACATCCCGCTGAGACGCGCACGCTGCTCTTCGATCTGCCCGGCCGCACCGACGAGTGGGTGATCCTCAGCGCACACGTGGACGGTCACGATGGCAGCGAGAGCGCTATGGACAATGCCAGCGGGCTTGCAACCCTCCTCGCCGTGCTGCGTGCACTTGCCTTGCAAGTCAAGGACTTCCGACGCGGTGTGCGCGCGGCCCTCTTCAGCGTGGAAGAATGGGCACTCACGGGCTCAGCCCAGTACGTTGCCGGTCTCAGCCAGGCGGAGCGCCGGACGATCGCCCTCAACGTCAACTTGGATTGCGTCGGCGGCAGCCCCAGCCTGACGGCGCTTACGAGTGGATTCGCCGCGCTCGAACCCTTTCTCCTGCGGGTGGCGGAGACGAGCGGTGTTCGCCTCCGGACAGTGCGACCGCTCTTTGCTAACTCCGATCACGCAAACTTTGCGCTCGCTGGCATTCCAGCAATTCGTCTGGTGGCGGGATTTGACGACCCGAACGCGAATGTGGCCCACGTGCTCACACCTTCCGACACGCGCGACAAGGTGAGGGAGAGCGAGCTCAAGCAGGCTACGGTATTGTCAGCAGCGATCCTTGCCGCGGCTTGCAACGCGCTGCCACAGGACGTTTTGGAGTGGCGCCGAGCGCACTGTCCTTAACACAGTGCCTAAGGCTCCTCATTGCATTTCGCCACCTCTCGCTTGCCATGAGGCGAGCCCGGACAGTGCCCTCATGAGAGCTGCCGCGGACTGCGGACCCGCGCCCCTTGTATGGGTGGTCCCAATGGCGAGCCGAATGCCGAAAATAGCCCGACCTCCCGCAGCCAGTGAGTGAATCTTGCGATTGACACGAGCGGACGCTTGCAACCTTCGAAGCAGCGACCAGCCAAGTAGACGACAGGATGGGACTAAACCCTGCCGATCTCCTCTCTAGCCGTTTGCACAGCAAGGCTGATTTCCTCTGGTTTGAACTCTGACGTCAAGAAGAAGCGCAGACGACCGGCGTTGAGCGGCACCCCTGGATAGATGATCAACGAGGTATTGATGCCGCGCGCGTACATCCGATGAACCAACTTGGCGGCCCGGGTGGATGCACCAACCATGATCGGCAACATTCCAAACCCGAGTGACCTCCCGGTATCGAGGCTGCACGCACGAGCTTCGCGTAAGAACTGCGCTCCGTTCTTATGCAAGCGGGCCACTCTTTCCGGCTCGCGCCTTATGACGCGCAATGCGGTAAGCGCAGCTGCACCCATCGACGGCGGCAGGCCGACCGAAAAGACGAACCCAGGTGCCGAGTGCTTGAGAACCTCGATCAGCTCGGCATTGCCGGCAATGTAGCCGCCAACCGACGCGAATGTCTTACTGAGCGTGCCCATCCAGATGTCGACCCTGCGCGCGTCAACGCCGCAGTGCTCAGCGAGACCCCGGCCGCCCGGGCCGAGCACTCCAGCGCCGTGCGCATCGTCGACCATCAGCCAGGCGCCGTACCTCTCCTTGATCTCGATGACGCGCGCCAAATCGGGCACGTCTCCTTCTGTGGAATAGAGCCCTTCGATGACGACGAGGCAGTTCCTATATTTCGCCCGCTCGTCGCGCAGAATAGCTTCAAGCTTATCCAATCTGTTGTGGTGGAACGAACGAGCCGTCGCGCCCGACAAGCGTATGCCAACCACGGCACTGTTGTGGACGAACTCATCATGAACAATCAGATCGCGGTCGGTCATCACCGTTCCGATGGTGGACACGTTGGCTGCATGTCCGCTAACGAATACCACTGAGGCATCCACGCCCAGGAAATCGGCGATTTCCTTTTCCAAATCACGGTGGACGGGAGTGTCGCCCGAAACCATCCGGCTAGCCGACACGGTCGTGCCGTACTGATCGACGGCGGCCTTGGCCGCCGCAACGAGCTCTGGGTGCTGACTGAGTCCCAGGTAGTCGCACCACGCAAAATTGAGGACGGGCTGGCCGTCGATCAAGGTCTTGCGCCCTTGCATTCCCTCGGTCGAGCGGAAGAAGGGACTCTCGATGCCCAGCATCGCAGCGATTTTTTTGCCTTGACTGAGAACCTTGTGCGCCGACAGGTCCGAGAACGGTCTCGCCTCCGACGCGCCATCCGGCTTCCCTCGCATCCTGTCAAGCGCTTGCGTGATCAAGCTCATGGTGATCTCTCCACTAACGCTATGTGCAATCGATCGCGATCAAGCCCCGTGCGGGCGGCGGACAACACCCGACCTGCTTTGGCTGGAAATACCAACAGCAAGCATGGGCTTATGTGATATGCATTTGCATCGTCAGATCACGCTGTTCCAGGCGTAACATGAGCGAGGCCGTATTTCCCGTACACACAATACGCAAAAAAATTGTCCGACGCCTCGATCACAGAGCGTCCGTTGGCTGAAAGCCTCGCGCAGTCGCTGGCGTGGTCAATTTGAGATGCTATGCGACACACTGATCTGATGGAGTTCATCATGGCGACAACGGTTGCCGCGTCGCGATTTCTCCGCTTCCTCGAACCGGAAGAGGAGAATGCTCTGCTTGCTGCCGCAAGCCCAACATCATTTGAACGCAACGAAGCGGTGTTGGACCAGGATGTGCCGCTGCGAGCAATCTACTTGATTGAGGAAGGCTCAGTTCGCGTCGAGCGGCAAGGCCGAGAAAGATCGACCCCTCTGGCAATTCTTGGAGCGGGCGAATTCTTTGGTGAAATGTCGTTCGTGGACGGTGCACCCACAAGCGCCAGGGTAGTTGCCGACGAGCCTACCCGTATCCGGGTGATAGACGAGCAAATCGTCGATGACCAAGCGCACAGAGACGCTTCCTTTGCTGGCCGGCTCTACCGATCGATCGCTGCAATTCTTGTCGAACGGCTTCGCCTCACGTCAATGCACCTTTCGCTAGACCGGTCTTGGAGCTGATCCCCTCAGTACCACTTTTGAGCCAGATCGACCATCACATCTCTAACCCACCAGCTGGAGCCACACCGCCCATGCCGACAGAGGCCGCACCAAAGGAACCAGCCTTGGCCGCTCAAACCGAGCGCATCATGGGGACCTTCAGCCGCGGCGGCTATGAGCAGATCGCCACGCCCGTGATCCAGCCAGCAGGTCCGTTCCTTGATTCAGTAGGCGAAGCCCTGCGCGCGCGAACTCACGTGTTCGTTGATCGCGACGGCCAAGAACTATGTCTGCGACCAGACCTGACCATCCCAACCTGCCGGCTACATTTGGCCCGCCACCCTGGCGGCAACAGGCTGGCCCACTATTGCTACCATGGTCTGGCCTTTCGCTATCAGGCTGGCGCAGCCATGCCCACCCACCCCACCGAATCTCACCAAGCCGGCATCGAATCTTTTGCCGTCTCCGACCGAGAGAAGGAGGACGCAGCAATACTCGCCCTCACCCTCGCAGCGCTCCACGCAACCGGGCTAAAACAGATCCAGCTGACCATCGGTGATCTCGGTCTCTTTGCAGCCCTGCTCCATGCCATCCCCATGCCCGTGCGCTGGCGACGCCGGCTGTGGCATCACTTTTGGCGGCGCGATTCGTTTCGCCGAGTTCTCATGCGTCTCACATCTTCAGAGGCGCTAAAGGCGCATGAGCTCCCCCGAGACCTCGTTGGGCGCCTCGACCCTGCCAATCCCAAAGCCGCCGAGGCGATCGTTATTGAATACCTGGAGCGTTCAGGATTGGGCATCTATGGTACGCGCACAATTCCCGAGATGACCGAGCGCTTGCTCGCCGCAGCTGCAGATGCGCGCGAGGCGCCGCTGGACCTGGCAGCGGCCGCGCTGATCGACAGCCTCACCTTGGTGAGGACCCCCGCACCACAGGCCGTGCGGCGGGTCTGTGACCTGTTGCGCCCGCACAAAATCAACATCGAGCCGGCACTCGTTTCCTTTAGGCGGCGCCTCGACTTGCTGGACCGCCTCGGTGTCGACACGGGGGAGGCGGAATTCTCAGCGGTGTTCGGACGCAGTCTTGAGTATTATACCGGCTTTGTATTCCAGGCCGTATCACCCAAACTCGGCACCACAAACCCGATCGCGAGTGGGGGCCGCTATGACGGATTGCTGACAGATCTGGGGGCGCCTCACCCAGTTCCCGCGATCGGCTCATGCATTCATACCGAGCGCCTCCATGCGGCACTTCATGGAGATGGTCCATGAGCGCCAAACTCGTGCTTGCTCTTCCCTCCAAGGGCCGGCTCAAGGAAGACTGTGCAAATATGCTGGCCGAGGCTGGGCTAGCGATTACCAAATCTGGCTCCGCGCGCGGTTACAAAGGAACAATAGCGCACCTTCCCGAGGTGGAAGTTAATTTCGTCTCATCGTCAGAAATCGCTCAGTTCTTGAAGAACGGAGCCGCGCACTTGGGAGTGACTGGTGAAGATCTGCTGCGCGAGGCCGTTGCCGATTGCGAGGAGCGCTTGATTTTGCGCGCACCTTGCCGGTTCGGTTACGCCGACGTCGTGGTCGCTGTGCCGGCCTGGTGGACCGACGTGCAGCGCATGGCCGACCTCGAAGAATTGGCCATGACCTTCCGCCGTCGTCATGGCCGGCGCGTCCGCGTCGCAACCAAGTATATGAATCTGACCCAGCGATTCTTTGCCCAGCATGGCGTCAGTGGTTATCGCACAGTGGAAAGCTTGGGGGCCACGGAGGGCGCGCCAGCCGCGCAGCTGGCGGAGCTCGTCGTTGACATCACCACGACGGGTGCCACCCTTCGTGCCAACGATCTGAGAGTGCTCAACGACGGCGTAATCCTGAGATCGCAAGCTCATATCGTTTCCTCCAACGCCGCGCGCTGGTCGAATCACCTTCGCGCAATAGAACGGGAACTGCTCGACGCTCTTGCCCGGGCGAAGCATCCCACCCCGAAATCGCAGCCACGGCCAGGCTTAACACGCCATTGAACTTGCCACGCGCCAGGTCGAGCGTCGAATGCCAAGACAGCCGACGAGCCATCGGACCAACACGGTGCCGCAAGCGGGGTCGCGCGACCCGATGCCCTCGCATCGTGACGGTTACCTGCTTGGCATCGCGCGCTGTCGACTTGGTGGTCGGCTGAACGTGGCCGCCTACTCGATCGCCAGCCCCACATAATTCTCCGCCAGCACTGTCTGCGCTGCCGTGGAATCGGCAAGGTAACTGAGTTCAGCGGCCTGGGCTCGGCGCTCGAACCCGCTAGCCTCCGGGAAACGGTGGGTAAGGGCCGTCATCCACCACGAGAAGCGTTGCGCCTTCCACACACGAGCCAAACAGCGCGCCGAGTAGCCGTCCAGCAATTCGCCGTGTCCCGATCTGTAATGAGCAATGAAAGCCTCGGATAGGAAGCGCACGTCAGCAGCGGCCAAATTGAGGCCCTTGGCACCAGTTGGCGGCACGATGTGTGCCGCATCGCCGGCAAGGAATAGGCGCCCATAGCGCATGGGTTCGGCCACAAACGAGCGCAGTTGCGCCACGCTCTTCTCGAGCGACGGGCCGCTCTCGAGCATCGTCGCCGCGTCGGCTGGAATGCGGCGCCTAAGCTCGCTCCAGAAACGCTCATCTGGCCAGTCGGCGACGTCCTCATCAGCTGACACTTGCAGGTAATACCGGCTTCGCGTCATGGACCGCATGGTGCAGAGCGCAAATCCACGTTCATGGTTACAGTAGATAAGTTCGTGGTTGACCGGGCGCGTATCTGAGAGAATGCCCAGCCAACCGAATGGATAGACGCGCTCGTAAACGCGGATCACGTCTTGTGGGATCGCTTGGCGGCTGACCCCGTGGAAGCCATCGCATCCAGCGATGAAGTCACAGACGATCTCATGGGCTTCGCCACCACTGTGGTAGCGCAACCTCGGCTTGTCGCTCATAAGACCGTGCAGGCTAACATCTTCTGCTTCGAAGACGATATTCCCACCCGAAACCCCATGATCGGCCATGAGATCCTTCTGAATTTCGGCCTGACCATAGATGCTAACGCTGGTGCCAGTTAACCCCTTAAGATCGATGCGATGACGTCTGCCGTCGAAGGCGATCTCTACACCGTCGTGGGTAAGCCTTTCGCGCAGAAGCCGCGCGCCAACTCCAGCCCGCGTGAGTAACGCGACCGTCCCCTCTTCGAGCAACCCGGCTCGCACGCGCGCGCGCAGATATTCGGGAGTGCGCTTCTCCAGCACGACCGTGTCGATACCGGCCAATCCCAATAGCCGCGACAACAACAAGCCCGCCGGTCCGGCGCCGACAATACCCACTTGGGTACGCATGGAACAAGCTCCCACCCACAGATCCTGCGTTGCGCCAATGCTACGCCTTCCCCCACAGAATTATCATGGAAAATTCGCATCCTTTTCTCGCGATCGTGCCCAGGCGCTGTCGCGCGGATCCAAGCTCGGGGGCGCGCGCCCTCTGTCCCCAAATGTGTGTGCCACCCCGGACACGTGTTCTTCACGTCAAGGGACCGCCAGCGCGCCGGCAATGAAAGCAAAGTACTTAACCGGTACCGCATCAGGAAACCCATCGATCGGCGCCCATGCTTTGGACCGACGAGCCCCGAGCCCCGCCAAGCTTGCCGCTGCACTCCTATGTGATCTCAAAGGGGGCGACCACCAGTGGCCGAGGAACTCCCATGCGCGTCGCCGATGTCCGTCCTCACGTCTTCGAGGCGAAGCTCTCTCAGCCATTCGCTTGGAGCTTCAACATGACCCAAGGGCGGACCTCGTGCCTTGTCGAAATCGTCGCAGAGAACGGCACCACGGGTTGGGGGAATGTTTTGGACCTGCCCGCCCCAATGCGGCTGTCGTACAAGCGATGGCGGCTGAGCTGGTCGGCAAAGAAGCGCTCGCTACCGAGCAACACTGGCAGCACCTTTACAATCCCTTTCGCGATCAGGGGCAGAAAGGTCTCGTCATAACCGTTGGCATCGACGAGGATAAGACTAATCCAGGCGGTGCGCGAGCCGATTGCGCCTTCAACCGGCTAGCAGGCCACCGAGCTCGGCGACATCGCCGACATGTTCAAGCCGATCAACGCACTCGACCAGCCGGTCGGCTGCTGCGGGCGCGAGAGGTTCAATCGCTGCCGCGCAGTTGTTGTAGAATTTCGCAAGATGATCAGCCCGACTGAGTGGCTTGGCCGGATTGCCGTACACCTTGTCAATCTTACTGGTGTGCCGCGAGCCGTCGCGCAGACAAATCTCGACCTCAATCGGTGTCAAAGCGTTAGGATCCACGGCTTCCATCTTGTCGATCGTGACACGGCTCGCGAGATCTTGTGTGTGCGGGTCGTGAAGAGTCACTGGCTGGAAGTCCGCAAGCCCCACCTTGCCACGGCTGAGCGCGCAGGCGGCGACATAGGGTGCACACAAACGCGCGTAGCTGCTTGACATCTCCTGCGTCGCTGGGCGCCCAACCAAGCGATATACGAGCGGTGGCACAAGCACCTTAGCGCTCTGAACTAAGTCAGCTGTCGATCCGTGTCGGCCTCGCAAGCGCAAACAAGCCTCGATGATGCCGTGGCTGGCGCGTCCGCAGGGGAAGGGCTTGTGTGCAAGCTCGGCAATGAACCAGCGCCGGCCAAAATCTCGCAGGAACGTCGATGAACCGCCGGGCTCGAACAGATTGAAATAGCCGTACGGACCTTCGAGCACATTTTGCGGGCCCGTTAAACCTCGAGCCGCAAGGTCACAGGCCACCACCGCATTACGCGCACCGAATCCCATCTGCATGGCTAGCAGGGGTGATCCCTCCGTATGGGCCTGCATGGTCCCGCAGAGTTGCCCATAGGCGATCGAGAAAGCATTGACCATCTGGGTTTTGTCGAGGCCGATGAGTTTGCCAAGGGCTGCGACCCCGCCAAATGTTCCTGCTGTTGAGGGCCGAAAGAAGCGCAAGCCCCGTGTCGCCGCGACACCAAGACTCGCGCAGACATCGACGCCAACAGAAATTGCAACGATGAGGTCAGCCCCGCTCACGTCGCCCTTGCGCTCTGCCCCCGCCATCGCTGCGGGCAGAACCACGCTCATCGCGTGTACAACGGCCCCTTCGTGTAAACAATCGAACTCGGAGTTATGCACTTGGGTCGCGTTGCACATTGCAGCCGACGGAGCGGGCAACCATGTGCCGCTCCCCCACACTCGTGCGTCCCGGCTGTGACCCCAGATGGCGCACGTGGTGACGAGGTCTGCTGCCGGTGGCTCCGAGCTCCCTGCTAATCCGACACCCAAAGTATCAAGGATGAAGGTTTTGGCGGCGCCGATCACCTCGCTTGGAAGATCCCTGAACCCGCGCTTGACGACATGGTCGGCCATGATCGCAATGGCATCCATCGACATCGCTCCTGCGATCGAACGCGTTGGTGCCGCGAATGCGGAGGTCCGGACGCAGCTAACGGCTCTTACTTGCACGTCACAATAGCCTGGCGACTATCGTCTCGACGAGAGAGCTTGACCCAGCTCCCGAACGATGACCTACAGGGCAGCGGCTTGCATCGAAGAACCCTTTTGCGCGAGGCGTAGCAACCGCTCACATCGCGCTCCATGGCCTATTGATTCTTTTGCAGCCAACACACCCGCGGCAGTTTTGATGAGCGCAACGCGCCTCAAGCGGGTTGCGGCTGGGTGCTACGGGCGAGCCGCGAGCCTGCGAGGCTCCACCTGCCTGCCCCACTGACGAAGTAGAATAACAAGCCAGCGAGGATCCCGGCGTTCTTGTAGAAGTTGATCTCCTGGGCGCGCCGCGCCGCGGCGTCCGCGAACTCCCAATAGCGGTGCGTGCTCCCCGTGGCCATGATGACGAAGGCAATGAGCGCCAGCGCAGTCCAACGCGGGACCACCCCCAGAATGAGAGCGACGGGACCGAGCACCTCAATCGCGATCGCTGCGACGGCCCAGGCATCTGCGTAAGGCAAGCCCTTTGCCGCGAGAGATGCCGAAAATGCGGTAAATCCCATGGCCTTGCTGATCCCGGATGGCAGGAAGAGAGCTGCCAGAAGAAGACGACCCACTAGCAGAGCCGCATCGTTGAGGTGGTTCATCATTGCCTCCCGTCGTTTGGCAACCTGACGCCCTTGGAAATCAGCCAATGATATCCAGCCGATGGAGTGCCCTCCATCACAATCCCGTGCTCACAAGCGCCCACGGGTAAGCAGAGTTCTCGGCTGCGCGCTGGCACCTAGACCGTCTGTGCGGACGCCCAGGGGGCTTGCAAGCATCGGCCTCGCACATGTCTTGCACGATCGTTGAGCCGATGACGCCATGCCGAGCAGGGGGTCGTCCGCGATTGCCCCGTGAGGCTGCGGCTAAAATATCGCGTCCACTCCCAGTAGGGAAAGGGGATCGCCATGCCATCGACCACCCTCATTACCACCCCACAACTTGCGCGCCTTATTGGGGTTTCCCAAGCGCCGGCCATCGTCGACGTCAGGATCGACGACGACAATCGAGCCGATCCCGTTTGCTTGCCGGGTCCGTGCGTAAAAGACCACCGCTCGGTCTCGCAATGGGCCGCAGAGTACCGGGGCAGATCGGTTGTGGTCGTGTGCCAGAAGGGGCAAAAGCTGAGCGAAGGCGCAGCCGCCTGGTTGCAACACGAGGGCATCAGCGCGGAAACCCTCGAGGGTGGGTTTGAGGGATGGAAGAAAGCGGGCCAGACGCTGGAGCGGACCGACCAAATTCCCCCGCGCGACGGGAGGGGCGGACCCTTTGGGTGACGCGAAGCCGACCGAAGATAGACCGCATCGCCTGTCCTTGGTTGGTCCGGCGCTTTGTCGATCGCAACGCCATTTTTCTGTTTGTGATCGCCTCAGAGGTCATGGGTGTCGCGGAGCGCTTCACCACACCATTTGACATTGAGGGCGTGTTCTGGAGCCATCGCGGCGAGACCTGCACCTTCGACACCATGATCGAGGAGTTTGGATTGCGCACGTAGCCTCTGCTACACCTCGCCAAGACGTGCGTGGCGCGGATACCGCGCGGCTCGACCTTGCGCCGGAGTGCGCAGGTCTGCTGGCCGCCTCGCTCGGTTGGCATGCACAAAGAAGACCTTCTCCAGTTTGATGCGGCGATGGTTATCGCTGGTGCCGACGGCACTGGCGAAACACACAACTGGCCGAGCCTGAAATCGAGAGCCTGAAGTGAGTGAAGCGATGGGCGCACGACCGATCACCAATCACGGCGTCATCTACCTCATGCCTTGGGAGTATAGCTTTGTCCCAAGGTGATGAGCTTTTGCAGGAGTTCCTCATAGCGCATTCCTGCATGCATCGCCGACCGAGCGAAGTCCTCGTCGCGGGCAATCTGCGGGTTCGGATTGGCCTCGAGCAGATAGAACGCTCCAAACTTATTGAGGCGGTAATCCAACCGCACGTAACCGCTGAGCCCAAGCAGCCGGTATATGCGCTTTGAGAGTACCTCCAGGCTTCGCGCGACAGGACGCGTAAGTCTGGCGGGGCCCGTCCTCAGTCCGATCTTCTTCTGATGCTTAGGGTCCCATTTTACCTTGTCGGTGGCAATCAGAGGGCTGCCATCGGCCAGCTTACTCATGGTCAGCTCCCAGGCGGGAAGCACCGTCAGTTGCTCATTGCCGTAAGCACCGACGTAGATCTCGCGACCTTCGATGAACTCCTCGATCAGCGCTGGCGCGTTGACTTTCTCGTGGATGAAGCTCACGCGCTCCACCAATCGATCCATATCGCGAACAAGGGATGCATTAGAAATTCCCTCAGAACCTTCCACATTCAAAGGCTTGATAAATATTGGAAAGCGCAGCCGCTTGGGGATGGAGACCTTCATTCGATTGGGCACCACTGCAAATCTGGGAACACGAATGCGGTGATACGTGAGCACCTTTTTGGTCAGCGCCTTGTCACGGGCGATGATTAGGCCGCGCGGATTACAGCCCGTGTACTTCTGTTTGCGGAGCTCCAGATAGCTAACGACGTGCTGGTCGAAATAGGGCAACTCCTTGAGTTCCTCAACTAAGTTGAAGGTCACGTGTGGCCCTGTCCGTCGTAACGCCCTGTCGATCACCCCCAGGTCTCCCCCGAGTCCGACGCAGCTTACATCATGCCCCATCCGCTTCAGGGCGCCCATAACATCGTATTCGGTTTTCTTCAGCTCCTTTTGGCGTCCCTTGAGCTGAGACCGGGGCCGGTCCGGAACCAACCCCTGATCCGTGAGGACGAGCACGCGGAGCTTATTGGCCGGAGGCGAGGTATTATTCACAGGGCCACCTTAGGATAACCTGCGTGAAGGACCGTCGCGATTTGCATGGTCAGCGAGACAAGAAGCTTCTCGGTCGTGATCTCCGGAGGATCAACCACACGCAATCCAAGGCTCTGCGATCGTGCAACCATCTGCCGCAGCAGTTGATCCACCGTATAGGCGTGAACACCTGTGCCCTCGGCGATACGGTTGCGCAACTGCGCTCGCTTCCGGCGCAGAAATCGAGTTGCTGGTGGCGCGTCGGGTTTCTCGGAACCGTCGGAGAAAATGCGCCGCAGGTCGACATCATAGTTGACTGGCCAGCGCCACGCGAAGTATGCGCGCTTTTGCGCGTAATGTTCGCGCAACGGGCGCGTGAGCGTGCGCAGCGGCTCAACCTCATGTCTATCCGCATTGACCGGTGGCTTGTCAGTAATCTCCCGCATGATTTCGTCAACATACTCAAGCTTGCGGAGCGCCAACGGCCATCGCTGGTATTCCGACCGCCAGTCGCAGTAAGGATTAAGCCAAACCGCGAATGTCTCGGCGAAATCTTCAGCGGGATGTCCCTGCGCATACCAGCCGGCAAGATTGATGACATAGTCGCGACTCTCCGGCTTCGGTTTATAGGCAGTTGGGTACTCCTGGCGTGCGTCGCCGAAGAGCTCTCGATAGCGACCGCGTCGATGAAATGCGTAGGCCTCGTCGAGGCAGTGGCCCGCCTCATGGCGAAAAATCCGCCGGCATTCAGCCTCACCTGCGCCCTCAACCTCCAGCATTTGCGCCCGCTCGAGCCGCATTAGGCGCCGATGCGCAAGATAGAACGGAATAGCAAAACCGAGGACCCCGTCAGGCGTGAAGAACTCCTCTGATAACCAGGTGTGAGGGAGTGCCGCAATGCCGCGCGTCTTGAGCTCTCGGTGCAACCTTCCCACGCGCCACGCCAATACGCCCTCCAGTCTGATCGGCAGGTCGCAAACGCGCATTCCCAGCAGCGCCGCGTCGTCCAACCGATCGAGGTCGCTCGACAAAAAATTGGATGATGGGCGCGCGGGCGCAACCATGGACAGTCCGGTTCTGGAGACGACCAGTCTGCAACTGCTAACGTCGCAGCCAAGCCAAAGTTTCGGGGGGTAATGCACCGTCCCTACACGGAAGCCTTGCGTGCACTGCGGAACTTAAGCGTGGCCGTCGTGACAAGCCGATGCCGCCACCCAACCTGCTGCCGACTAACTTTAGATCACCGCGGGAATGACCGGGTCGGCAACGCTCACAGAACACATATCCCCATGCATTGCGATCAATTCTGCGCAGGCGAAGGCGTCCGGAGGTGACCAATTCGCGAGCGCGAGGCCGGCGGCTAGACCGCCTGAGCGGCTGCCAAAGCCTCGGCTTCAGCGTCGTAGCTCCAGATCCAGCTGCGTGTCTGTGGCACGACAGCGAGCTGCGCGTCGCGCGCCCTGAGGTCGCCCCTTTCCGCCTCGTAGAGGGCCCCGTTGAAGCGCGACATGCGCTGAACGTCGGCGGTGCGTTCACGCCGGAGCCGCTCGTAAATCAGGAGTGCCTGCGGGGCTGTCACTCGATCGGCATGGCGCAATATAGTGGCGAGCGCAATTGCGTCTTCAATCGCTTGATTGGCTCCCTGCCCGGCGTGGGGCAGCATAGGGTGGGCGGCGTCTCCCAGCAGAGTCAGGCGCCCGCGCGTCCAGGTAGGAAGCGGCTCGCGATCGAAGAGCCCCCATCGAAACGTTGTCTTCACCTGAGCGATGATAGCTTCAACCAGCGGATCCCAGCCGGCGAACTCTTGGGAGAGTGTGCCTCTATCGCCGACGGCAGACCAGGATTCCCTCAACGGTTCGTCAGATGGAACGAAGCCCACGTAGTTGACGAGCGTGTTGGCCCGCACGGGAAAGGCTAGAAAATGCTTGCCGGCGCCAAGCCAGTTGCGCATCGCGCCCTCGGGCCAGGAGACGCTCCCGGCACGGATCACACCGCGGTAAGCCACGGAACCGGAATAGAGGGGCGCGGACGGAGCCGTGACGTACTGTTGCAGCATTGAATGAATGCCGTCGGCTGCGACTACGACATCCACTGTGGCGTGCACGCCGTTACCAAAAATGACCGTCGCGGCATCGTCATCCTGTTCGAATCCCACGCACCTATGGCCGGTGTGGATGATCTCGGGTGGGAGTCGATTGACAAACATGGAAAGCAAATCTGCTCGATGCATTCCGTAGAATTCAATCTTGCCCACAAGCGTGGGCGGCCACATGGCTGCCGCATAGGTCCCATCGGCCCGGCGGAACTGTGGATCGAGCCACTTGGCGCCAAATTCGAGAAGTTCGTCGCCGAGAGCCAGCCGCTGCAAGGCGCGCACGCCATTGGGCTGAATTGCGACGCCGGCACCGACCTCGGCAAGCCCCGGCGCCTGCTCGTAAAGGCCAACCTCCATTCCGCGCTGAACGAAAGCGGCGGCTGCGGCAGCACCACCGATGCCTCCACCAACGACGGCCACACGAAGCGGTAACTTAGTCATGAGCAACTCGTCCCATCGATGCCAGTGTTGCGCCTAGTCGCGATCGTCGTGCTTGGTCCGCGGGATGACGCACCCACCTCGCGCGCTTCATTCCGCCGGCTCTTGGGTCAGGAACTTCCCGCGCGACGAGTACGCCCGCCGGGTGCGTAAGCGTAAGTAATTTCTGTGCCGCTGCTTCGGTTCTGAGCACCCTGACTAAGTTCTCCACAAGGCTTGCAGCGATGTCGACGGTGTTGCGACCGGCGTTGTTGATGAGGGTGCATCGTGAGCTCCGTGAGCTTTGATGCCTCACCATGCGGTGTTTGGAGGCAGCTGAACACAGCCGAGCCATCCCATCAACCCAACGGGCCGATAATCGATTGGCAGGGCGTGCGCATCTGGACACGCCGGCAAAGCCCATTGCAGCGCTTGGTCGATCATGCTTTTTGCCGCCAATGGCCAGACATGCCTCGTATGACAGCGATGGCCTGATCATCTGGGCTCGTACCATTGGATGTGCCGTGAGCTTCTCTTGCGGCACCCTTGGCAATCACACGCGCGCGCTTACGCACCCGGCGGGCGTACCCCTGCATTGTTGCAACGGGCGCTCTGGGAGCCCTGCGCTATTGACAGAGAGGATCGCGGCCTCGGTTCGGCGGCGTTGCCGGGCTTTGCCAAACAACTTGCGGCGAGTGCGCGATCAGCAATGCGCCGTCTGATACGGCGACGAATTTCAGTTATCTGAAATCTCCTTCTAGTAGCCGGCTAGCATCGCTGTCCTAAGGCGTTTGACGTACACGCCCGAGGCGCGCAAAAGCGCCTCACATCGCCTGCATGCGGCGTCGCAATAGGCTCGCACCTCCCATGGTAGGGAAGGCCGCCAGGATAGACTTTGGAACCAGGTGGGGAGGTAGCGGCGTATTGGCGCCGATCGGGTCGCCGGCATGTTTGCCCGGCAGCAGGAAATTGCAAGCGGCAATGGCGAGCAGAGGTGGCCCGATCTGGGCGACAGCGCCTGACGTGCGGGCACCTCTAGCCCTAGCGAGAACAACAATGTTCTATGGACACCTTCAGCGGCCACTGGTATCTCCGTCGCAGCGAGCTGTTGGCTGTGCGAGGGTGGCAATTCTCGACCCCACTTTAACGACTTGACCGGCCGAGCGGGCAGCTCTCCTCTCGGCCAAAGACTTGATCAAGAGACCAGGTCGTGCGACCGCACCCTAGCGCTCTGCGTGGCGAACAGGGGATCTCACAGTCGGCCTGGTTTGCTCCCGTGGCGAACCAACACTCGACCAGGCCCAGTCCTCGGCCCCCAAATCCGCCGCCCCGATGGCTAGTGCTTGATAATGAGCGTCCGGTTCTGGTTTGCCTTGGCAATGTTTGCGGTAAGCTCTTTCTGGAAGAGCACTGGTCCGGCCGGTGGCGGGCTGCCGAAAACATAGAGCTTGCCGTCATGGATCAGCCAATGTTGGGGATCGGCGATGACAAGCAGGCCCTTGGCGAGCGCCATGGCGCAATAATTGCCAAACTGGGGCGCATAGCTCGCCGGATTGCGCTTGAAAAGCTCGCGATGCTCAGCGCTCGCAAACCGGTACCGCAGTCCATCGTGCTCATATTCGATTTCAGCCAACCCAAGGGTGGGCTTTCCCGCGTCGAAATAGGCGACAGCGTCATAGCCCTTGATGGCGAGCGGGACCTCTTGCTGGGCCAGCATCGAACTCGGGGTCGCGAGCACAAATGCGGCGATCAGGGGAAGGAGGGAGACGGCATTCCGGCGAGATAGGTGGTGCATGGGCGAGTTCCCTTACCGACGACAGCTCTTTCAATGTTCACCCTGTCAGGGTACTTGTGCACGCGCTTTCAGATGCTCTCAATTTCCGCTTAGGCTTGCCTCCATTTTTCCTTAGGTGGAGCTGTGCTAGCGTCGTCAGAAAGTGGCATGCGAGACAAACCTTGCGCTATCTATTCGCAGACTGCGCACTCGACACCGATCGCCGCGAGCTGCGTCGGGGAACCGCCCTCGTCGCCGTTGAGCCTCAGGTATTCGACCTGCTCGCTCATCTTATCCGTCACCGCGGCCGAGTGATCAGCAAAGACGAGCTGCTGGCCTCGATTTGGCATGGTCGGATTGTCTCGGAGTCCGCGCTGTTCAATCGCGTCAACGCCGTGCGTACTGCGATCGGCGATTCCGGCAGCGAGCAGCGTCTGATTAAGACCCTGCCGCGCAAAGGCATCCGTTTCGTCGGCGAAGTGCGTGAGGACGAGACACCGCCGACCTCACACACCGGTTTGGCCACCGAGATTTCCTCCTCAGGAGGTGCTTTGGCTCAAAAGGAGCCCTATCCGCAGCTGCCGGCCCGACCTTCGATTGCGGTGCTGCCGTTTGCCAATATGAGCGGTGATCTCGAACAGGAGTACTTTGCCGACGGCATTTCCGAAGACCTGATCACGGGGCTATCGCGCATCCGCTGGCTCTTTGTCATCGCCCGCAACTCGAGCTTTGTCTACAAGAACCGCGCAATCGATGTGAAGCGGGTTTCGCGCGAGCTTGGCGTGCGCTATGTGCTCGAAGGCAGCGTACGCCGTGCGGGCAAGCACGTGCGCATCAGTGCCCAGCTCGTGGACGCCACGACCGGTGGACATCACTGGGCAGAGAGGTACGATCGCGAGCTCGGAGACATCTTCGCGGTGCAGGACGAGATCACGCGAAGCGTCGCGGCAGCAATTGAGCCGCACCTACTGGCCGCGGAGGGGCTTCGTGCGCTTTCCCGCTCCTCGGACGATATTGAAGCGTGGGAACTCGTGGCTCGCGCACAAACGCATTTCTGGCGTATGACACGGGCAGACAACGAGATGGCGGTCAAGCCCCTTGAGCAGGCGATTGCGGCGCACCCAGATTACGCACCCGCGCGAGGCCTGTTAGCATTCTGTCTACTCTTTGCTGTGCACATGGGCTGGATCGATCGCGATCGGGCATTGGCGCCAGGTCGCCAGCACGCCATTAGAGCCATTGCCCTTGACGATCGCCATCACTGGGGTCATATCGCCCTGGGTTATTGGTCCATGATGGAGCGGCGGACCGAGGAATCTATTGCTGCATTCCGCCGAGCGGTAAGCCTCAACCCGAACTCGGCAGCCGCGCATTCTCATCTCAGTCGCGGTTTTGCCTTTGCCGGACGCGATCGGGACGCCATAGAGCACGGCGAGGAAGCAATCAGGCTCAGTCCGCTTGATCCGGAAATGGCGCTGTTCCTCGGTGCGATCGCCGTTGCCCACTACGCCGCCGGACGCTATGGGCAAGCAATCGAGCGTTCCTTGGAAGCTCAGCGGTTACGCCCCGGCTTTCAAGGGTCCCGACGTTTGTTGTGCGTGAGCCTGGCACAAGCAGGGCGTATCGACGAGGCCCGGTCGCTGCTTGTCGCTATACAACGTGAACAGTCGAACCTCTCGTTCACGTGGATCAGGGCAAACGTTCCCTACCAGACACCGGAGTTGATGGAGCACTATTTGGAGGGCTTCCGAAAGGCGGGGCTCGACGGTGCCTAGACTGGTGGGGTAGCCTGCGAATCCTACAGGAATTCCCGACATGACCGGAGTTGATGGTGGTGCAAATTACCGAGGCGACCCGGTCTTGTCGCTCTGCTCACGGTCTTGTGATCCTCTAAGTTGGCGAAACAGCATCCTAGGACTGCAGCCCCAACGCCCCCTGTCGCCGCCTCACACTTGAGAAGATTTCAGGAGTCCCCCATGGCCCTCCAAGAGCGCGCCGGCGTTTGCACTCTCGACTGCCCCGACACCTGCAGCCTCGCGGTGACGGTGGAGGCAAACCGCATTGTCAAGGTGCGCGGCTCAGAGGGGTTGCCATTCACGGCAGGCGTCATCTGCAACAAGGTCGCTCGCCACACGGTTGGCTTCGTGCATGGGGCTCGCCGGCTCGTGCATCCCATGCGGCGTCGGGGACCGAGGACTTCGGGCACGTTTGAGCCTATCTCGTGGGAGGCCGCGCTCGATCTCATCCATGAACGTGTCATGCAGGTTGTCGCGCGTTACGGCCGCGAGGCGGTGGTGCCACTTAACTACGCGGGCCCCCACGGGATGCTGGCAATGGACAGCATGTCGCTTCGCTTTTTCCACCGCCTTGGCGCCAGCCAGCTCTACCGGCGCTCGATGTGTGGCGCGGTCAGGAGTGAGGCCTGGGCCGGTACCTATGGCCTCGTGCCCGGGATCGGTCCTGAGGCTGCAGCTCACGCAAGGCTCAACCTGGTATGGGGCAACAACGCCACCGTGACCAATCTCCACCTTGTGCGGAGTGTGCGGCAAGCGGTGCGCAAGGGCGGTGGCCTCGTCGTCGTTGACCCACTCCGAACCAAGATCGCCGAGCAGGCCGACCTGCACCTTGCACTGTTGCCGGGTACCGATGTTGTGCTCGCATTTGCGCTCGCTGCGGAGCTTGAGCGGCTTGGCGCGCACGATCAGGCGTTCATTGCTGCCAACGTGCACGGCTACGACGAATTCATGGACCTTGCGCGCGCCTGGCCGATCGAGAGGGCGGCCCAAACTTGTGGACTGGCCGCTCCCGACATTCGCAAGCTGGCAGTCTGGATGGCCGACGCCGAGCCGCTGGTTACGGCTTTCGGCAATGGGTTAGAGCGCGGGCGCAACGGCGGCAGCGGCATCCGCGCCGCGATCGCGCTACCGGCGCTCATGGGCAAACTCGATGCCAGAAGCGGCATTGTGCTCGGCGCCGGCAATGCAGTTCCGCGCACGCCCGCCAAGCTCTCCCGGCCCGACCTGCTCCCCGGCCCAACGCGCACGCTCGATATCATGGACATCGGCCGTCATCTTACGACCGACGATGTCGACCCCCCGCTGCGGGCGCTGTTCATTTACAATCACAACCCGCTTGTAGTACACGCCGACCAAAATCGGATGCGGCGTGGCCTCATGCGCGATGATGTCTTCATGGTTGGCATCGAGATCGCCATGACTGAAAGTATGCAACTCTGCGACGTGGTGCTGCCGGCAGCAACGCACTTCGAACAGGACGACCTATACGCCGCTTACGGGCATCATTGGCTGCAGCGCGCCGAGGCCGTCATCCCACCGGTTGGTGAGGCATTGCCCAACACCGAAATCTTCCGGCGTCTTGCTGCGCGCTTTGGTTTCGACGACCCGGCGTTGCGCGCCAGCGATCGCGAGCTCATGGACAGTGCCGTCGATGCAGCACATCCATCGCTCGGGGGCATGCCCCCGAGCACTATACCGACACGCACAGCCGTGCGCATGAGTTCGGCAGACGGCCGCCCACTTGCCTTGTTTGATACCCACCGTCCGGCAACGCCCACTGGCAAGGTGGAGCTGGTCTCAGACGTGCTTGCGGCACGTTGGGGGCCTGCAGCGCGCGCGCCGGCGTTCCGCCCGCGGGAGGACAGGTTTCCTCTCATGCTCATCTCTCCGGCCTCCGATGCACGCATCTCTTCGACGCTGCTCGACCGAGGTGGCGTGCGTGACGAGGCACCCGCACTGTTGATGCACCCGGAGGACGCCGCAGCGCGTAAGCTCGAAGGCTGTACGCACGTTAAGGTCTACAACGATCTCGGCGAGGTGATCCTTCCGCTGCTTATCACTGATGCCGTGCCGCGCGGTGTCGTGGCCTCCGAAAAGGGAGCCTGGATTGCGACTAGCCCCACGGGGCAGACTATCAGCGCCCTCGTCCCTACCGACAGGCGAGCCGATCTCGGCAAGGGTGCCTGCTACAACGACGTTACCGTCGGGGTAGCCGTGCCTAGTTGAAAAGGAGCCTCCTCTCACATCGTCTCGGTCGATGATCACGGCACGGAGGATGACAGTTGGGCGTCTCCATTTGGATTTGCAACTGAAGGAAATACTTAGGCGCTCTTTGGGACAGAGCGCTGCAACACCGCTTTTCGCATGTCTTCCGCACTGGCAGTGCACGCTTTTGAGCAAGAAGACAGCCGCTCCGGTCGATCGATCCGACACTCCTGCCGGGGCGTCGCAACATTGGATCGCGCGCGGAAATGCCATCGGCTAGCTTGCAAGCAGCTCGTTGGTTGCAGCCCTATCGGTTGCAGTCTTCTGGGTTTGCGGCTCGACGCTTCATCATGGACGTTACGCCCGCACGGTGCGTGAGGTATCAGGATAGGTCACGCCCGTTCAGCCGTCGTCAGCTACTGCCCGGGTGTGTAATTCAAACCCAGCGAAATGAGCTTTTGCAGCAAATCTTCAAATGCCATACCACCGTGCTTGGCAGAATTGGCGAAGTCCTCGTCCCGAGCGATCTGCGGATTGGGATTCGCCTCTAGCACGAAGAGCTGCCCCTCCCTGGACAGGCGATAGTCAAGGCGGGCGTAACCACTGAGGTTCAAGAGGCGGTAAATGCGCTTGGAGAGATCTTGCAGCTCTTTCGCGGTTCGATCATCAAGACTTGCTGGGCCGGACTTCAGGCCAATCTTCCTTTGATAGGCAGGGTTCCACTTCGCCCTGTCGGTGGCGATAATCGGAGCGCCCTCGGGCAGATTGTCCATCGTCAGCTCCCAAGGCGGCAGCGAGGTCAGCCGACCATTCCCGTAGACGCCAACGTAGATCTCTCTTCCCTCGATGAATTCCTCGACGAGGGCGACCGAGTTCATCTTTTCATGGATGAATGAGACGCGCTCGGCCAATTTATCAGCATTGTGCACGAGAGATGCTTGCGCAATTCCTTCCGACCCTTCTTCAGCCAAAGGCTTTACGAACAGAGGAAACTTGCTACCCTCCGGGACAGCGATCCTTTCGCGCGGTGCGAACACGGCGAAGATTGGGACGGTGATCCCGTGATAGGCAAGAATCTTCTTCGTGAGCGCCTTGTCGCGGGCGATGGTCAGGCCGCGCGGGTTGCACCCCGTATATTTCTGCTTGGATAGCTCGAGATAGCTCACAACGTGTTGCGCAAAGACGCGTCGGTCGTCAAACTGTTCAACCAGATTGAAGGCGATGTGTGGATGCTCGCGTTCGATGGCAGCTCGGACGACCGCAAGGTCACTGCCAACGCCGGAGCATGAGACCTGATGACCGAGCTTCTGCAGAGCCTCTATGACATCATATTCGGTCTTGCGAAGTTCCCCATCCTGGCCGCTCAGATCTGAACGTGGCTTGCCGGGAACCGCACCCTCGTCGGTGAGCAGCAATATGCGCAACTTCTTTGCCGCGAGCGCCGTCACATTGCCACCTTTGGATAACCAACATGTACCACTGTGGCCGTCTGCATGGTGAGCATGACGAGCAGCTTCTCCATTGTTGTAGCGGTCGGCTCTATCACTCTGAGACCGAGACTCTGCGCCCGAGTGATCATCTGGCGGAGAAGCTGGTCGACCGCATAAGCGTGAACACCGGTGCCTTCGGCAATGCGCGTGCGCAGCTGGTGGCGCATGCTACGCAGAAACCGCGTTGCCGGAAGAGCGCCGGCGGTGCTTGGGTCGTCAGAAAAGATCCGCCGCAGATCCTGATCGTAGTTGGCCGGCCAAGTCCAGGCAAAATGCGCGCGCTTCTTCTTGTAGTGGTCCTGCAAACTCCGGCGCAATTGTGTAAGCGGGTCGATTTCTGATTCATCGGATCTTAGCGCCGGTAAAGCAGCAATCTCGCGCATCAACTCGTCGACGTATTCCAACTTCTCGAGGGCTGGCCAATTCTTATAGTCGCTACGCCAATCAAGATAGGGATTGACCCACACCGCAAATGTCTCGGCAAAATCCTCGACGGGGTGAGCCTGGGCGTACCAGGCAGAGAGATTGATGACATGGTTACGGCTGTCGGGGCGCGGCTTGTACGATGACGGATACGGTTTCGATGGGTTGCCAAAAAGCTGGCGATACCGCTCGCGTTGCTGCAGACTGTAGGCTTCATCGAGCGCGTGGCCCGCTTCGTGGCGCAAGATGCGACGACACTCGGCTTCACCGGCGCCTTCGACTTCAAGCATCTGATTTCGCTCAAGCCGCATCAGCCGTGGATGGGCAAGGTAAAACGGAACAGCAAATCCTAGCACTCCCTCCGGCGTGAAAAATTCTTCCGACAGCCACACATGTGGCAGAGCAGTGAGATTGCGTGCCTCCAGCTCTCGATGAAGCCTAGCAATCCGTCGCGCCAGTAAGGTGTTCTCGAGGCGCAGGGGCAGGTCGCAAAAGCGCATTGCCAAAAGCGCCTCATCCGTCGCGTCTTCAAGACGCAGCGGGGCAGATCTGCGTCTGCGATGCGAGGGGGCCATGCTCATGCGAGTGAGAGAGTTACCGCATCCCCTGAATTTCCACGCTGCTGAGGATCCAGAGCTAGAACGCTGCTGTCGAGTCAAAGTTTCAGAGATGTAGTCAGTATCATAACTCCATCTTCGCAGCTGCGAAGTTTTGTCGCGATGCGACGGTAACAAGTCATTTGGCGGGGTCGACTTGCCAGGCGTGGTCCATGTGTGGGCCGCCAACGTGGCGGGCGAGTGTTACTGTTTGCGTATCACTTACCACAGGATAGTGCTGATAGGCGACGGTGAGCGGAAGGGAGATCCGGAATCTGAGCGCAATGGACCGAGAAAGCTGAAAATCCGTGTCGAGCGAATTGCTACGCCGCTTAGAAGAATCTCCGGCGCACATCAAGAACTCATTGAGAGAGGTTCGCTTGGGCTCGTTCCGCTCGGGCCCCGAGTAGGGAAACAATGGAGCTAGCGCAGCATAAAGTTGGAAGGCCGCCAGGGGTCGGGACAATTCAATCGGCAATTGCAAGGACCCGGGTGACGGTTGGACGCAGGATCGAACATACGGCGCGAGCGGACCGCCGCGGCCTTTCATCGCATGCGACACGGCCCTGGTAGAAGAGGGACAGCGAGCGATGTTCGCAGGTGCTGATACCTCGGAACGGCCGCCATGCGAGACCGTGCTCCTGCAAATGGACCGGGCCATGCAACCCTCGCTCGCAGGCCTCCCGGCATAATCCAATGCAGAACTCAAACGTCTCTGTTCCTCCCGACTTGATGTGTGCGCCAATTTGCAGAGGGTTCCACTGATCAATCGGTCGGCTCAATCGGTCGACCGGCGTGCTCGGCGCCTGATGGTAAGAGCAGCTGCAGGCCGGCGCGTTGCGCGAGCGCGCGCTGTCGGTCGGTGCTGGTGCCGCGCGAGAATGATGCTCGCGTTCGAGTTTGGCTTTGCACGCAAGATGTCCGGCAACCTCGCACAGCAACTCAGCACGCCATCGAGCAGTTCACCACTGAGTGAGGCACAATTGCAAACCGTTCGGAAGCTTGAACGTACCGATTGGGGTCATCTCTCTTTACTGGTGTGCCGCGCCGTGTTGACGTAGGCTCGTCATTTCCTGGCACGACGCCGGGAGAGCCATCGGGGGCGAACACGGCATGGCGACCAACATCAAGCAGATCATCTATTTCCATCACCGCCTCGATGCCACGGCGGCAGCAATCCGCAATAGACGCTCTGACATCGACATGTTCCGTCGCGATTTCGCGGCGCCTGCCGCCGACAACTGGGAGGACATGAGCCGGGCACATGGCTACCACGCATGCGCCCGCACCGAGATGCGCGAACCCTGGTTTCCGGACGGCAGGCTGATTGCCAAGTCGCCAAACCTGCTTGCTATCTGCTCGCTAGGCGCCGGATACGACGTGATTGACGTCGATGCCTGCACCAACGCCGGCATCCTGGTCTGCAACCAATCCGGCGCCAACAAGGAGGCCGTCGCTGAGCACGCCGTGGGCCTTATGCTCGCCCTCTCCAAGAACATCATGCAGACCGACAGGGCGGTTCGGAAGGACAGCAGTATCGAGCGGTTTCGCTATGTGGGGACGGAACTGTTCGGCAAGACGATTGGCATCATTGGCCTCGGCAATATCGGCTCGCGGGTCGCCGAGATCTGCAAGACCGCGTTCCGCATGACCGTACTTGCCTACGACCCGTATGTGTCCAAAGAGAAGATGGCGGTGCGGAAGGCAGAAAAGGTCGAGCTGCCCGAAATGTTGCGCGGCGCCGACTACGTCACCATGCACTGCCCACGGACGCAGGAAACGTTGGACATGATCGGTTATGACGAATTCTCGCTCATGAAGCCGACTGCGTTCTTCATCAATACCTCACGTGGCGGTACCTATAAGGAAGGTGACCTCGCCCGTGCGCTGGGGGAGCGGAAGATCGCCGGCGCCGGCATCGACGTCTTTCTCGAGGAACCACCGCCAAGGGACCATCCGCTGATGGCCTTCGACAATGTGATCCTGACCCCACACAACGCCGGCACTACCCGCGAAGCCCACGCAAATGTTGCGATCTACGCCTCGGACCAATGGATCGACATCTTCGACGGCAAGGTGCCGCCACGGTTGATCAACAAGGCGGCATGGCCGAAATATTCCGAGCGCTTTCAGCAAATCCTAGGATTTAGGCCGCAACCCCTGCCGCAGGAGTGATCGGGGCTCCAGATGCGCGTCACGGACTGATACAAGCGCGCCATTGATGACCCATCGAACGCCATCTGGTATCTCTTTACGGTGGCGCCCATTATCATGTCGTCGCTTGGGCGGCCCTCTATTGCTAAGCAGTACGCCGCTGATGCGGTGGCGATCGGCCACGGTTGCGACGCATTGCTGGCCGTATTTGCGGGCTCGACCCGCTGTGGGCGAACAGCGGTTCCTGGTCGACGAAAGCTTGACGCAACCTAATGGCGGCGCCACAGCTTCACCGATGGCATTGACCATCGACGCGACCGGCACTCACCTCGCAGGACGCAACCCGGCGGGGTCCCCGAGCGTCGTGATGCTGGTCACAGGGAGTGCCGATCGAACAAGAGAGTACCCCCCACTCGGTTGCGACATGGCGAGGATAAACGCGGGCTTGATCGGCCTTGTCTGGTCGGGTCGCCCGCGATGAGATCTCCAACTTCGGTCGGAAGTGGTACGCTGGCCGAACTTGTGCAGCTTTCCCAGAGGTCCGTGCCATGACCACGTACAGGCGTCGGGTTTCGTGCTGCATCATAGGCGGTGGGCCAGCAGGGATGATGGCGGGTCTTCTGCTGGCACGCGCCGGCGTGGGCGTCCTGGTGCTCGAAAAGCACGCCGACTTCCTGCGCGACTTCCGCGGCGACACCGTGCACCCATCGACCTTGGAAATCCTCGATGAACTCGGCCTCTACGACCGCTTCCTGCAGCGCCCGCACACCAAGGCGTACCGCCTGCGCGGTCGTTTTGGCAACCTGGAGACTACGTTCGCCGACTTCAGATACTTACCGACCCGGGCCAAGTTTATCGCGCTCATGCCGCAGTGGGACTTTCTCGACTTTCTCGCCACGGAGGCGCGGCGTTACCCCAACTTTGCAATGATGATGCAGAGCGAGGCGGTGTCGCTCCGCACCGCTGACAGCAAGGTGATTGGCGCCGACGTTAGCACGCTAGAGGGTCCACTGGAGGTGACGTGCGATCTGGTGCTCGGTTGCGACGGTCGGCATTCGACGGTGCGGCGCAACGCCGGCTTACAGGTCCAAGACCTTGGCGCGCCGATGGATGTGCTATGGTTTCGCCTCTCACGCAAGCCTACCGATCCCGACGAACCGGTTGGCAGTTTCGGGGCCGGTCACATCGTCGTCGGGATCAACCGCGGTGACTACTGGCAGTGCGGCTTCGTGATCGCCAAAAATACATTGGAGACGGTCAAGGCACAAGGGCTCGACACGATCCGCGGCGCCATCACCCAACTGGCGCCGTTCCTGGCCGATCGCGCCCACGAAATTGTGAGCTTCGACGACTTCCGACAGTTGACAGTCGCCGTCGACCGGCTGATCACATGGCATAAGCCCGGCGTGCTGTGCATCGGAGATGCGGCGCATGCCATGTCGCCGATCGGCGGCGTCGGCATCAATCTCGCCATCCAGGACGCAGTTGCCGCTGGCAATCTTCTTGCCCGTCCCCTGCGCGAAGGGCAATTGACTGACATCGATCTCGCCCGTGTCCAGCGCCGTCGCCTGTGGCCGACGCGGATCGTGCAGGGCATGCAGGTACAGATCCAGAAACGGGTGATCTCCGGTGTGCTGGGAAGTACGAAGCAGCCCGACCCGCCGTGGGCGCTGCGGCTAATCGCGCGCTACCCGGTGTTGGCCCGCATCCCGGCGCGGCTGCTTGGACTAGGGGTCAGACGGGAGAGGACAATGGCGGAGCAGCGCTAGCGGATCTGAATGGCATGTGGCTCTGCCTTCGACCAAGCCTTCAGCTTTTTTCGGTGTTCCAAAACACGATCGTAGGCGTAGTGAGCAAGCCGACGATATTGGATCTCGCCCATGACCAGCGAATACCACTGTCCCAGCGGAACATAGGGATGACCTGTCGCGCGGACCTGAACCGCGCGGGCAACAGCTTGCTGCTTAATGGGATCGAGTTGGCGTGCAAACTGCCCGCTCAGGGCTTCGAGTTGTGCTTCGCACGGCCATCCTGGCAGCGCCTTATCGCAATTCGAAGTGAGCCAGCTCGAAATTGCCCGGATCCAGCAGTTCCGCACCAAATGTTGCCGTAGGAAACCCATGCCAGCCGTCAAGGTGAGGCGCGTTTTTCTTGGTGCGCCGCGTGACCCGGGTCTGCCAGTCCATAGATTGCAGATCCACCGTAAATCCGGCCCGCTCCAGCAGCTGCCTGGCGATCGGCGCCAGGTTCGCGAGCACGTTGAAATCCGTAGAATGGAGCACGATGGGAGTTCCATCATACTGTGCTTCGTTCAGCAACGAGGGGATGGTCGAACGGCTTGATCAGCCAGTTCGGACGAAAAAGGTAATGCGACCCGAGCTGGTTCAGCTTGTGGAGATGGATCGCCGTTTCATCTTGAGAAGTGGGTAAAGGTCGTGCGGAGGCTGTTCGACGATGTCGATCTCGTCGGCAATAAGCGCGTTAATGGCTCAGATCCGAATGCATTACCGCGCGCACCGTCGACTGGCCGCGGGGCCGAAAGGCGCTGAAAAGAACATGAATTAGGCGACTGACGCGATCAGTACGCGCATTCTCGATCACTCCGCAGAGCCTGGAGCGCTAGCAGCGAGCGGACTGGGTACCTCTGACAAAGAAACAGCAACGCTGTAACAA
>Ga0075425_100000648_pt1 | contig 32997 bp, 37 predicted proteins | sample SoiMethybrSBSTD4_FD_75300 | JGI IMG/M metagenome (GOLD analysis project Ga0075425, IMG submission 75300) | Bulk soil microbial communities from a Populus tree surrounding site in Tennessee, USA - Soil MetaG P. TD hybrid SBSTD4 | ecosystem: Environmental > Terrestrial > Soil > Tree plantation... | reverse complement strand
TCCACCAGGCGATCCGCATCGCCGACCGCGGCTACATCATCGTGCACGGCGAGATCGTGTTCGAGGGCGGGGTGGCCGCGCTGGAGCAGAATGCGCTGGTGAAAAGCTACTACCTCGGCACGTGAGCGCGGCCGCCCATCCTCCCATCGGCCTGTTCGGCGCCGCCATGGGCATCACCGGCCTCGGCCTCGCGGCGCGCTCGGCCGCCACCGTCTTCCCCGGCGTGGTGCGCGCGCCGGCCTATATCTCCGAGCCCCTGGTGGCTTTGGGGATCCTGGTGTTCTTCGTTTTATTGATTTTGTATCTGAAGAAAATTCTGTTGAACGTACAAAGCGTGGCCGGGGAATTTACCAATCCCGTCACCCTGGGTTTCTGCGGCGCGCTGCCGGTCGCCATGTTCCTGGTCGGCGGCGGGCTGGCGCCGTACGCCCACACGCTTGGCGATGTCGTTTGGTGGAGCGGGATCGTGGTGCTCGCCGGCCTCCAGGTCTGGGTGGTGTCGCGCTGGCTCGCGGGCGGCATCGAGCTGGCGCAGGTGAACGGCGGCTGGCTGATCGCGCTGGTGGGCGGGATCGTCGCCCCCGGGCCGGGAATCTCGCTCGGCCATCTCGAGGCGAGCCGCGTGATCTTCGGCGTGTCCTCGGTGGCGGCCATCCCGCTGGTGGCGCTGCTCTTCGTCCGCGCGCTGGCGGCGCCGCCGCTGCCGCCGGCGTTGCGTCCGAGCTGGTTCATCCTGCTGGTGCCGCCGTCGCTGATCTACGCCAACGGCGTCGCCCTCTACGGCTCGGCGAATTTCCTCGAGGCGCTGTTCTATGCCGGGCTGATCCTGGCGCTCGCGCTGCTCGTGGCGTCGCGCGACCTGCTGCGCTGGCCGTTCGGGCCGGCCTGGTGGGCGTTTACCTTCCCGCTCGACGCGCTGGCTTACGCCGCCGCGCGGCACGCGCACGACCACCCCGGGCCGCTGTGGCGCGGCGTGTGCGCCGCGACCCTGCTGCTCGCGGCGGGGTTCGTGCTGCTGGTGCTCTGGCGAACTCTTCGCAGCGGCGCATCGCCGCGGGCGTGAATTCCGCCTGCGGCTGGTTGCCGCCGATGATGAACATCAGCAGGTGTTCCCTGCCGGGCTCGCTCCAGGTGACGTTCATGAAGCGCCGCGCCACGCCGACCGGGAAGGAAATCACGTCGTAGGGGCCGAGGTCCACCGACTGCCTCTGCGGCCCCTCGTTCCACTCGCAGCGCCAGCGCCCGGTCATGGCGATGAAGGTCTCGTTGGTGTCGTGGTTGTGCATCAGCGGGCCCTTGCCCGGCTTCGCCTTGCAGTAGCCGAGGTTGAAGCCTTCGGCGATCGGGATCGCGGGCTGGGCGGAAGCGTTCGCGCCGACGGGCGAATTTCCCGTCTCTGGCGGCTGAAAGCCGAGGACGTTGAAAAGCTGCCTGCGGCACTCGGGCAACGGGCTGTCGGGCAGGCCGCCGTCGGAGCCCTTCAGCTCGCGAAAGCGCGCCACGCGCTTCATCATCTCGCCGCGCGACAGGGCGCGGATGGTCTTCCACTCATCCATGTTTCCTCCTGCGGATCCCCGCCATGCTCTCGAGCACCGCGCACACCGCGCCGGTATCCTGCTCGGCATAGCCCTGGGCCATCGCCGCGTTGTACACCGCCGCCGAGGCATTGAACAGCGGCGTGGCGACGCCGAGCTGCGCGGCGAACTCGCCGATGATCTTCATGTCCTTCTGCCACAGCCGGTTGGACATCGTCACGTCCGTGTATTTTCCGGCCACCATCATCGGCCCGCGCACCTGGAACATGCGCGAGCTGCCGGCGCTGTTGGCCTGCACGTCGTAGATCGCCTTCGGGCTGAGCCCCGCCTTGAGGCCGAGGGCGAAGGCCTCGGCCGCCGACACGTTGTGGATCGCCACCATCAGGTTGGCGACGAATTTCATCCGGCTGCCGTTGCCGAACTCGCCGACGTAATACTGTGCACGGGAAACGCCTTTGAGAGCGGGAATGCATTTATTGAAAGCAGATTTCTCGCCGCTGCCGTAAACCACCAGGTCGCCGGTCCTGGCCTGCGAGCCGGTGCCGGAGAGCGGGCAGTCGAGCAGCACGGCCTTTTTCTTCTTGAGGGTGTCCCGGGCTTTGGCCTTGTCGGCGATGGGAAGGGTGCTGGTCTCGATCACAATTCCCTTCAATTGCCGGGAAACCCTGTGCAATGCATCTGCGCTCGGCAAGGACGTGATGGTGATCTTCGCCTTCGACGCCACCTCGGCGACCGAAGAGCAGGGGATGCCGCCGGACTTCTTCAGCGCATTACGCTTGGCCGCCAGCACGTCGTAGCCGTAGACGCGAAAGCCGTTCTTCAGCAGGCTGGCGGCCATCGCCGAGCCCATGATGCCCAGCCCGACGACGCCGACCGCCTTTTTCATGAGGTCGGTTCGGCGCTGACCAGCACGAAGGCCACCAGGCAGGGCTCGCTTCCGCGCACGCTCCACGAATGATTGGTGCCGCGCTGGACCAGGACGTCGCCGGCGCGCAGCAGAGCTTCGCCTTTCTCCAGTACTGCGTGGATTTCGCCCCTGAGCACCACGGCGTAATCCACCGTCGCCGTCCTGTGCATCATGGGATCGGCAGAGTGGCGATCCTGGGTGTGACCGGCGCCGATGGCCTTGAAACCCTGGCCGCTGTCGGCGTCCTTGGGTCGATTGGCGTCGGGCGGGAATTCGACGATGCGGAAGATCGTGCCGTTCTCCGGCGGCTCCAGGTGCACCGGCCGGTCCGCGGCGTCGTCGCTGCCGGCGTTGCTGGCCGGCGCGTCCGCCGTTTCCCACAGGTCGGTCAGCGCGAGACCCGGAAAGGAGGGGATTTCCTTGACGCTTGCGGCCGGACCGTCGGCGATGATGGTGGAGCGTCCCTGCGCGTCGTGCCCGGTGACGACGCGCCGCACCCGCTGGATCATGCGACGGCGTCGCTCGGGGCGATGACCTTGCGCGCCTTGGCCTTGCCCTGCGGCGAGAGGTGGAAATCCCAGTCCAGGCGCAGGAAGGGGTTGGGCATGCCGAGCTTCTTCGCCTCGGCGGCGTTGTTCACCTTGCGGTACTTGCTCACCAGCGAGTCCTTCACCGCGAAGACCGCGTCGCCGTCCAGATAGGGGTCGCCATCCACGAACACGTGCGTGATCACCTGCAGGTGGCCCGGCGCCGAGACGATGGCGTGCATGTGCGCCGGCCGCATGTGGTTGTTGGTGGTGTTGCGGGTCAGGTCGCCGACCGGGCCGTCCATCGGGATGCTGTAGAACTTGGGCTTGTAGCTGGCAAAGGCGTACTCGCCCTTCGCGTTGCACTTGACGCGCCCGCGCAGCTCGAATTCGCCCTCGGTCTGCACGTCGTAGATGCCGTCGGCCTTGGCTTGCCAGATGTCGAGCACCGCGCCCGGAATCGGCTTGCCGTCGGTGCCGAGCACGCGACCGCTGACCCAGACGTCCTCGCCCTTCATCGTCGCGCCCTCGCGCAGGTCGCCGCCGTAGCCGTACTCCTTCGCGCCGTGCGCGAAGAACGGCCCGAGCACCGTCGCCTCGGTCGCCCCGGGCGCGGTCTTGTGGTTGAGCGCCACGATCATCATCGACAGGCCGAGCACGTCGGAGAGCAGGATGAATTCCTGGCGCTTGTCGTCGCATTTCTGGCCGACCGCGGTGAGGAACTTGATGCCCTCGAACCATTCCTCCTCGGTCAGCTTCACCTCGCGCGCGAAGGCGTGCAGGTGCTTGACCGCGGCGCTCATGATCTGCTTCAGGCGCGGGTTCCTGGTCTTCTTCAGACGCGCAACGACGGCGTCGGTCAGGGTGTCTTCGTTGAACTGGCGCATGGCTCTCCTCCGGGCGGCCGGGAATGCAAGTGTATTATCAAACGGCCATGAAAACGGCGATCGTCACGGGTGCCGCCAAGCCCGACAGCATCGGTTTCGCAGTGGCGCGCGGCCTGCGCGAGGAGGGCTGCGACGTGGTGGTGGCGGACCTCTACGAGCAGGGCTTTGCGGAGCTCAAGGACTTCCTTTGCATCCGGACGGATGTTTCGGACCCCGTGGCCGTCCAGGAAATGATCGATAAAACGGTTTCCAAGCGAAAACGCATCGACTATCTCGTCAACGCGGTGGGCGGAAGTTGGGGCATTACCCAACGCGACCTGACGGCGCCGCCGCCGCGCGGCTTTCGCGGCCTGCTGAACTGCACGCCGGAGGACTGGCGCACCATCCTCGGCGCCAACCTCGATTCCGCCTGGTATTGCAGCCGCGCCGCCGCGCCGCATCTCAAGAAGCAGGGCGGGGCGATCGTCAACGTTTCCTCGGTCGCCGCGCGCAAGGGCATTCCGCCGGGCGCGGAGGGCTCGAGCGGGCCGTACGCCGTGGCCAAGGCCGGCGTAATGGCGCTGACGCGCCAGCTGGCGCTCGAGCTCGGCGAATTCGGCGTGCGGGTCAATTGCGTTGCGCCGGGCGTGGTGTCGAGTGGTCGGCTCAAGAAAGTCCTTTCTTTTTCACAAAAGAATCAGATTCCGGAAGGGTCGATGGCGCAAATTCCGATGGGCCGCGTGGGCACCGTTGACGAGATCGCGTCGCTGGTGGTGGCGCTTTGCACCGACGACACGTCCTACATGACCGGCGTGGTCATCGACGCTAACGGCGCTTCGTATGCCGCTTAAGGGGCTGAAGGGGAGGAAGGCGCTCGTCACCGGCGCCGCCAGCGGCATCGGCCACGCGGTGGCCGCGCGATTGCGCAACGAGGGCGTCGAGGTCTTTGCCACCGATATTCATCAGACCGGAAAGCTGATCGTTTGCGATCTCACCGACCAGGGGGAAGTGGAAGATCTCGCCGGAAAAATCCCGGCGATCGATTTCCTCGTGAACGTCGCCGGCGGCCCCGTCGCGCCCACACGGAAAAACACTCTTCCTTCTCTTCCCAAAAACAGCCTTGTTCTTGAAAGCATCAAGGACGTTGAGTGGCATGCGGTGATCGCGGCCAACCTGACCAGCGCCTTCCTCGTCTGCCGTGAATTTGCGCCGAAAATGAAGGCGCGCAAGTTCGGCCGCATCGTCAACTTCGCCTCGATCGCCGCGCGGCGCGGCTCGAGCCGCGTCGGCGTGCACTACGCCGCGGCCAAGGGCGGCATCATCGGACTCACCAAGACGCTCGCCCTCGAGCTTGGTCCGCACAACATCACCGTGAATGCAATCGCGCCGGGCTACATCAAGACCGAGCGCATCGCCAAGGCGGCGTGGGGGCATGACTCGCCGGCGGCTGAGCAGGCGTTCATTGCTTCATTGCCGTTAAAAAGAGCCGGTAAGCCGGACGACGTCGCCGCCGTGGTGGCGATGCTGTGCTCGGAAGCCGGCGGCTACGTCTCGGGCGCCACCCTCGACGTGAACGGCGGCTGGTACTTCGGCCCTTAGGGGCAGATCCGCGAGTTGTACGGGAACGGCGCCGCCGGCTGGTCGATCAGGATCGACGGCGAGCGTGCCAGCTCGCCCGGCGCGCTGCAGCCGGCCAGCAGGATGACGATCACTACCGGGAACCAACGCATCAGGCCCTCCTAGACGCGGTAAGTCAGCTTGTCGAAGGAGCGTTCCTTCAGATGATCGTCGAGGCCCCAGCGCTTGACCTGCGCCATGGTCTCGTCGAATTCGGAGCGCGGCAGGGTCTTGAAGACGAAACGCTCGCCGCGGGTGAATTTCGCGTAGTCCCAGCGGTGCACGTCCTTGAACTCCGGCGGCACGCACTTCTCCCAGAGCGGGAGGTATTTCTTCAGGTCCGCCTTCAGCACTTGTTCCGCCTTGTCCAGGCCCCGCAGATAGGCGCGCACGTCGCACTGGTCCGCGGTCTCGGGCACCCACCACAGGGTGTGGAACTCGTCCTCCATCACCATGCGCAGGCCGAGCTGGCGCGCCATGTCGATCTGCGGCGGCAGCAGGCTCGCCGCCTCGACCTCGCCGTCGAGCAGCGCGCGCAGGCGCGCGCCAAAGCCGCCGGTGTTGACCACCTTGATGTGCTCGATCGGCAGGTACTTCTCCAGCCGGAAGGGGACGTTGAAGTGGCTGCCGGCGCGCATGCCGACCGAGACCGGCACGTCCTTCAGGTCCTCGGGGCGGCGGATCTTCGAATCCGGGCGCACGAAGATCGCCCAGGGCGATACGCCGTAGCAATCGGGGACGAAGCGGCCCATGCCGGCGCTGGCGTTGGAGATGCTGCCCCAGACGCAGGCGCACTGGATCAGGTTCTTGTCGCCCTCGGCGTAGGGCTTGTCCTGCGGCCGCGACTTGTAGTCGAGGCCCTTCCAGCTCGACTGCGTGCCGCGGAAGGTCTTGATGTCGAACTCGACCTCGATGCCCTCGTCGGCGAAGAAGCCTTCCTGCTGGGCGACGAAGTCGTTGAGACCCATGCCCTTCGGTGCGACGCGGACTTTGCGCATGTTCTCTCCTCGAATTGCCGCCACTATACGCCTCAGAATTTGCGCGCGAGGCCGATGCTGGCGTAGAAGGTCGAGCGCTGCTGCACCACGGGGCTGGCGGCGACCATGTGGGTCAGGCGTCCCACTTCCGCGCTGCCCAGCGCCACCCAGCGCGGGCCGAGCTCGTAGCCGCCGAGCACGCCAAGGCTGCCGATGAGGAAACCCGAGTCGTGCACGCCGTAGTAGTCCTGCGTCCACCCGGCGCTCGACCAGATGGTCTGCCCGTAGATGCCCGCCGATAGCGGTCCGCTTTTGTAGACGCCAACGGTGAGGCGCAGGTCGACCTGCCTGCCGCCTTCGCCGGCGAAGCGCTCGCGCAGGCGGGTGACGAAGAGGTACGGCGCGGGCCCGACCTTGCCCTCGAACTCGGCGTGCACGCCGAGCGACGCTTGCGTCTCCTCGCCGCGCGGTCCGGCCTCGTAGGCGACCTGCGCGCCGAGGATCGCGCCTTTCGCGACTTCGACGCGCGCGCCGCCTTCCAGCACGCCCTGCGTGCTGCGCACGAACCACGGCGAGCCGTAGTAGCTGACGAGCGGGACGAGGTCCGTGCGCTGCGAGCGCGAGCCGTCGTAGGCCGGGCGCGTGCGGATCGCCGCGCCGAGCAGGCTCGGGTCATCGTCGGCCCATGCGCCGATCGGCAGGAGCAGCAACACGAGAGCCATGCGCTTCATGAGCGGATTATAGAATCGGCGCATGAGGTGGCTCTGCGCATTACTGCTCGCCGCCGCGCCGGCCTGGGCGCAGGCGTTCCGCGTCGTGACCGTGGCGGAAGGCCTCGAGCACCCGTGGTGCGTCGCCTTCCTGCCCGACGGGCGCCTGCTGGTCACCGAGCGGCCGGGCAGGCTGCGCGTGATCTCCAACGGCCAGATGAAAACGGTGGAGGGGCTGCCGCCGGTCGCGGTGCACGGCCAGGGTGGCTTGTTCGATGTCGCGTTGCATCCGGATTTTTCAAGAAACTCGCTTCTGTATCTCTCCCATGCAGGTCGCGGCGAGGATGGCGTGGGAACCGAGCTGGTCCGCGGCCGGTTCTCGAACGACCGCCTGGAGAACGTGCAGGTGCTGTTCCGCCAGAGCCCCAAGGGCCGGTCGGGAAATCACTTCGGCGGGCGCATCGTCTTCGACCGCGCCGGCTACGTCTACCTGACGCTCGGCGACCGCGGCGAGATGCCGCGCGCGCAGCGCCCCGACGACCACGCCGGCTCGGTGATCCGCCTGCACGACGACGGGCGCGTGCCGAAGGACAACCCGTTTGTCGGCCGCGCCGGCTGGAAACCCGAAAAATTCACGCTCGGCAACCGCAACATGCAGGGCGCGGCGCTGCACCCCGGGACCGGCAGGCTTTGGACGCACGAGCACGGGCCGCAGGGCGGCGACGAGATCAACGTCATCCGCGCCGGCGTCAACTACGGCTGGCCGGTGATCACCTACGGCGTGAACTACGGCATCGGCACGCGCATCGGCGAGGGCACGCACAAGGACGGCATGGCGCAGCCGCTGTACTACTGGGTGCCGTCGATCGCGCCCTCCGGCATGGCGTTCTATACCGGAGACCGGTTCCCGCACTGGAAAGGCAACCTGTTCGTCGGCGCGCTGCGCGACCAGATGCTGGTGCGCCTGGAGCTCGACGGCGAGAAGGTGGTCAAGGAGGAGCGGCTCCTCAAGGGCGTGCTCGGCCGCATCCGCGACGTGCGCGCCGGGCCCGACGGCTACCTCTACCTGCTGACCGACGAATCGCGCGGCGTGCTGGCGCGCCTCGAGCCCTAGACCTTGAAGGTCTCCAGCGTCTCGCGCGCGAACAGCTCCTGGGGCTGGAGCAGGCGCTTCGACAGGCCCTGCTCGTGGTGGTAGCGCAGGAACGTCTCCAGCACCTTGCGGTTGGGTTCCAGGCCGTAGGGCCACCAGTCGTCGCCCATCTCGCGGCGCGCCTCCTCGGCGTGCGCCAGCGTCCAGGGCAGGAGCGTCGGCAGCGCCGCCGACTGCGAAAACATCTTCAGCGCCCTGGCCTTGGCGGCAACGAAGGCCTTGTACAGCGACTGCGCCACCCAGGGGTTCGCCTCGTAGACGTCGCGCCGGATCACCACCGTGTGCATGATCGGGAAGATCTTCGTGCGCTGCCAGTATTGCTTTTCGGCCGCGGCGTAGTCGGGGAACAGGCGCTTCACCTTGTCGGGCTCCTGGTGGAATGTGGACGGAGCGCGGGCGGTGACCAGGGCATCGAGCTCGCCATCGGCGAGCATGCGTGACAGGGTTTTGTCGCCTGGAATGGCCTTCAACCTGATGTGCGAGGGGACATTCAGCTTCAACTTTTCATCCCGACCGGCTTCTTCCTCTCCACCCGAGAAGTGCTCGCAGTCGGTGACCTTCACGCCGTAGTCGTCGGAGAGGATGCCGCGGATCCAGACCGGCGCGGTCATCTGGTACTCGGGCACGCCGACCTTCCTGCCCTTGAGCTCCTCCGGCTTGCGGATGCCGCTTTTCGCCGAGACGAAGATGCAGGAATGGCGGAAGAAGCGCGACGGGAATGCGGGAATGGCGATGAACGGCGGCTTCTCGGCGTGCAGGGTGGTGCAGTAGGAGGACAGCGACATCTCCGAGCATTCGAACTCGCGGAACTTCGCCATGCGGAAGAAGGTCTCTTCCACCTCCTGGTTGAGATAGACCAGGTCGATGCCCTCGGGCGTCACGCTGCCGTCGGCGAGCGCGCGCGTGCGGTCGTAGTCCCAGCAGGCGAGCGTCAGGCGCAATTGCGTCATGGGTGGGGATTCTTCATCAGATTGCCGATGATCGCCAGCAGCGCGCGGCGCGCCGCCGCCACGTCCCCGGCCCGCACGCCGCGCACCGCGATGCGGTTCACTTCCTCCGCCAGCGGCTCGAGCCGCGCGCGCAGCGCGCGCCCCTTCGGCGTCAGGTGCACGTAGACGTTCTTGCGGTTGTCGGGCGCCTGGCGCCGCTTGATGGTGCCGGCGGCTTCCATGGCGTTGAGCGCCGCGTAGGTCGTCGGCTCCATCACCCCGGCCTGCTCCGAGAGCTCGCGCTGCGTGATGCCGTCGGCCTCCCACAGCACGCGCAGGAACTGCCAGTGGCCGAAGGACACGCGGTGCGCCGCGAGCCGCGCCTGCAGCGCGCGGGTAAAGGCGCGCCAGGCTTCCTTGGTCAGGTGCGCGAGGCGCTCGTCTGATGGCTTAACGGGATCTCCTTGCGCGCGCGCGCCGACTCGAGGATTGCCAGGCACACTTCCAGCGTCGCCATGGCCCAGGCGCCGTCGTGCAGCGGCGCGCTTCCGTTGACCGCCGCCTCGTAGAGCTCGTCGATCACCTCGGCGCGCGGCACCTTGGGCGCGGGCAGGGGGTCGAGGCGCTTTTCGGCGTCGGCGTAGACCATCACGCCGCCCGGCAATGGGCGCAGGTCGGCCTTCTCGCAGGACACGATCAGCGTGCCGAAGTGCTGGTGAAACGACGCGCCCGGCCCGACGTAGGCGTTGCCGCCGTAGTTGCGCGAGTTCTTGACGTCCATCTCGTTGCCCTTCAGCGCGCGGCGCGCGGCGCCGTAGCCCTCGGGGTTCTTCTTCTGCCCGAGCTCGCCGACCCAGTCCATGAATTCGTCGGAGTCGAAGTGGCCGTAGCCGCTGTACGCGAGGCTGGCGAAGGCGCCGTCCTCGAAGGCGAGCAGCGCCGCGTAGGCGCCCTCGGTCGGACGCGACGCGTCCCAGTCGCCGGTCATGGCGCGCACCGACTTCACCCGCCCGCCGGCGAGCAGGCGCGCGACGTCGACCTGGTGCGCGGCCTGGTTGTAGACGGCGCCGCCGCCCAGCGTGGTGTCGAGCTCCTCCGGGCGGCGCGGGCGGTAGAGGAAGTCGGTGAAATTCACCGCCGTGATCATGCGCACCCGGCCCACCGCGCCGGAATCGATCAGCTTTTTCGCGTGCAGCACGGGCAGGTCGAAGCTGTGGCTGTGGCCAACCACCAGCTTGACCCCGGCGCGGTCGGCGGCGTCGATCATGCGGCGGCATTCGTCGAGCGACAGCGCCATCGGCTTCTCGACCAGGACGTGCTTGCCCGCCTTGCAGGCCGACAGGACGTCTTCCAGGTGGTGCTGGTGCGGCGTCGCGATGTAGACGGCCTCCACGTCGCGCAGCGCGCACAGCTGCTCCGTGCTGGCGAGGGACTTGCCGTGGAAATCGATCTCGAACTGGCGCCGCGCCTCGGGGCGCGGGTCGGCCGCCGCCACCAGCTCGACGCGCGGGTCGCGGGCAAAGGTCTCGGCCATCAGCGAGAACGCGCGGCCGAGGCCGGCGGCCCCCAGCTTGAGCTTGCGCATGTCAGGGGGTTATCATTTGCTTAGGAGGCTAAGTATAGCCATGCTGAGCCGCGAGCAGAACGAGCTGCTGTGCCGGGTGGAGGGCGCCGCCGCCATGGGGCAGCTGATGCGCCGCCACTGGCTGCCGGTCTGCCTGTCGGAGGAGGTGGCGGAGAAGGACGGCGCGCCGGCGCGCGCGCGGCTGCTCGGCGAGGACCTGGTGGTGTTCCGCAATTCCGACGGCAGGCTCGGCGTGCTCGACGAGCACTGCCCGCACCGGGGCGCCTCGCTGGTCTATGGCCGCAACGAAGAGCGCGGCCTGCGCTGCCTCTACCACGGCTGGAAGTTCGATCCCGACGGCAACGTCATCGACATGCCCTCCGAGGCGCCGGGCGCCTGCGAGCGGCTGAAGATGAAGCACACCGCGTATCCGACGGCGGAAAGCGGCGGCTTCGTCTGGGTCTGGATGGGCCCGAAGGACCAGCTGCGCCCGTTCGAGCCGCCGGCCTGGGCGCCGCACCCGGACTGCCGCACCGCGGTGGTGAAGATGCATGCCGCATGCAACTGGGCGCAGGTGCTCGAGGGCTCGATCGACTCCGCCCACAGCTCCAGCCTGCACTCGACCAATATGCCTGCGGCCTCGGTCGCGGGTTCCACCGCGACCGACACGACCTGGCTGCGGCCGTCGGTCGACAAGGCGCCGAAGATGCAGTTCGAGCCGACCTCGTACGGCTTCCGCTACGCCGCGATCCGCAAGCCGATCAAGCATCCCGAGACGCACCAGTACGTCAGAACCACGCTGTACATCGCGCCGTTTACCGTGCTGATTCCGCCGAACGACCAGTACCGCCTCGCGCAGATGCTGGTGCCGATCGACGACGTCAACACCATGTTCTACTGGGTCGCGTGGCATCCGGACGCGAAGAAAGGCATCTCGCAGGAGGCGTGGCGGAAGTTTTGCTGTGCGACGGTCGGGGTGGATCTCGATTCCAGCTATAGAAAAATCCGGAACTATGCCAACCACTACCTGCAGGACCGGGTCGCCATGAAGAGCGGCGATTTCACCGGCATGCAGGGGATTCCGACGCAGGACATGGCGATGTGGGAATCGATGGGCCCGATCGCCGACCGCAGCCGCGACAAGCCCGGCCAGAGCGACACGGCGGTGGTGCAGTTCCGCCGCATGATGGTGGCGGCGGCGAAGAAGTTCCAGGACGGCGGCGCGGCCATCGGCACCGCCGAGCCGCGCGCGCGGCACGTCGAGCTCGCTTCGTTCGAGGGCGTAGTGGCGAAGAGCGTGGACTGGAAGACGCTCGGCTCAGCCGCGCAGGGCGAGCCCCAGCAGGATCAGGCCCAGCGCGGCGCTCCAGCTGCCCAGCACGCGGACGATCACGCGGCCCCGCGGTCCGTCCATCACGTAGGCTAGCCCGGCGCCGGCGGCGGCAAGCAGGATCGCGGCGCCCGCCGCGCCGATCACCGCTAGAGCGCCGGCCTTGACCAGCCCGAGGCCGAGCGCCAAGCCGTGGACGGCGCCGACCAGTGCGCCTGCGATGGCCAGCAGCCAGGCCGGATACTTCAGCCCTGCCATGACCAGCAACCCGATCATGAGGATGGCGGTGGCGCCGGCCGCGTCCTCCACCCTGGCAAATCGGGCGAAAGCCGCAGTGAAGAGCGGTGCCCGGATCATCAGGAGCAGCGCGAAACCAAAGGCCGCGAGCGCCACCGCGCCACGCCGCGCCGGCTGCTGCCCCGCGAGCAGACCAAGGGTGATGCAGGCCGCCGCGGGTGCGGGGTCGGTAGCGACGTGCAGCGCCGCGCCGAGGATCGGGCCGTAGGCCAATCAGAACAGCAGGCGCAGGCCGACGGTGGTGAAGCGGCGCGACGGCGAGCCCTGCTGCGTTCCATAGGTGGCGTCGACCTGCACGCGATTCGGGACGATCCAGAGGCGCAGCCCGGTGTGCAGCGTGGCCTTGTCCCCGGTTTGTCCGAACACTTCCAGGATGCCATAGAGGCGCGGCGCAAACAGCAGCTGCTCGAGCCCGAGGCCGCCGGTGAGGCGGCTCTTGTCGGCGCTGCGGTCCTGGAGCACGCCGAGGTTGACGTGGATCACCGAGCGGTCGTCGAGGAACGACAGGCTGCTGATGCCGTTGACGAACGGATCGTCGCCGAACATGCCGAACGACGAGGCGAAGCCGATGCCGTTGGTCTCCAGCGGTTTCCAGAGGAACTTGGCCTGGGCGACGCCCTTGGTCTCGGACTCGATGCGGTTCCAGCCCAGGGTCAGCTCGGCGCCCCAGGGGTTGCAGGCCGGCAGGAACCAGAACTCGGAGCCGCTATAGGTGCGCTGGCTCTTGGTGAAGGTTTCGAGCTGGCAGTGACCTGAGTCAACGATGCGTGCGTCATCGGTGTTGAACGGGCGCGCGCCCCATGCCGGAAAAGCCATAAAAATCATTACACAATGCAAGCTTAGCGTCAGGACTTTATGCATTTTCTTGTGTAACCTGCCGCCCTCTATGTGGTGGAAGCTTCTTCTTGTTTTGCCGGCAATGCTGCTCGCGGCGTGTGGCAATTCCGAGTCGAATTCTAAAGCGACCGCCGCGCCCGCCGGGATGCGCGCCGAAAAGGGCGAAGTGTCCGTGCCCGAAGCGGGGCGGCGTTTCCTGGTGGTGGAGACGCTCGCGCCCTCCGAGTCGGGGGCGGCGCGCGCCTATTTCGGCCGCACCGCATTCCGGCCGAAGGCGCTGTCGGTGGTGAGCGCGCCGTTTGCCGGGCGCGTCACCTCGGTGGCGGTGGAGCCGGGCCAGCTGGTGCGCGAGGGCGACACGCTGTTCACGATCGAGAGCGGCGACGCGCTTGGCATGCGCGCCGCGCTGTCGTCGGCGAAGCTGCGCGAGAAGCTGGCCGAAGAGGTGCTGGCGCGCCAGTCCGAGATGGCGAAGCGCGGCGTCGGCCTGGAGATCGAGCGCTTCGAGGCGGAGATGAAGCTGCGCGAGGCGCGCGCCGAGGTGGAGAGGAACGAGCGCAACGCCGCGCTGCTGGGCGCCGGAGATGGCACCGCGGTGCACGTGCGCACGTCGGTGGCCGGCGTGGTGGTGAGCGTGAAGGCGGCGCGCGGCGCGACGGTGCAGCCGGGCGGCGATCCGCTGGTCGAGATCGGCAACACCAGCGGACTGTGGATCGTGGCCGACGCGCCCGAGGGCGAGGTCGCGCAGGTGCCCCTCGGCGCGCGCGCCGCAATCACCATCGACGCGCTCAATCTTTCGCTGACCGGGCGCGTCGCCGGCGTGGCGCCGCGCAGCGACCCGGAGACGCGCCGCACCCCGGTCTACGTCGAGCTGGAGCGCGCGCCGGCAGGCCTGCGCGCCGGCCTGCTGGTGCGCGTCACCGTGACGCCGCGCAGCGGACCCGACGAGCTGTGGCTGCCGGTGAGCGCGGTGCTGCTCAAGGAAGGCGGCCGGCGCTTCGTCTACCTCGAGAGCGGCGCAGGCCGCTACACGCTGCGCAGCATCGAGATCGGCGACGAGCGCGGCGGGCGCGTGCGCGTGCTGCGGGGCCTGCTGGCCGGCGAGCGCGTGGTGATGCGCGGCGGGTTGCTGCTCGACCGCGAAGCCGAGCAGCTGCTCTAGCGTGCTCGAAAAGCTGATCGAAGCCTGCGTGCACCGCCGGGTGGCGGCGGTGTTCGCCGTGGCGGTGATGGCGGCCTTCGGCGTGCGCGCCTACCTCAACACGCCGATCGAGGCCTTCCCCGACGTCACCAACGCGCAGGTCACGGTCATCGCGCAGATGCCCGGCTACGCGCCCGAGGAAATCGAGCGCAGCGTCACCGTGCCGCTGGAGCGCGTGCTCAACGGCACGCCGCGCACCATCCAGCTGCGCAGCGAGAGCCTGTTCGGCCTGTCGCTGGTGACGCTGACCTTCGACGACGACGCCGACCCGTTCACCTCGCGCATGCACGTGGCGCAGCGCATCGCCTCGGCCGACCTGCCCGACGGCGTGGTCCCGATGCTCGCGCCGGAGGCCACGCCGCTGGGCGAGGTGTACCAGTTCCGCGTGGCGAGCGACCGCCACGACCTCTACCAGCTGCGCGGCGAATTGCAGTGGACCATCAGCCGGGTGCTGAAGCAGGTGCCGGGCGTGGCCGACGTGGTGACCTTTGGCGGCTACCTCAAGGAAGTGCACGTGCGCGTCGATCCGGACCGCCTGCGCGCCCACGGCGTCGGCCTGGGCGAGGTCGCCGAGGCGCTGTCGAAGACCAACCTCAACGTCGGCGGCGGCTTCCTGCGCCACGGCGACCAGGAGCTGACGGTGCGCGGCATGGGCTACATCGGCTCGGTCGACGACATCCGCCGCACGGTGCTGAAAACCCGCGATTCGACCCCGGTGACGGTGGGCGACGTCGCCGAGATCGTGCAGTCGAACACGCCGCGGCGCGGCGCCATCGGCTACAACGAGCAGAAGGAGGCGGTGGAGGGCTTCGTGCTGATGCGCCGCGGCGAGAACCCGTCGCGCGTCCTCGACGGCGTGCACGCGCGCGTCAAGGAGCTCAACGACAAGATCCTGCCGAAGGGCATGCGCATCGAGCCGTTCTACGACCGCACCCTGCTGGTCGGCAACACGCTGCAGACGGTGAACAAGAACCTGCTGCACGGCTTCCTGCTGGTGGTCGGCATCGCCTGGCTGTTCTTCCGCAGCGTCACCGGCTCGCTGATCGTCGCCTCGGTGATCCCGCTTGCGCTGCTCGGCGCCTTCGCCGGCCTGTACGCGCTCAAGCTGCCCGCCAACCTGATCTCGATGGGCGCCATCGACTTCGGCATCCTGGTGGACGGCGCGGTGGTGCTGGTGGAGAACGTGCTGCACGCCGTGCAGCACGAGCGGCCGGCGCAGCGCCGCGAGGTGCTGCACCTGATCATCCGCGCCGCCGAGCAGGTGGCGCGCCCGACGCTGTACGCCATGCTGATCATCATCGCCGCGCTGGTGCCGGTGTTCACGCTCGAGCAGGTCGAGGGGCGCATCTTCCGCCCGCTGGCGCTGACCTATTCCTTCGCGCTGGTCGCCGCGCTGGTGCTGGCGCTGACCCTGGTGCCGGCGCTGTGCGCCCTCGGCTTCGCGCGCGGGCGCAGCGTGTCGGAGCCGCGCTGGCTCGACGCCGCGCGCGCGCGCTACGGCGCCTGGCTCGCGCGCGCGCTCGGCCTGCGCCGCCTGGCGGTGGGAGCGGCGGCGCTGTTCTTCGCCGCCACGCTGGTGCTGGGCGCGAAGCTCGGCACCGAGTTCCTGCCGGAGCTCGACGAAGGCGACATCCTGCTGTTCGTCGAGATGCCGCCGAGCATCGCGCAGGAAGCGGCGCAGACCATGCTGGTCGAGATCCGGCGCCGCATCCTTACCTTCCCGGAAGTGTCGCAGGTGCTGTCGGAGAACGGCCGCCCGGAGGACGGCACCGACAACGAGAACCCGAACATGAGCGAAACCTTCGTGCGCCTGCGGCCGCGCGAGGAATGGCGTGCGGGCTACGACAAGCGGCGCCTGGGCGACGAGATGCGCGAGCTGCTGTCCGAGATCCCCGGCGTGCGCTACAACTTCTCGCAGCCGATCAAGGACAACGTCGAGGAGGCGGTGGCCGGGGTGCGCGGCAAGGTGGTGCTGAAGGTGTTCGGCGTCGACACCGGCGTAATGCGCGACGCGCTCGACCAGGCGCGCCTCAGGCTCAACGCCGTGGCCGGCATCATCGACCTCGGCCTGTACCGCGACGCGACGGTGCCGCAGCTGCAGATCAAGCTCGATCGCGACGCCGTGGCGCGCGCCGGACTGACCATCGCCGCGGTCAACGATTTCATCGGCACGGCGCTTGCCGGGAAGGTGGTGACCACCTACTGGGAAGGCGAGCGCCCGGTGCCGGTGCGCCTGATGGTGCCGCTTGCCTCGCGCGACACCGACCAGGCGATCGCCGTGCTGGCGGTGCCGCGCCCCGGCGGCGGCAGCGTCGCGTTGCGCGACCTGGCCAGCGTCTCGGTGGCCACCGGCGCCGCCAACATCTACCGCGAGTCCAACAGCCGCTACCTGGCGCTCAAGTTCAACGTCGAAGGCCGCGACATGGGCTCGGTGGTGGACGACGCCATCGCCACGGTCACCGCCGGGGTGAAGCTGCCCGACGGCTACTACTTCCAGTGGGGTGGCGAGTTCGAGAACCAGCAGCGCGCCATCCGGCGCCTCGAGATCATCGTGCCGGCGGCGCTCGCCGCCGTGCTGGCGCTGCTCTACGCCGCGATCCAGTCCGGACGCGCGGCGCTCGCCATCCTGCTCGCCGCGCCCTTCGCCATGACCGGTGGCGTGTTCGCGCTCAAGTTCGGCGGCATGCCGCTGTCGGTGAGCGCCGTGGTTGGCTTCATCGCGCTGCTCGGGCAGGTGTCGCTGCTCGGCCTGCTGCTGGTGAGCGCGATCGAGGCGCGCCGCGGCGCCGGCGCGGCGCTGGCCGACGCGGTGATGCAGGGCAGCGTCGAGAAACTGCGCGCGGTGCTGATGGCGGCGCTGCTGGCACTGTTCGGCCTGCTGCCGATGGCGCTGTCCACCGGCATCGGCAGCGAGACCCAGCGGCCGTTCGCGCTGGTGATCGTCGGCGGCATGGTGACGACGCTGGTGGTGACGCTGTTCGTGCTGCCGGCGATTTACTACATGACGGCGGCGGAGCACTACGTCACGCCGGAGGAGCTCGATGAGACGACGTGAGGCCCTGGCCCTGGCCCTCGCCCTCGCCGCCACGCCGGCGCTCGCGCAGCTGCCGCCGAGCGTCACGCTCGACGAGGTGCTGCGCCTCGCCGAGCGCAGCCCGCGCGTCACGGCCGCCGAGCGCGAGGCCGACGCGGCGCGGGCCGATCGCGACGCGGCGGGCGCGCTGCCCAATCCCAGCCTGACGTTCGGCCACTCGCGGCCCTCGGGACCGCACACGATGTTCGACGGCAGCTCGCAGGAGCAGGCCACGGTCGAGCTGCCGGTGCCGGTGTTCGGCCAGCGCGGCGCGCGCATGCGCGCGGCGGACCTGCAGGTCGGCCGCGCCGACTCGCAGCGCCGGCTCACCGGGGTCGAATCGAAGCGCCAGGCCGCGCTCGCCTATCTGCGGCTGCTCGCCGCGCAGGAGCAGCTGGCGGCGCGCAACGCGGCCGCCGCCGAGGTGGAGCGCATCCGCGGCGTGGTGGTGGGCCGCCTGGAGAGCGGCATGGCGAGCCGCTACGACCAGGCCCGCGCCGACGCCGAGCTGTCGCTCGCGCGCCTCGCGGCGCAGCGTGCCGAGTCCGATGTCAGCGAGCAGCAGGCGGCGCTTGCCGCGGCGCTCGGCGCGCTCGCCTGGCAGCCGCGCGCCGCGGGCTCGCTCGCCGAGGTGCAGCGAAGCCTCGAGCGCGGCGAGGCGCAAGCGCTGGCCGATGCCAGCCCGGCAGCGCGCCTGGCGCGCGACGAGAGTGCGGCGGCGCAGGGGCGCGTCGATCTCGCCGAGCGCGAGCGCTTCCCGGTGCCGTCCATCGCCGTCGGCCGCAGCTGGACCAACAGCCCCTTCGGCGCCGCGAACTACATCGGCCTGACGAGCGAAGTGCCGATCTTCGACACGCGCCGCGCGCAGGCCGACCGCGCGCGCGCCGAGGCGGCCTCGGCGCGCGAGCGCGAGCGCGCCGTCAATGCGACGCTGCAGGCCGACTACCAGCGCCACCGCGACACGCTGCGCCAGCGGCGCGCGGCGCTGGCGCGCCTGGACCAGGACGTGCCCGCGCTCCAGGGCAGCTTCCTCGAGATGGCGGAGAGCGCCTACCGGCTCGGCAAGGGCTCGCTGTTCGAGTTGCTGGACGCGCGCCGCACGCAGGCCGAGGCGGCCGTGGCGCGGCTCGAGCTGGTGGGCGCGATCATCGAATCCGAGCTGGAGCTGCGCGCGCTCGCGGGCGAGCTCTAGCGCCGCGCCCGGCGTTCAGCCGGAGAAGTGGAGCTGGAAGCGCAGCTGCAGGAAATTGATGCCGGGATTCGGCTCGCGGATGCCGCCGTTGGACAGGTGCTGGAGGCGCAGACCCAGGTCGTAGCGCCCGCCGGGGCCGAAGCGCAGGCCGACGCCGACGTGATCGCCGAACTGGAAGCGCGTGCTGAAATCGCGCGTGCTGGCGACGTGCACGGTGGAAAGATAGTGAACGCCGATGCCGGCCTCGACGTAGGGCGAGCCGCCGGCGGCCCGCTCGTAGCGGAAGGTGGGCGTGAAGCCGTAATCCCACACCGTGTCCGGGCCGCCGTTCCACGCGCCGATCGAGGCATCCCAGTAGCCGCCGAGGCGCCAATCCCGCTCGGCCAGCCACTTGCGCTGCCAGTCCCACTGCAGGCCCAGGCGCGCCATGTGCACGCCCTGGTTGCCGGTGCCGGCCTCGAGCGAAACGCCATCGAGCGCGCGAGCGGAAAGGCTGGCGGCGGCGAGAAGTAGAAACAGGAGCTTTTGCATGCCGGCGCGCACCTTATCATAACGGCATGTCCAGCAAATACGTCTACACCATGCGGCGCGTCGCCAAGACCGTGCCGCCCAAGCGCACCATCCTCAAGAACATCTCGCTCAACTTCTTTCCCGGCGCGAAGATCGGCGTGCTCGGGCTGAACGGCGCCGGCAAATCCTCGCTCCTGCGCATCATGGCGGGCGTCGACGACAATTTTGAGGGCGAGGTGGTGCGGATGCCGGGCATCAAGGTGGGGTTCCTGGAACAAGAACCTGTTCTTGACAAGAATAAATCGGTAAGAGAAAGCGTCGAAGAGGCGCTCGGCGATACGGCGGCGGCGAAGAAGCGCCTCGACGAGGTGTACGCGGCGTATTCGGAGCCGAACGCGGACTTCGAGAAGCTCGCCGAGGAGCAGGCGAGGCTCGAGGCGCAGGTCAACGCCGGCGGCGCCGACGAGCTGGAGGTGGCGGCCGATGCCTTGCGGCTGCCCGACTGGAACGCGAAGGTCGAAGTGCTCTCGGGTGGCGAGAAGCGGCGGGTCGCCTTGTGCCGCCTGCTGCTTTCGAAACCGGATTTACTTTTACTGGATGAACCGACGAACCACCTCGACGCCGAGAGCGTCGAGTGGCTGGAGCAGTTCCTGCAGCGCTTCCCGGGCACCGTGGTGGCCGTCACCCACGACCGCTACTTCCTCGACAACGCCGCCGGCTGGATCCTCGAGCTCGACCGCGGCATGGGCATACCCTGGGAGGGCAACTACTCGAGCTGGCTCGAGCAGAAGGAGAAGCGCCTCGAGGTCGAGGCGAGCCAGGAGGTGGCGCGCATCAGGAGCATGAAGTCCGAGCTCGAGTGGGTGCGCCAGAATCCCAAGGGCCGACAGTCGAAATCCAAGGCGCGCCTGGCGCGCTTCGAGGAACTGTCCTCACAGGAACATCAGGCGAGAAACGAAACGCAGGAGATCTTCATCCCGGTGGCCGAGCGCCTCGGCAACGAGGTGATCGAATTCCAGGGCGTCTCCAAGGGCTTCGCCAAGCGCCTGCTGATCGACAACCTCTCGTTCAAGGTTCCGCCCGGCGCGATCGTCGGCGTCATTGGCCCGAACGGCGCCGGAAAATCGACGCTGTTCAAGATGATCCTGGGCAAGGAAAAACCCAATGGCGGAAAAGTCACCATCGGCAAGACCGTCAAGATGGCCCATGCCGACCAGTCGCGCGACGAGCTGAACTCGGCCAAGACGGTGTTCGAGGACATCTCGGGCGGGCAGGACATGATCACGGTCGGCAAGGTGCAGATGCCATCGCGCAGCTACCTTGCGCGCTTCAACTTTCGCGGCGCCGACCAGCAGAAGCCGGTCGGCCAGCTCTCGGGGGGCGAGCGCGGGCGGCTGCATCTCGCCCGCATGCTGATGTCGGGGGCCAACGTGCTGCTGCTGGACGAGCCGTCCAACGACCTCGACGTCGAGACACTGCGCGCGCTGGAAGAGGCGCTGCTCGAATTCGCCGGATCGGTGCTGGTGATCTCGCACGACCGCTGGTTCCTCGACCGCATCGCCACCCACATCCTGGCGAGCGAGGACGACTCGCAGTGGCTGTTTTACAGCGGCAACTACCAGGAATACGAGGCCGACAAGAAGAAGCGGCTCGGCGAGGAAGCCGCCAAGCCGCACCGCGTCAAGTTCAAGGCGCTGAAATAGCTAGCGGCGGAAGTGGCCGCCGGCCGCGGCGGCGATGCGTGGCGCGGCGTGGGAATGCGACGGCGCGCGCATGGCGGGCGCCTGCGGCGTCGCGTTGATCCGTGGCGTCGGCATTGCTTTCGCCAGCTGGATTCGCGCGGCGGGAGACGGCTGCGCGAGGGCGCGCTGGCGATTCATGAATTCCGCCGTCTGCTGCGCCTGCTGCCGCGCGGCGGGCGAGGGCGTGCCATTCGGATGCCAGCGGTTGCCGTCCGGGCGCCAGCGGTTGCCGTCCGGGCGCCAGCGGTTGCCGTCGGGCCGCGGCTGCCCGTTCCCCGGCCGGTCGTGCCAGTTGCCGGGCCGCTGGCGCCAGCCACCGGCGTGGCGCTGCCAGGAATTCCAGTTGCAGGCCACGGGGCGCACGACGAACGGGCGCCAGATGACCGGGCGGTAGCTCGCCCACCACCAGCCGCCGAACACGATCAGCGGGCTGTAGTAGGGCACGACCACCGCCTGGGCGTAGGCCGGCTGCACCACGATGTCGTCGCCTTCGCGGTAGACGCGCTGGTTGTCGTCGCTGCGCAGGTTGCCGCTGGCTTCGGCGCGGCGGCGCAGCTGCTGCACCGTCTCCATCACATGGGGTTCCTGGCCGGCATAGGCGTCGCCGAGATCGCGCAGCCATTGCGGGTTCTCGTCCAGGCGCTGCAGCACGTCGGGGAACGCGGTCAGCGCGGCGACCGAGGGATGCCAGCCCTGCGATTGCGCGGCGTTCACCGCCGGGTCGCCCGAAAGCTGCGGGTTGTTGCGCGACCAGTACGCCGCGTGACGCACCTGGTCCGGGAGCCTGGAGGCCTCGAGGATCTGGTTGAGCAGCACGTCGGGGTAGAGCGCGATCGGCGCCAGCAGCGCATCGAGCTCGCCCTGGTTGAACGAGCGCGGCTGCGCCGGCGCCTGGAGCGGCGCCACGAGCAGGAGGAGGCAGACGAGAAGGCCTTTTACCTTCGAGAGCTTTTTCACGCCGCCACTGTATTCCCGCGAAACGACCTCTATATCGCGATTGTGTAACCACATGTGTTTGCTAAAGTAGGGCCATGGCGAGCGTAAATGGCACGAAAATCATCGCGTTAGAAGAGCACTACTGGGACCCCGAGGTCTCGGGGCACTTCAAGGTCCTGGCGCCGGACACCCGCGCGCCGCAAATGCAGGAGCGGCTCTTCGACCTGGGCGCCAAGCGCCTGGCTGAAATGGACGCGTCGGGAATCGACGTGCAGGTCGTGTCGCACGGCGCGCCGGCAACGCAGCGCCTCGAAGGCGAGCTGGCCGTCTCGGTGTCGAGGAAAGCCAACGATCGCCTTCACCAGGCCATTTCCACCTCGAAGGGCAGGCTGCATGGCTTCGCAGTCCTGCCCACCGCTGACCCCAAGGCGGCTGCCGACGAGCTGGAGCGCACCGTGACGAAGCTCGGCTTCAAGGGCGCGATGCTGCACGGCCCCCAATACGGCGCCGGCGGCATCGTGTTCCTCGACGACAAGCGCTTCTGGCCGATCTACGAGCGCGCCCAGGCGCTCGACGTGCCGGTCTACTTCCACCCGGCGCCGCCGCACCCGGCGGTGGTGGAGGCCTACTACAAGGATTACCTCAAGGAGTTTCCCGGCCTGATGACCGCGGCCTGGGGCTTCACCGTGGAGACCGCGACGCAGGGCATCCGCCTGGTGCTGTCGGGCGTGTTCGAGGCCTATCCGCGCTTCAAGGTGATCTTCGGCCACCTCGGCGAGTCGCTGCCCTTCTCGGCATGGCGCATCAACATGGCGATCCAGCGCCCGGGCAACAAGGCCTCGGCCTTCCGCGACGTGTTCCGCGACCGCTTCTGGATCACCACCAGCGGCAACTTCTCCCACGCGGCGCTGCTGTGCTGCGTGATGGAGATGGGCGCAGACCGCATCATGTTCTCGGTCGACTATCCCTTCGTGCCCAACCCGCCGGGCGTGAAGTGGATGGAAGACGTGCCGCTCGGCCCCGACGACCGCGCGAAGATCCTCAACGGCAACGCGACGAGGCTGCTGAAGCTCTAGCGCCGCCGCCGGGCCTGCAGCATCATCCAGCCGCCGAGCATGCCGCCGAGGTGGGCGAAATGCGCCACGCCGGCGGCGGTCTGCGTGACGCCGAACACGAGCTCGGCGACGGCGAACACGATCACCAGGGTGCGCGCCCGCATCGGGATCGGCGGGAACAGCAGCATCACGCGCCGGTCGGGGAAATACAGGCCGTAGGCCAGCAGCAGCCCGAAGATGCCGCCCGAGGCCCCGACCGTCGGCACCGGCGGCCCGCCGATCCAGGCCGTGACCAGCAGGTGGCAGGCCGCCGCCGAGAGCACGCACGCCAGGTAGTAGCGCAGGTAGTAGCGCGGGCCGAACAGGCGCTCGATCTCCCGGCCGAACATGTAGAGCGCCAGCATGTTGAAGAACAGGTGGCCGAGGCTGCCGTGCAGGAAGGCGTAGGTCAGGAGCTGCCACAGCTCGAAGCGCGACTCGAAGCCGCCCGGCGGCCAGAGGGCGAAGGCGTCGAGCGACACCACGCCGCCCGCCTCGAGAAAGAAGACGGCGACGTTGGCGACCAGCAGCAGCTGCGTGACTACCGCCACGCCTTATTCGACCTTCGCCCCGGACTCCCGGATCACTTTCTCCAGCATCGGCGCCTCGGCGCGCAGCTCGGCCTCGAACGCCTCGGGCGAAGCCGAGGGCGCGGCGTCCATGCCCTGCACGGCGATCTTCTCCCGCACTTCGGGTCGCGACAGGCCCTTCGCCGCGGCCTCGTGCAGCCGCTTGACGATCGCCGGCGGCGTGCCGGCCGGCACGAACAGGCCGAACCAGAAGGTGAACTCGTAGCCCGGCAGGCCGGCTTCCTCGGCGCCCGGGACCCCGGCCACGGCCGGCGAGCTCTTGCGCATCGAGGTGGACAGCGCGCGCATGCGCCCGGCGCGCACGAAGCCCATCACGGTGGGCGAGGTGGCGAACATCACCTGCGTGTCGCCGGCGAGCAGCGACTGCGCCGCCGGCCCGCCGCCCTTGAACTGGATCGAGGTGAATTTCACGCCGGCCACCGATTCGAACAGCACCGAGGCGAGGTGCGGCGTCGAGCCGAAGCCGGCCGAGGCGTTGAACAGCTTGCCGGGATTCGCCCTGGCGTGCGCGATCAGGTCCTTCAGGCTCGCGATCGGCGAGTCGGCGCGCACGCAGATCACCGTCGGCCCGGCGGCGACGCGCGACACCGCGGCGAAGTCCTTCTCCTCGTAGCTGCTCTTGTAGAGCGCGCGGTTGATGGCGAAGTGCCAGGCGTTGAGGATGGTGTAGCCGTCGGCCGGCGCGCGGGCGACGAACTCGTTGGCGATGTTGCCGCCGGCGCCGGGCTTGTTTTCCACGATCACCGCGACGCCGAGCTCGCGCGCCAGCTCGTCGCCGGCGATGCGCGTGGTGAAGTCGCCCGAGCCGCCCGGCGGGTAGCCGACGATCAGCCGGATCGGCTTCGACGGGTAGGGCTGCGCGAACGTCTCGACGGCAAAAACCAGCAGCAGCAACAGGCAAAGTCTCAAGGCTTCCTCCTCTTCGCCAGCTCGATCACCCGGTCCGGGTAATCGCTGATGATGCCGTCGACCTGCGCGTCGATCATGCGCTGGATGTCCGCGGGCTCGTTGACCGTCCAGACCACGATGCGCAACCCTGCGGCGCGCGCCGCGGCGAGCACTTCCGGGGTCAGGTCGTTGAAGTTGGGCGCCCAGGTCTTCGCGCCCGCGGCCTGCACCCGGGCGGGCACCGAGCTCTCGCCCTCGGTGAGATAGGCGGTGGGGATATCGGGCGCATCGCGCTCGACTACCTTGACGATGCGGAAGTCGAACGACTGGATGGTGGCGCGGCGCTCCATGCGCGCCTTGCGCACCTCGGCGATCACGGCATGCGCGAACGCCTCGGGCGCCGGCGTCTCGTCGGCATGCGCCGGGGAGCTCTTCACCTCGATGTTGAAGTGCAGCTCCGGCCCGGCGTGCTCGAACAGGTCGGCGAGGGTCGGAATGCGGGTGCCGTCGAGCGGCCGCTGGTGCGGGAAGCGCCGGGCGTACTCGCTGCCGGGGCGGATGCGGCCGACGTCGTATTTCTCGAGCTCGAGGTAGGTGAGCGAGTGGAGGGTCGGCGCCGGCGCGGCGACCCAGGCGCCGTCCGGGCCGCGCGCCACGTCGGGGTTGAGCCGGCGGTCGTGGTGCACCACCACCATGCCGTCGCGCGTCACGCCAACGTCGAGCTCCACGGTATCGACGCCGAATTCCTGCGCCAGGGCGAACGACGGCAGGGTGTTCTCGGGCAGGTGCCCGCGCGCGCCGCGGTGTCCCTGGATATCCATCGCCCTCAGAGAATAACTTGGGTCTGGATCGTCAGCGAAAGCAATTTGCCCGCTTCGTCGGTGACGCGCGTCTGCCACACCTGGGTGCGCCTGCCCCGGTGCAGGGGCGTCGACTCGGCCTGGAGGGTGCCCGAGCGGCAGGCGGCGAAGAAATTGGTCTTCGACTCGAGCGTCGCCGTGTTCTGCCCCGCGGCGAGGTTGGCCACCGTGCCCGCCGCGCCGATGGTATCGGCGAAGGCCATCAGCGTGCCGCCGTGGACGGTATCGGTCGTGGTCAGCAGCTCGGGCCTGACCCGCAGCCTGGCGACGACCTTTTCCTTGCCGACTTCGACGAATTCGATTCCCAGGTGCTTCACCAAGCCGACGTTCCAGCTCTCAAGCATGGGCCACCACCTCTCCGGCAAAGCGATCGATCTTCATGTGCTTTTCGAACGGCGCGCGCTCCTTGGCGAATTTGCCCTTCAGCGCAAGGTTCTTTTCATACTTTTCAAAAGCAGCTTTGCTCTCAATACCGTAAATCATCGAATATCCGTTCCAGCCGTCGGCGTTCCGGTCGATGCGGATGCGCTTGCCCCAGAGGAAGCCCGGCTGGCCCGCGACCTCCTTCATGTGGCCGCCATCCAGCCAGCCCAGGAGCTGCGCCTCCGCCTGCGGCGCGACGTGGAAGCGCACGACGAGGAAGTAGTTTTCGTTCATGGCCATGACCTCGCGTATTTACCCAGAAGAATTGCGATGAAAGCAAGAAGCGCCATAGCGCTCAAGGCAAGGGACCAGTGTATGCCGATCAGGCTGCCGCCGAGACCGACGGTGACGCCGCCGAAGGCGCGCATGCCGAGCGCCGCCATGATGAACAGGCCGATTACCCGCCCGCGGATTTCCGCCGGCGCATGAAGTTGCACCAGCGTCTGCGCCATCGCGTAGAACGCCAGTTCCATGAATCCCGCGATGAACAGGACCAGCAATGAAAAATAATAACTGGATGAAAACGCGAAGGTTCCCATCGCCACGCACCAGAGCATCGCCAGGACGCAGGCGGTGCGCGGCCTGGCCGGCAGGAGGCCGCGGCTCTCGAGCAGCAGTCCGGCGCTGAGCGCGCCGGCGGCGTCCGCGGCGAGCAGCACGCTGTAGGTGATGCCGCCGTCGCCCTTGCCAAGATCGGTGGCGAACTCCGGCATCTGCGGCTGGTAGGCATTGCCGACCAGGAACGAGGCGCCGCCCGCAAGCAAAGTCATGCCGACGATCACGGGGTTGGGTGCAATTTGCTTTATGACAAAGAATATTTCCTTGTAGCCGCGAATCCGGGCAACCGCCGCCGCTTTGCGCCGGTAGGGAGCTTTCCACAACCACAGGATGAACGGCACGTAGATCAGCACGTTGAACAGGATTCCCCAGGCGGGCCCCAAGGCGAGCAGGATCACGCCGCCCACCGCCGGGCCGAACAGCAGCCCGAGGTAGCGCGCGGTAGCGGTGAGGCGGATCGCGCTCGCCAGCTGCGCCTCGCCGACGATGTCGTGGATGAACACCTGCGCCGACGGCGTCCACAGCATGCCGGCCATGCCATGCAGCACGAGGAGCAGCGCCGCGTGCCACATCTCGAGCGCGTCGGCGAGGAACAGCAGGCCCCAGCCGAGCGATGCGGCCATGAAGCAACCCATGCCGATCTGGATGATGCGCCGCGGGTCGAAGCGGTCGGCGAGCGAGCCCGACCACACCGCGAGGAACAGGAACGGCAGCCAGTGCGACAGCATGGCGAAGCCGGCGAGGGCGGGCGACCTGAACTTCTCGAACATGATCCAGTAGCTGATCACGTGCTCGATGCTGTCGCCCATCATGGCGAGCGCCGCGCCGAAGAAATAGACGCGGTACTGCGGGTGGCGCAGCGCGGCGAAGCTCTGCGGCGCGGCGCTCATGGCCGCAAGGTCACCAGCGCCACGCCCACCGCGAGCAGCGCCATGCCGGCGAGCTCGCGCGGCGCGAGCTTCTCGCGGAACAGCCTGAGCGACACGGCATAGCTGAACACCAGCTCGACCAGCCCCAGCGTGCGCACGTGCGCCACCGGCTCGATGGCGAAGGCGGTGAACCAGCCCGCCGAGGCGGCCGCCCCCATGAATCCCGGCAGCTGGGATTCCTTCCAGAAGACAAAGACTTTTTTCAGGGATGAAAAATTCCTGTGGAACATCCAGCCGCCAAGAACCAATGTGGATATCGCCAGCGCCGCGACCAGCGTGGTCGCCGCCGCCATCAGGAACGATGCCTCCAGCGCCAGCGCCGCGCCGCGGTAGCCGACCGCCGACAGAGCGAACGCCGCGCCGGAGGCGACGCCGAGCATCACGGTTTTCGACGAAAAGCTTTTCCATTCGAAGGGCGAGAACAGCATCACGCCCAGCGTGCCGGACACGACCGCCAGCGCCGCCGACAGCGTCAGCGCGTCGCCAAGGAAAATCAGCGCAAAGATCGCCACTTGCAGCACCTCGGTCTTGGAGTAGGCGACGCCTAGCGCGAAGTTGCGCTCCTGCATGGTGCGCAGGAGCAGCGCGGTGGCGGCCGCCTGCGAAACGGCGCCCAGCGAAACCCAGAAGAGGAATAGTCCATTCAGCGCCGGCTGCGCGGCACTTGTCGCGAGTTTCACGGTCATAAGGAAGACGGCCGCGTACGGCAGCCCGTACAGGAAGCGGACCAGCGTCGCGCCGAGGGTGCCGAGCTCCTGCGTGAGCCGGCGCTGGGCGGCGTTGCGCACCGTCTGGGCCAGCGCCGCCCAGACGGTCACCACGATCCAAAGCCAGTCCGGCGCCGCCATCGGGCTCAACCGTTACGGCCCGCGTGCGTTACTGGAAACATGAGACTCCTCCACAAGCTGATCGCGCTGTTCCACCCTCCGCGGCCGGCGACCGAGCGCGGCTACGGCCCGGAAGTGCTCTGGTCCGGCTGGGTCGATCTCGCGGAACCGCCGCGCGAGCCCGAGCGCAAGGACTAGCCGCTCAGACCTTGGTGGCGCGCTGCACGCCGGGGCGCGCGCCGATTTCGGCGGCCCAGCGCTCGAGGTTGGGCAGGTCGGCCACGGCGTCCGCCATCGCGCCCTTGGTGCGCCAGTAGCCGGCGTAGAGCGACAGGTCGGCGATCGTCACCTCGCTGCCGGCGGCGTACTTGCGCTTGCCGAGCAGGTCGTTCCACACCGCGAACAGGCTGCGCAGGCGCGCCTTCAGCAGGTCCACCGTCGGCGGGTGCGGCTCCTTCGCCATGCGCGCGGCATTCACCGCGCCGAACTGCGGCGTGATGTCGGTCGAGCCGCTCATCAGCGCCTCGAGGAAGGCCGGCCGGTCCGCCGCGCTCTTCGGCAGGAGCTTGCCGGTCTTCTCCGCCAGGTACATGAGGATCGCGGTCGACTGGTGGATGGTGACGGGCTTGCCGCCGGGACCGTCGCTGTCGACGATCGCCGGGATCTGGCCGAAAGGATTGATCTTCAGGAATTCGGGCTTCTTGTGCTCGCCCTTGGTCAGGTCGATGCGGTGCCAGTTGTAGGGCAGGCCGCATTCCTCAAGCGCGATGCGGGCGCGCATGCCGTTCGACGTCGCGGCAGCGTAGAGATCGATCATGGCGGGGGTTCTCCGGGTAAGAGGGCAATACTACCTTTGCCGATTGGCGGCGTGGTGAAACGCTGGGGCGTCTTGGCGGCGCCTTCCTTGAGCGCCGGCGCCGAACTGGAGTAGTCTTTGACGCCAGGGGAGATCGACATGAAATCCACGCTAGCCGCCGGCCTGCGCGCCCTGATTGCGCTTGCCTTCGCCGCCTGCCCGCTGGGCGCCGGCGCGCAGCCGACCGACGCCGCCCGTGCCGAATTCAAGGCCGCCGCCGAGGCCGCGACCAAGGCGAGCGTCAGCGGCCCGGTCGAGATCAAGCTTGCCGACCAGGCCGTGCTGAAGCTTCCGGCCGGCCATACCTACGTGCCGGCGACCGAGTCGGGGCGCCTGCTCGCCGCCATGGGCAACCGCGTCGGCGACGGCCTGCTCGGCACCATCTTCCCCGCGAGCTCGAACGCGGACTGGATGGTGGTGATGCGCTTCCTCAAGTCGGGCTACATCAAGGACGACGACGCCCGCGACTGGAAGACCGACGAGCTGCTCAGCGGCCTCAAGGAAGGCACTGAGGAGGCGAACAAGGAGCGCCGTACGCGCGGGCTGCAGGAGGTGGAGGTGCTCGGCTGGGTCGAGGCGCCGAGATACGACGGCGCCACCCACCGCCTGGTCTGGTCGCTCGAGTCCAGGCCGAAGGGCGCGCCGCCGACCGTCGAGCGCGGCGTCAACTACAACACCTACGCGCTGGGCCGCGAGGGCTACATCAGCATGAACCTGGTGACCGGCATGCAGCAGATCCAGGCCGAGAAGCCGGTGGCGCACGCTCTGCTCGCGGCGCTGACCTACAACGACGGCAAGCGCTACGGCGACTTCAACTCCGCCACCGACCACGTCGCCGAGTACGGCCTCGCCGCGCTGATCGGCGGCGTCGCGGCGAAGAAGCTCGGCCTGTTCGCGCTGCTGTTCGCCTTCATCCTCAAGTTCGCCAAGGTGATCGGCGTCGCCGCCATCGCCCTCGGCGCGCTGCTGGTGAAGATCCTCGGCGGCCGCAAGCAGCAGCAGCCGCCCGCCGCGCCGCCCAGCGCGCCGCCGCCCCAGACGTGAAGGCGCTGCTCGCCCTGCTTGCCGCCGGCAAGCTGGGCAAGTTCCTGTTCTCCGGCGGCACCATGCTCCTGTCGGTGTTCGCCTACGCGCTGGTGTTCGGCCTCTGGTACGCCGTCGGCTTCGTGGCGCTGATCTTCGTGCACGAGCTCGGCCACTACCTCGCCGCCCGCCAGCGCGGGCTCGACGTCGGCCTGCCGACCTTCATTCCCTTCGTCGGCGCCTGGATCCAGCTCAAGGACCTGCCGCACGACGTCGAGACCGAGGCCTGGGTGGGCCTCGCCGGGCCGCTGCTCGGCAGCGTCGGCGCGCTGGCCTGCTACTACGCGTTTCGCGCCACCGGCGAGCCGCTGCTGCTCGCGCTGTCCTACGCCGGCTTCTTCATCAATCTCTTCAACCTGATCCCGGTCTCGCCGTTCGACGGCGGGCGCATCACCGCCATCATCTCGCCGCGCGTGTGGCTGCTCGGCGCGCCGCTGATGGTCGGGCTGTTCTTCTGGCGCCCGAGCCCGCTGCTGATCCTGATGGCGATCCTCGCTGCGCCGCAGCTCTGGCGCGCGTGGAAATTCGACCCCGCTGCCCCCGAGAACGCCGCGTACTACTCGGTCGAGCCGGCCAAGCGCCTCGAATACGCGCTCTACTACCTGGCGCTGGCGATTTTCCTCGCCGTCATGTCCTACGACGTGCACGAGATGCTCGAGCACATGCAGCTGCGCAAGGACGTCTAGGGCGCCATGGCGCCCGAACCATTCACGCGATGAGGCCGACCAGCCAGCCGACGGCGTAGGAGACGGCGAGGGCGAGCGAGAAAATGACCAGGTTGCGGGTCATGCCTTTGGGAATGTCCGAGTCGTCCAGATAGCGCTTGATGTAGTAAGCCGCGACGACGAAGGCGACCGTAGAGGCGATCAGGCTGGCGATCATGCGGCCGCCGGATTGCCTTCGGGAATGCGGACCAGTTCGACGTCCAGCCGGGTGCCAACGCCGGGAACGGAAGTGATGCGCAGGCGCGCGCCGACCGCCTCGGCGCGCTCCTGCATGGTGGCGATGCCGTAATGCGGGCTGCGCCGCGGCGCGCCGGCGGCGTCGAAGCCGATGCCGTCGTCAGCGATGCTCAGGCGCACGAGGCGCGGCGTGGCAGTGAGTGAAATCTCCACCTTGCGGGCACGCGCGTGGATCGACACGTTGTTGAGCGCCTCCTGCACGATCCGGAACAGCGCGGTCTCGGTGGCGAGCGGCAGGCGCGGCTCCGGATCCGCGCCCCGCACGCTGATCGCGACGCCGATGCGCGCCGCCACGGCCGCCGCGTGGCTGTGGAGGGCGGCCAGCAACCCGAAGTCGTCGAGCGCCGCGGGTCGCAGCTCCGCCATGACATTGCGCACGTGGCCGGAGATTTCCTGCAGCAGGGCGTGCGCGTCCTCGAGGCGCTTGGCCGTCGGTGCGGGCGCGCTGCCGCCCAGCTCGGCGCGCAGAGCCGCGAGGCTGATCTGCAGCGCCGACAGGTTCTGGCCGACGCGATCGTGCAGCTCGCGATTGATGCCGCGGAGCTGGATTTCCTCGATGTCCAGGAGATTCTGCGTGACGGCGCGCAAGCGCTCCTCGCCGCGCGCGACCCGGCGCAGCTCACCAACCAGCAGCCAGGCGAGCGCCGCAAACGCCATCGATCCGGCGCCGAGCAGGACCACGCGATGCCATGCCCTGGCAGCCGCCGGCGCCATTACCTGGTCCTTTTCGACACCCACGGCGATGAGAAGCGGATCGTTCCGCATGACGCGGTGCGAGTAGAAGCGCGTCTTGCCGTCGCGCGCGCTGGTGAACTCGGTGTTGCCGCTTGCCACGAGCATGGTCTTGAAGATGTCCATCGACGTGGCGAGGCCGCCGAGGTTGCGCTCGTCGTATGGCACGCGCATCAGGACGACGCCGTCGTGGTTGAACAGCACGGTTGAGGCGTCGATCCCGCGCGACAGCGCGGAATACACCTTGACGAGGTACTCGCCCCGCAGCTCGGCCACCATGACCCCGGCGACGCCGCCGCCGCGATCGAAAATGGCGCGCGAATAGGGGAGCACCACGCCCTCGCCGGTGGCGCTCCGGTACGGCAGACCGAGGCGAAAGCCGCGCTCCGCGGGATGCGAGGCGTGCCAGGCCAGGATCTCGGCGACCACCAGCGGGTGGCCGGTCAGCGGATATTCCGAAGACGAGGCGACGATGCGCCCGCGCTGGTCGACCGCGATCAGGCGGGCGGTGGAAACGTCGTCGTGCAGCTCGCGATTCAGCTCCTGGTGCAGCGCCTGCGCGCTCCTGAATCCGCCCAACCCGCCGGCGTTTTCGATCAGCAGCGCCGCGGAATAGGCGGAGTTGCGCGCGTCGCGCAGCGTCACGTCAAGATGCTGCTCGAGGCCGATGGCGAGCGCATCGACGATGCGCACGCTGCTGCTGCGCGTCAGCTCGCGGTCTTCAACGATGTTCCAGCCAATGAACAGCCACGCGGCGGCAAGCGCGAACGCCGACGTGCCGATCACCATCCATTCAAGACGGTTGGAGGCGACGATGGCGGCTACTTCTTGGGTGGCGGGTGGATGTTGTCCACCCAGTGCACTTCCTCGGGTTTCTCGGCCACCGGAATGTCCAGGTTCACCACCACCGGCTCCTGGCCGCTGCGGCAGAGGACGCAGGAGAGGGGCTCGGTGTCGCTGGCGTTGATCTCCTGGTGCGGCACGTAGGGCGGGACGTAGATGAAGTCGCCGGGGCCGGCCTCGGCCAGGAACTCGAGCCGCTCTCCCCAGCGCATGCGCGCGCGGCCGCTCACGACGTAGATGATGCTCTCGAGCTCGCCGTGGTGGTGGGGACTCGTCTTCGCGTCCGGGTGGATCACCACCGTCCCGGCCCAGAGCTTCTCGGCGCCGGCGCGGGCGGCGTCGATCGCCGCCTCGCGGTGCATGCCGGGGGTCTGGGGCGTGTTCGGGTCGAGCTCCCCGGCGCGCACCACGCGGACGCCGTCTGTCCGCCAGTCGGGCACGCGCCGAGT
>Ga0075425_100000647_pt1 | contig 32999 bp, 24 predicted proteins | sample SoiMethybrSBSTD4_FD_75300 | JGI IMG/M metagenome (GOLD analysis project Ga0075425, IMG submission 75300) | Bulk soil microbial communities from a Populus tree surrounding site in Tennessee, USA - Soil MetaG P. TD hybrid SBSTD4 | ecosystem: Environmental > Terrestrial > Soil > Tree plantation... | reverse complement strand
CATCACGTTGACGCGCACGTCGTTGTACTTGAAATGCGTGCCCGGCTCCCACAGCTTGCGGTTCTTCTGCTCTTCGAGAGTACCGTTCGGCGGCTGCGGCCGATCCGCCCAGTCGGGACGATCCCAGAGCGTGCCCTGCCAGTCGCTCGTCTGGCGCAGCAGGTGATCCCATTTGATCTTGCGGTTGTGCTCCGACTCGAACAGGTCGACGTGCGGCGGCATGTAATCGCGCGCGTAATCGTTGACGTCGTGAATCAGTCCTTTCTGCCATGCGAGGCCGATGACCGTCGTCAAAAACGTCTTCGTCACGCTGTTGGTGATGTCGGCGCGCAGCGGCTCGCCCCACTCGGCGACGATGTAGCCGTGGCGCGTGATCAACCCGCCCGCGGGACCGCGATCCTTCACCGGCCCGATCAGACTGAAGAACGGCTCCTTGCCGAAGCTGTTCGTCAGGAACTGGACCATGTCCTTCGATCCACGCGTCTCCGCGGCGACCGCGGCCTTCACGGCTTCGTCGATCTGCGCGGAGCGCATCCCGACGTCTTCCGGCTTCCTGTGCTGCCAGTCGAAGCGTTCGGGAAAGTACTCGGAGCGCTGAGTCTGAGCCGCGACTGAGCCGCGCGGTCTGGTCGGCGACAGGACCTTCGTCTGCGCGACGAGCGTGACAGACGCGACCGCCAGTGCAAAACCGACGACGGCGAGGTGTTTCTTCATGCGGTGCAGTATATTGCGGATCTCCGATGAAAACCGCTGCCCGCGCTGTCCTCGCGGCGTGCTGCCTGACCGCCGTTCTGGCCGGATCAGGACCGGATAACCCGCCTGTGGCGCTCGAGGTGATGCTCGACCGCGCCGCCTGGTATCTCGACTTCTTCATCGATCAGTTCGTCAACGTCGTCGCCGAAGAGCAGTACGCGCAGGACTCCAACGTCATGCTGCCGAGCTTCAGCCCGTTCGTGGGGCGCGGCGGCCTCGCGACGGCCCCTCCCTCGCCGACCGACCTGACCCGGGCGCGTCATCGCGACCTGCGATCCGACTTCCTGCTGGTCAAGTCGCCCGAAAACGAGAACCTGATTCCGTTCCGCGACGTCATCGAAGTCGACGGCACGCTCGTCCGCGATCGCGAACAGCGGCTCGCAAAGCTGTTCATCAATCCGGACAAGAACGCGATGCACCAGGCCGAGGCCATTCGCGACGAGGGCTCGCGCTACAACCTCGGGACGATGCGCACCACGCTCGGCAATCCGGTCCTCGCGCTCGGCGTGCTGCAGGCGTCGTATCAGCGGCGGTTCAAGTTCTCGCTCGGCAAGGAAGATCACACGGTCGCGCCCGGCGTCTGGACCGTGGACTATCAGGAAACGTCGTCGCCCGCGATGATCAAAGGCGAAGCCGGACGCGATCTCTTCGCTCACGGCCGCGTGTGGATCGACGCCGCGACGGGGCGCGTGCTGAAGACCGAGTTGAACGTCGAACAGCCGAGCGTCCGCGCGATCGTCACGACGACATTCCGGTTCGACGAGCGTTTCACGATCGCGGTGCCGCACGAAATGCGCGAACGCTACACGCTCGGCACCGGCAACACCGTCCGCATGATCGCCTCGTACGGGCGCTTCCGCCGCTTCGACGTCACGGCGAACGAGGACGTCCATCTGCCGACGCGCACGATCACCGACGACCTCACCGGCATGACGATGATCGAAGTCCCGGCCGGCCGGTTCACGATGGGCAGTTCCACGTCGGAGGCGCAGCGGCAGCAGGATGAAACGATCCACGACGTGGAGTTCACGCATCCGTTCTATCTCGGGCGCTACGAGGTGACGCAGGCGGAATGGCGCAAGGTGATGGGGACGGCGCCGAGTCATTTCACCGACTGCGGACCGCGCTGCCCCGTCGAGAGCGTGACGCTCTTCGACGTCGAGCAGTTCCTCGCGAAGCTGAACGCGAATCCGGCCGCGGCCGTGCGGTACCGGCTGCCGACGGAGGCCGAGTGGGAGTACGCCTGCAGGGCCGGAACGACGGGTCCGTTCTCGACGGGCGAATCGCTCTCGGCCGCGAACGCGAACGTCAAGGGCAGCGCTCCCGTTGCTGTCGGCGCCTACCCGCTGAATCCGTGGGGATTCGCCGACATGCACGGCAACGTGTGGGAGTGGACGTCGGACTGGTACGGGCCCTACGCCGATCGCGCGACGGCCAACATCGATCCGCATGGGCCGGCGTCCGGGGAGAAGCGCGTCATCCGCGGCGGCTCGTGGTACTTCGACTCCGACAGCGCGCGCTGTGCGCTGCGCTACACGCACGCCCCGAAGGACAAAGGGTTCAGTCTCGGATTCCGTCTCGCAGCCGACCGCCGATAGCCGGCCGGCCGGCGTTGTCGCGCGTCTCACCATTATGGAAATCGCCGCGGTCCTGATCGTCGCCGCGCTCGCGCAGTCCGCCTCGACCATCACCGGCCGCGTCGTCGCGGACGACAGCGGCAATCCCGTCGCGAACGCGCGCGTCAGCGTCACCACCTCGTCAGGTCTCGCCGCACCGGTCACGCTGACGGACGCCGACGGCAGATTCTCGATCGCGCGCGCCGCCGACGGATCGCGTCCCGTGGTCGTGGTCGCGAAGACCGGCTACACGCGAGCCGACACAGCCGCGGCGGAGCGCCCGCTCGAGATCCGATTGAAGCGCGGCGCGGTCATCTCCGGCAGAGTCGTCGATGAATTCGGCGAGCCGGTGGACAACGTTCGCGTGGTAGCGCAGGCGGACCCGAAGGCGCGGCTGGCGCTCGCCAGCGGCGCCAGCACCGACGATCGCGGAGAGTACCGGCTGACCGGCCTGCCGGCGGGATCGTTTGTCGTTGCGGTCACCCGCGTGTTTGGCACGATCGACCCGGCGACCGGACGAAACCGCGAGCCCGATACGATCTTCTACCCCGGAACGCGATCGCCGGGCGAGGCGAAGGCGCTGCAGCTCGCGCCGGGCGACGAGCAGCGGAGAGTTGATTTTGTCTTTCCGGCGCAGCGTCCGGAGCCGCCGACGCTGATGGTGATTCGCGCGGCGCAGGCCGCGAGCCGGCCGCAACGGTCCGGTCCGGCGCCGACCGGAATCATCCGGGGACGCCTTGTCGACGCGGACGGACGCGGCGTGCCGCGCGCGATCGTCCAGATGCTTTCTCCCGCCGACGTCATGCAGTGGCAGGGCATGCTCGCCGACGACCGCGGACTGTTCGAGTTTCGCGGCGTCGCCGCCGGGACATTTCAGATCATGGCGGGCAAGAACGGCTACTTCAACGAGCTTCGGACAGTCTCGGTCGCCGACGGCGGCGTCGGCGATCCGATCGACGTCCGTCTCGCGCGGTTCGCCGTCATCACTGGCCGCGTCGTCGACGAGCTGGGCGAGCCGATCGAGCGCGTCAACGTCGAAGTCATGGACGTCGTCTACGAAGCCGGACGACGTCGACTGATGCCGGCAGGGCCGAGGTCGCTGACCGACGAGGCGGGTCGGTACCGCCTCTTCGGACTGCGTCGCGGGCAGTACGTCGTCAGCGCTGTCGCGCACGGCGTCGCGTCGGCGGAGCTGCCCGGCTACGCGCGTGCGTTTTACCCGGGGACGACGAATCCCGCCGAAGCGCGATTCGTCAGCGTCGGCGCGGCGGAGGAAACCGGCGGAATCGACTTCGCGCTGTCGCGGGCGCGCACGTTCCTCGTCGCCGGACGCGTGCTCGATGCCGCCGGCGGTCCGACGACGGGCGGGGGGTTGCAGCTCATTCCGGCGCAGGGCGGATCAGGGATCGTCGGAGCGCCGGCAGGCGCGCGCGTCGCAGACAACGGCGCGTTCGAGTTCCCGAACGTCACGCCGGGACAGTACGTCGTGCGCGCGGATCGCGGACGGAAGAACGGCTGGACCGAAGGCGAATTCGGCACGCTTCCGGTCGTCGTCGCCGACGCCGACGTCATCGGGCTCGTGGTCGCGATGTCCGCCGGTTCGACGATCCACGGACGGATCCGTTTCGATTCCTCGAGCGGCAACACCTCGCCGCCGCCGCCGGCGTCGATCGAGATTTCGCCCGTGCCGTCGGACTTCGATCTCTCGCCGTCGAATCCGGCGACCGCGGACATTCACGAGGACGGCAGCTTCGATCTCGCCGGAGTCAACGGCCCGCGGCGCATCGAGGTGACGCGCGTGCCGGCGGGCTGGACCGTCGATTCGGTGCGCGTCGCCGGCGTCGACGCGACCGATCGTCCGATCTCCTTCGGAAAAGCGGAACAGTCGCGCGGCGACGTCGAAATCGTGCTCACCGATCGCGTCAGCGAACTGAGGGGGACCGTAACCGGGGAAGGCGATCAACCCGCCGTCGGTTCGGCGGTCATTGCGTTTGCGACGGATCGTGCTCGATGGTACGACCGTTCGCGCTTCGTGCGGCGCGCGGTTTCAGGATCGAAGGGCGAATTCGCGATCGAAGGTCTGCCGTTCGGGACCTATTACGTCGCCGCAGTCGAGCGCGCCGACGGCGACGGCTGGCGCGATCCCGCGCTGCTCGACGCGCTGGCGGCGCGCGCCGCTACCGTCCTCGTGCGCGAGGGACAGCGGCAGACGATACCGGTGCGATTGCGGTAGGCACCTGGCCGCGCGCGAACGGCGGCACGACGATCGGCGCGGGAATCGAGAGGTTCGGCACCGTCACACGAACCGGCCTGCGCGAGTAATAGTGGTCCCAGGCGCAGCAGGCGCCGTACGGATGGCCGCCGTAGTAGAAGGGGTCGAGCGGTCCGCTCACCGGCATATAGAAAGGACCGAACGGTCCTTCGTGCGTGCTCCCGCCGAGGATGATTCCGACCGGGCCCGATCGCTCGGGCACGGCGACGAACTGATTCCGGCGCAGCGCGGCGAGCTCTTCTTCCGTGACGGTCCGCGTCCGCGGAATCTTGTCGAGATCGGCGTTCGTGTAGATGCGCGACTGTCCGAACGCGGGGCCGGCCAACAGCAGAAAGGCAACACTGAGTCTGGCGGTCATCGGGCATTTCCTGGGCTCGGGCTGCACGGGATCTGGCCCGACTTTATCACCATCCGGGCCGGCGGGCGCCGGGACTCACGGTTACAATCCTGCCCCATGACCTCCCGCCTCCGCATCCCGCTGCCGCCACCCGGCCGGCTCGATCCCGAGGGAATCGCCGAATCCATCGCGTTCAAGATGATGTACTTGATCGCGAAGGACGAGCACACCGCAACGCCGTTCGACATGTATCAGTCGCTCGCCTACGCGGTCCGCGATCGGCTCGTCGAGCGATGGTTCGCCACGCAGAGCGCCTATTACAACGCCGACGCGAAGCGCGTCTACTACCTGTCGCTCGAATTCCTGATGGGACGCGCGCTCATCAACAACGCGATCAATCTCGGCGCGAAGAACGCGTACATCGACGCGCTGCGCGGGCTCGGCATCGATCTGGAAACCCTCGCGGAACGCGAATGGGACGCGGGCCTCGGCAACGGCGGCCTGGGGCGGCTCGCCGCGTGCATCACCGACTCCGCCGCAACGCTCGGCCTGCCCTTCTACGGCTACGGCATCCGGTACGAGTACGGCATCTTCACGCAGCGGATCGTCGACGGCTTCCAGGCGGAGCAGCCGGATCACTGGCTGCGCTACGGCAACCCCTGGGAGATCGCGCGGCCCGACGCGATCCATCGCGTCCGCTTCTACGGCCGCTCGGAGCCGTATCACGATCACGCCGGCCTCTACCGAGTGCGCTGGGTCGACACGCACGACGTCTGGGCGATGGCGTACGACACGCCGGTCGCCGGATTCCGGAACGACACCGTCAACACGCTCCGTCTGTGGTCGGCGAAGTCGAGCCGCGAGTTCGACCTCGCGCGCTTCAACGCGGGCGAGTACGTGCGCGCCGTGGAAGACAAGACGACCAGCGAGAACATCTCGAAGGTGCTCTATCCGCCCGACGATCAGTACGCGGGCAAGGAGCTGCGCCTCAAGCAGCAGTACTTCTTCGTGTCGGCGACGCTGCAGGACGTGCTGCGCCGTTTCCTGAAGTTCGGCAAGCGCCGGTGGGACGAACTGCCCGACAAAGTCGCGATCCATCTCAACGACACGCACCCGGTGCTCGCGATTCCGGAGCTGATGCGGCTGCTCGTCGACGAGTTCCACGTCGACTGGGAACTTGCGTGGGAGCTGACCCGGCAGGTGTTCGCCTACACGAATCACACCGTGCTGGCGGAGGCGCTGGAGAAGTGGCCCGCCGACCTCATCCAGCGGCTGCTGCCCCGACACTTCGAGATCGTCGTCGAGATCGATCGCCGCTTCCGGCAGGCGGTGCGCGCGCAGTCGAAAGGCGACGAAGGACTCGTCAGCCGGACGGCGATTGTCGAAGACGGCCGCGTGCGGATGGCGCACCTGGCGTACGTCGGCAGCCACTCAATCAACGGCGTCGCCGCGCTGCACACGCGCCTGCTCCGCGAAACGATTTTCGCCGAGCTGAATGCGGTGCTGCCGGATCGGCTGACCAACAAGACCAACGGCATCACTCCTCGCCGCTGGCTGCTGCAGTGCAATCCGGCGCTGGCGACGCTCATCACCGAGGCAATCGGCGACGGCTGGACGACGAACCTCGACGAGCTGCGGCGGCTGGCGCCGCTGGCCGACGATGCGGCATTCCGCGCGGAGTGGACGGGCGCGAACCGGATCAACAAGGTCGTGCTGGCGGATCGCGCGGCGAAGCTCTGGGACATGAAGCTCGACGCGGGCACGCTGTTCGACTGTCAAGTGAAGCGCATGCACGAATACAAGCGCCAGCTGCTGAACGCGCTGCGTGTCATCGCGCTGTACCACCGCGTCAGAGAGGGGCGCGAGGAGCCGGTGCCGCGCACGGTCCTCTTCGCCGGCAAGGCGGCGCCGGGCTACGTGATGGCGAAGCTGATCATCAAGCTGATTAATGCCATCGCCGACATGGTGGCGGCCGACGCGTCGGTCCGCGGAAAGATGGCGGTCGCGTTTCTGCCGAACTACTCGGTGTCGCTGGCCGAGATCATCTTTCCCGCCTGCGATCTCTCCGAGCAGATCTCGACCGCGGGCACCGAAGCCTCGGGCACCGGGAACATGAAGGCGGCGTTGAACGGCGCGCTCACGATCGGCACGCTCGACGGCGCGAACGTCGAAATCCGCGAGGAAGTGGGACCGGACAACATCTTCATCTTCGGGCACACCGCCGACGAGGTCGAGGCGCTCCGGAGCGGCGGCTACCGTCCGGGCGACTGGATCGCGAAGGATCCCGAGCTCGCGCGCGCCATCGACACGATCGCCTCCGGCGCGCTCGACGGCGGCCGGCCGGGCATCTTCGGCCCGATTGTCGATTCGCTGACCCACTACGACTTCTACCAGCTGTGCGCGGACTTCCGGTCCTACGTCGACTGTCAGGAACGCGTCGCCGCCGCGTACGCGCGCCCGGACGAGTGGTGGCGGAAATCGATCCTGAACGTCGCCGGCATGGGCAAGTTCTCCAGCGATCGCACGACAAAGGAATACGCCGACGAGATCTGGAAGGTGGAACGGGTGGAGGCTGTCAAAGTCTGAAGTCTGAAGTCAGCAGTCACTCGACAATGAACGCGTACTGAAACTGGTCCGTCAGCTTGCCATCTTTGATCGCGCTCTTGCGCAGGCGTCCCTCGAGCACGTAGCCCGCCTTCTCCAGTACGCGGCACGACGCGGCGTTCCACGCGAACGGCACGGCGTAAATCCGCGTGAGGCCGTGCGTCTTGATCGCGTGGGCGGTCACCGCGACGAGCGCCTCGGTCACGATGCCGCGTCCCCAGAACGGCTCCGCGAGCCAGTAGCCGATCTCCGCCGACACCCGCTCGACGTCGGGGTGCAGCACGAAGCCGATGCCGCCGACCGCTTCGCCGTCGACCGCGATCGCGAACATCGTCTCCGGTGTCCGCTCGGTGACCATCGAAAGAAACGCGCGGGCGTCTTTTTTCGAGTAGGGGTGCGGGAACGCGTCGCGGAGATTCACCCAGATATTGCGGTTATTGGCATAGCGGGCAAGCGCGTCGCCATCGGAGAGCTTCCAGGAGCGGACCTCGCTCCGCGTCAGCGTGTCGAGCGGCAGGCGCGTACCCATCAGCCGCGCCGCGCGCGCAGCCGCTCGAGCGCCATGGCGAGCTGCAGCCGCCGGTCGCGCAGCCGACGCCGCAGGCGCCCGCGGGTTTCGTCGTCCACTCCGGGGGCCTCCGTCCCCCGGCGGTCGTCCACTCGTCGAGCCTCTGTCTCCCGGAGTGCGCTCTGCGTCAGCGCGTCCTCGAGTGCGCGTACTTCCTTCATCAGCTCGATTTCTTCGGGAACGCATCGCGCACTCCTCAGAATCGAATACGCCATCCGTATCGCCTCGGGCGTCCGAAAATACTCTTCCAGATCGATCGGCTGTCCCTCGCCTGGCAGATTGTCGAACTCGCCGCGCGCCACGGCCTCCCTGATTCTCTGTTCGGCGATGCGCTCGAAAGCCATCACGCCGATTCTGCCACGAGACGGGTTCGCGAGCTTCTACACGACATACCGCTCGCCTGAGTCCGCGCCCTTCACGAAGCGATCGTGCGCGAACGGCGACAGATCCGTCTTCGGATCTCGACCGGCGATCAGATCGGCCACGATGCGGCCTGCCGCCGGCGAGTGCTGGAAACCATGGCCGCTGAACCCGTTGATCAGAAACAGGCCGTCCACGCCCGCCGCCGGTCCGATGATCGGGTTGCCATCGGGCGACATCTCGTAGAGCCCGGCCCACGCGTGCGAGATCGGCGCATCCGCCAGGGCGGGCAGCCGTCTCGCAGCCACATCGGTGACCTTCGCCGCGAAGTCCCACTGCACGGTGGTGTCGAACGTCGGCGTCTCGTCGGGATCGCCCATGCCGAAGAGCACGCCGGCGCCCTCACGGTGAAAATAAAACGTCGTCCCGAAGTCGATGACCATGATGTGCGACGGCGGTACCTGCGCCGCGGCGCGATCGACGGCCGCGATGAAGATGTGGCGCCGGTAGGGATCGACCGGTACGTCGACGCCGGCGAGCGCGCCGATCTCCCGCGCCCATGGTCCGGCGGCATTCACGACCACGCGCGTGTCGATCGTCCCGCGCGACGTGTCGACGGCCGCGATACGCCCGGCGGAGCTGCGGATGCCGGTGACTTCCGTGTCGCGCTCGACGGCGGCGCCCGCGCTCTGCGCCGCTTTCGCGAATCCCATCGTGACGCCGTTCGGATCCGCGATGCCATCCCTCCCGCAAAACGTCGCCGCGAGCACGCCGTCGACGCCGACGCCCGGCGCGAGCCGGTGAATGTCTGACGGGTCGATCCAGTCGACGGCGACGCCGAGACCGCGCTGCAGCTCGACGTTCCGCCGGAACGTGCCGACGCTCGCTTCGGACGAGAGCAGAAACAGATACCCGTCCTGGTGGAAATCGATCGGCGAACCGACCTCGTCGCCGAACCGCTCGAGCAGCGCGATCGATTCGAGCGACAGCCTGATGTTGGCGGCGTTCGAGAACTGATGCCGCACGCCACCGGCATTCCGCCCGGTGGATCCGGTCGCGAGCAGCTTCTCGCGCTCGAGCAGGACGACGTCGCTGATGCCGCGACGCGTCAGGTGATAAGCGACGCTCGCGCCCATGCATCCGCCGCCGACGATCACGACGTCAGCGGAGGTCTTCATGCGACGACCGTTCGCCACGAAAACACGAAAGCACGAAACATGTACTGACAGGATTCGTGATTTCGTGGCTTACCGTCGAGTCGCAGCCGCACGCTCCACCGCTTCCATGACTCTCAGGATGTTGCCGCCCAGGATCTTCTCGATGTCGGCCTCCGAGTAGCCCTTCTTCAGCAGCGCCTCGGTGATCTTCGGCAATCCCGCCGGGCTCTCCATTCCGATCGGCATCGTCGCGCCGTCGAAATCCGAGCCGAGGCCGACGTGGTCGGCGCCCGCGAGCTTCGCGACGTGATCGATGTGGTCGACGATCTTCTCCCACGACACCTTCGGCATCTCGCCGCTCAGCATCGCCTCGTGATACAGCGCGTCGTTCGCGGGAATGCTGCAGCCTTCGTTGTCGCCGCACCGCTTCGTCACGGCATCGAGCTTCGCCTGCAGCGCCGGACCGGGTTTCGCCGTGCGGAATTCCTCGCTCAGGAAGCCGGCGTGGTAATTGACCATGACGACACCGCCGTTCTTCGTCATCGCGCGCAGCATGTCGTCGGTCATGTTTCTGGGGGCGTTGGCGATGGCGCGCGCCGACGAGTGTGACGCGATGACGGGCACTCTCGTAGTTTCCAGCGCGTCGAAGAACGTCTTGTCCGCGACGTGCGAGATGTCGACCATCATCCCGAGGCGGTTCATCTCGCGGACGACGTCCCTGCCGAACGGCGCGAGGCCGTCGTGCGCCGGCTTGTCGCCGGACGAATCGGCCCACGGCGTGTTGAGCGAGTGCGTGAGGGTCATGTAGCGGACGCCGAGCGCGTAGTACGTCCGAAGGATCCCGAGGTCGCCGTCGATCATGTGGCCGCCCTCGACGCCCATCAGCGCGGCGATCTTCTTCGCCGCATGGGCCTGCCGGATCTCCGCGGCCGTCGTCGCGAGCACCAGATCGCCGGGATGCGTGCGGACCGCTTCGCGCACCGCGTCGATCTGATCCAGCGCGCGCTTGACGGCCGCCGGACCGGTGATGTCGCCGTTCATCCAGATCGAGAAGAAGATCGCGTCGAGGCCGCCCTCGCGCATCCTGGGGATGTCGATGTTGCCCGTCGTGTTCCGCTTCGCGATGTCGAAACTCTTGTCGCCGACGAGCCGCTGCGTCGTGTCGTCGTGCGTGTCGACGACGATGGCGCGCATGTGGAGCTGCCGGGCGCGGTCCGACACCTGGTCGCCGGATTGGGCCGCCATCAGGACGGGAAGGGCGGCGGCGGCGCAAATCAGAATGAGGCGCATGTATGCCATGCGCCGAATCTTATTCCATCAAGCCACAGCCATCAGCTGTCAGCCGTCCGCCCGGAGGGCGGTCATCGGATCGACCCGCGTCGCCCGCCGCGCCGGAACGTAGCTGGCGAGAAGCGCCGTCGCGACCAGAAATGCGGAGATCGCCGCGAACGTCATCGCGTCCGTCGGCGTCACGCCGAACAGCAGCGTCGACAACAGGCGGGTCGTCGCGAACGCGCCGGCGATCCCGAGCGCGACCCCGATGCCGGCCAGGACCGCGGCTTCGACGAGGACGAGGCGGAGAACATCACTGCGCGCCGCGCCGAGCGCGACGCGCACGCCGAGCTCGTGCGTCCGCTCGCTGACGGCGTACGCCATCACGCCGTAGATGCCGATCGCCGCGAGCAGCAGTCCGACGCCGGCGAACAGCGCGACGAGCAGCGTCCGGAATTTCGGCGGTCCCACCGACTCGGCGATCATCGTCTCCATCGTCTTCAGATTCGAGATCGGCAAATCCGGATCGAGGGCCGCGACGGCAGACCGGACGGCCGACGCGATCGACTGCGGATCGACCGTCGTGCGCACGACGACGTACTGCCCCGAGGCGCGATTCTGCCGGAACGGCATGTAGAACGCCGGCTCGGGCGCCGCATCGAGGCCGTCGTACGGGACATCGCCGACGACGCCGACGATCGTCATCCACGGATTGTCCGGCCGCTCGAGTCCGCCGTCCTTCAGGCGCTTTCCGATCGGATCACCGTCGCCAAAGAAACGTTTCGCGAGCGTCTCGTTGATGATGACGACCCCCGGCGCTCCCCGCCTGTCGCGCGGCTCGAAGAAGCGTCCCCGAATCAACGGGACGCTGAGCGTGGTGAAGTACGACTCGTTGACGAACAGCAGCGGGCCGAGCGGCGCGCTGGTGTTCGGCGGCAGCGTCTGCCGTTCGATCATGAAATTGTCGGTCATCGAAAGCCGGTTCGGCGGCAGGCTGACGTTGAGCCCGGCCGACCGGACGCCGGGCAGCGATTCGATCTTTTCCACGAGCGTCGAGTAGAACGCTTCGACCTTGTCGCCCGTGTCGTACTTCGCATCAGGCAGTACCATACGGAACGCGATCAGATGGTCCGACGCGAAGCCCGGGCTGACCCGGACGAGCGCACCGAAGCTGCGGATCATGAGGCCCGCCGCAATCGACAACATCAACGCCAGCGCGATCTCCGCCACCACCAGCGCCTGCTGCGCGCGACGGTGCGCGCCTCCGCCCGTGCGTCCGCCCTGCTTCAGCGTTTCGATCAGCGGAATCCGGCGCGCGCGCATGGCGGGGACGACGCCGAACAGCAGGCCGCATGCCGCCGCGGTGCCGAGCGCAAACAACAGCACCGGAATGTTGATTCCGACTTCACCGACGCGCGGAATGTTGTCGGGTGCGAGCGCAAGCATCGCGCGCGTGCCCCACGCCGCAAGCGCGACTCCCGCGGCGCCCGCCGCTACCGCGAGGACGACGCTTTCGGTCAGCAGCTGCGCGACGATGCGGCGTCCGCCGGCTCCGAGCGCTCCCCGCAGCGCCATTTCGCGCTCCCGCGTGGCCGCTCGCGCCAGCAGGAGGTTCGCGACGTTCGCCGTCGCAATCAAGAGCAGGAACCCGACCGCGCCGAGCAGGACCCAGAGAATCCGGGTGACGCCCTCGACGAACGCCTCTCGAAGCGGCTTCACGTCCATGCGCCAGTCCGATGGCCCGGGATAGCGCCGCTTCATCTCCGCCGCGACGTCATTCAGATTCGCGCGTATCTGCTCGAACGTCACGCCGCTCTTCAATCGCGCGAGCCCCGTCGTGTAGAACGGACCGCGACGCACCGGCGGATTCATGGTCAGAATCGCCCAGATGTCGGTGTCGTGCCACGGATACGCGAACGCCGGAGGCATGACGCCGACGATCGTGTGCGGTTGTCCCGCGAGGAGTGCCGTCTGACCGACGATGTCCGCGCGGCCGCCATAGCGGCGCTGCCAGAAGCGGTGGCTGATCACCGCGACTTTCTGCGCGCCGGGTCGATCGTCGCCCTCCTGAAATACGCGGCCGCGTTCGGGCGCGCTGCCGAGAACGTTGAAGAACTGATCCGTGACGAGCGCGCCGGGAATGCGCTCCGGATGCCCGTCTCCGGTGATGTTGATCGCCTGCTGCGAGTACGCCGCGACGGCGTCGGCCGTCCGGTTCCGTTCGCGCCACTCGATGAAGTCGGTGTCCGGCAGAGGGAATTCGCCGCCATTGCGGCCGACGATGCCCATCAGGACGAGCCGGTCGGGATTCGGAAAGGGCATGGGCCGCAGCAGCACAGCGTCGACCACGCTGAAGATCGAGGTGGCGGCACCGATCCCGAGCGCGAGGGTGAGAACGGCGACGAGGGCGAAGCCCGGCCGCCGGACGAGCAGCCGGATCGCGTATCGGACGTCCTGGATAATGAGCGGCATACCGAGTTTAGACGGGAGCGCACCGGATTCCGTTAGTCGAGGTTGGCGTTTTCATCGTCGAGCGGCGTAGAGCGGCCGCACCGGTTTTCTGGTAGGCTCGCGCCCCAGTCCCCGGCGATGGAAGTGGACAGAGGTGGTGGATGCGTTCGATCCGGCGGGTTCGTGTCGCCGTGCTGCTCGTCGCTTTGACGTTGATGTGCCGGGCCGGAATCTCGGCACACGACAAGAAGAGCGCCGGATCTCTCGTCCTGACGATCGGCTGGGGTGACGAGCCGGCGTTCTCCGGATCGCGGAACTCTGTCGACGTCGACGCCGCCGACACCGCGGGCGCGCCAATCGCTGATCCCGCTGCTTCGTTGACGGTGGACGTCTCGTTTGCCGATCAGCACGTTTCGCTGGCCATGCGACCCGCGTTCGGCCGTCCGGGACGGTTCCGGGCGATGCTCGTGCCGACGCGTCCGGGCACGTATACGTTCCACATCACCGGCTCGATCAAGGGGCAGGCGGTCGATGTGACGTCGACGTGCTCCGACAAGACGTTTGCGTGCGTCGCCGATGCATCCGAGATTCAGTTTCCCGCGAAAGATCCGTCCGCCGGTCAGCTGGCCGACCGCATCGATCGCGCGATACCGCGTGCGGAACGCGCCGCCGACGCCGCCGGCACCGCCCGCATCGTGGCGATCGCGGCGCTGGCCGTGGCCGTCCTCGCACTCGGGCTGACGCTCGGCCGCGGAGCGCGCCCCGGCAGCCGGCGTCGGTGACGCGGCGGCGCGCGGCAGTCGTCGCTCTGGCCGCGCTCGTTGCCGTTGGCGGCATCGCGCGCGTGACGCTGTCGGCGCACGCCGGCGTCATCCTGACCGATCCGTTGGAAGGCGCCACGCTGGGCGATTCGCCGACGGTCATTCGCCTCTCGTTTTCCGAATCCGCCGAAGCCGCGCTGTCGGACATCCGGGTGCTCGGCACCAGCGGTGTCGCGTACCAACTGGGAACGCCGCAATACGACACCGAAGACCGGCGAACGGTCTTCGTGCGCGTGCGTCCGCTCGAGCGCGGCGTCTACACGGTCCACTGGCGCATCGTGTCGGCGCTCGACGGCCACGCTACCGCCGGAGCGTACGTGTTCGGCGTCCGCACGCCGCCGACTGTCGCGTCGGCGGCGTCTGGCTCGACGGCCGTTGTGTCGCGCCTCGAGATGCTCGGGCGATGGCTGCTCATCGCGGGGCTGGCCGGCGTGCTTGGCGCGGCGTCGGCGCGCATATGGCGATTCGGTGGAGCGCGAGACCTCGACATCGGCTGTGCCGCGTGTGCGCTTGCCATGCTGGGGCTGGCGCTGTTGGCGTTCGCCCAGCGCAGCGCCGCGGGCGCTCCACTCGCCGCGGTGCTCAGGACGTCCATCGGACGCGCGATTGTCGCCCGCGCCGCAGCGATCGTCGTGGCGGCGATGGGATTCCTTCTTGCCCGGCGATACGGACCGGACGCCACGCCGTCGCTCCACCGCGCGGGCGTGCAGCTCGCCGCGGCGGCCGGGTTCGCCGGACTGGCTGTTCACGTGGCCCATGGACACGCCGCTTCGTCGATCGTGCAGATACTGAGTCAGGGCGTGCACTTCGCGGCCGCGGCCGTCTGGCTCGGCGGACTGGCGGTGCTGCTGGCCGGCGTCGGCGTGACACCGTCGGCGAGCAAAGCGCACGCGGTTCGGCGGTTCTCCGCGCTCGCCGGCGTCGCGTTATTCGCCGTCATCGTTACGGGCGTCGTGAGGAGCGTGAACGGCTTGACTGCATGGTCCGAACTCTGGTCGACGGGGTACGGGATGCTGGTTCTCGTCAAGGCCGCTCTGATCGCGTTGATTGCCTGCCTCGGATACCGCAATCGATCGCGCAACGTTCCCCTGGCGGATCGCGACCTGCTCCCTCTCCGGCGCACCGCCGGGGTCGAGCTCGTCTTCGCGGTCGGCGCGCTGGCGGCTGCGGCGGCACTCACGACACTGGCCCCGCCGGCCTCGGCGCTCGCAGAGATTGTCGGCCTCAGCGCCTCGGGCGCCGACTTCGCGACGACGGTGCGGGCGCGATTGACCGCCGTCTCCGATCAACCCGGGCCCAATCGATTCGTCCTGCACCTGCGGGACTACGACTCGAACGCTCCGATCCGGGACGCCCGCGTCGGCCTTCGTTTTACGCCGCTCGACGATCCACAGACGGAACCGACGACGCTCGCCCTGGCACCCGGCCGCGGCGACACGTACACCGGCTCGGGCGCAAACCTGTCATTCGAAGGACGTTGGCGCCTCACCGCGCTGGTACAGCGTGGCGCCAGAGCCGCTGAAGTGCCTCTGGACCTCGAAACCGGACTTCCCGTCCGGAACCTCTCGATCGAGCGGCTTCCGAACCGCGAACCGGTTTATACCGTGCAGATCCGGGGAATCGCGCTGGTCCAGTTCGCACCCGAATCAGAGCGCCCGGGCCCAACGCGAATAGCCGTCACCTGCTTCGACATGCTCAACAACTACCTCTCGATCGATCACATCACCGTGATTCAGGCGACAGACGATCGCCCGAGCGAGCAGCGTCCGGTCGAACGCGTCGGCGAAGGGCGCTTCGTCGCCGACGTGGTCCTGCGGCCGGGACGCAACCGAATCGTCGCCGCGGCCCGGACGTCGTTCGGCACACATATCCGGGCAGGTATCACCATCTCTGTCCGTTGACATACGACTTATGGCTAATTGATGCATTCACATCAATCGGCCTATAAAGCCACTCTTCCCGTCCTGGTTTTCAGGAGGATCAGCATGGCCACATATATCTGGCGCCGGCGCGGCCGGTTCGCCGTCTTGCTCTTGACGATTGCGGCGGCCATCACCTTCCTGGAGATCCGCAACACGACGCCGGCTTTGGCGACGTCGCCTGGCGATCCGTATCACCCGCCCGAAATCGTCGACACCAATCCCGATCCGACGATCGTTGAAACCACGATCATCGCCGAGTCGGCGAACATCGATATCGGCGGGGGCGTCATCGCCAACGTGCTGACGTTCAACGGCACGGTTCCGGGTCCGATCTTCAGGCTGCACGTCGGCGACACGGTGATCGTGCACTTCGAGAACCATCTGAGCGAGGTCACCGGCATCCACTGGCACGGGATCGAGCTGGAAAACGCCAGCGACGGGACGCCGCTTACGCAAAATCAGGTTCCTGGCCCCAGCGGCAAGTTCCTCTACAAATTCAAGGTGCCTCGCGCCGGCATTTTCTGGTACCACCCGCATCATCATTCGTCGACGAACCAGGTGTTCAAAGGTCTGTACGGCCAGATCATCGTCGAGGATCCGAACGAAGCGGCGCTGATTGCGGCGGGCACGATCCCTGACGCGTCGAACACAGTTGCGCTGGGCTTGAGCGATATCACCGTCTGCAAGGCCGTCGGCTCGAACGACGCGACGATGTACGACATCTCGGGCGCGCTGCCGTGGGTGGGCAATCCGGCAACTGGCTTGACGGCCGATCAGCCGAATGCCACGTCGCCGATCCAGTTGTGCCAGAACGCCGCCGACGGCGGCAACGCGCGCGACGAGGACGGTAACCCGCGCTCGTCGTCGTTCGCGAGCGGCGACGTGCCCAACACCCAGCCGCCGGGAAATCCCCCCTCAGGCCCTACGTCCGGACCCGTCAACGAAGGCCAGACGGTGATCACGAACGGCGTCGGTGTCGGCGCGCGCGGCGGCAATCCACACGATCCCGCGCATCCGCTGCTTCCAGACCCGGTCGTCGGCGCGCATCTGTATCCTGTGCTGGCCGGTCAGGGGCTCCGCCTGCAGGTAGGGAACACGGCGACGATCCGGTTCTTCCGCCTGCGCCTCACCGACGATCACGGCAACAAGATCAACCTGCTGCGAATCGGCGGCCAGGGCGGACTGATCGATCATCCGCAGCTCGAAGGCAACTCGGCGCAGCCGCCGGCTTCTTCGAGCGAGTTCGACACGCTGATCGAGAGCGGCGAGATCCTGCTCGATCCTGGCGACCGCGCGGATCTCGTCGCCGCGATTCCCGCAACGGCGACCGGCGTGCTGACGTTGTGGACCGAGGACACGCGTCGCGCGGGCTCCGGTTTTTCGAAGCTGCCGACGGTGCCCGTCGCGCATTTTTCGGTGACCGGAGTCACCGCACAGTATTCCCTGCCGACGGCGACGGTGCTGCGCACGACGCCCGTGGAAACGCTGGCCGGGCCGTTCGTCTCGCTGCTCGATCCGACGACGTTCTCGCCGGCCAAGCCGGGCATGGTCAACCCGGTGATTCAGCTCACGAACGCGTCAATGACGCTCGGCGTCAACGGCGTGCAGGGCAAACACGATGTGACGGGCGATTACACGGGCGCGACGCATGAAGCATCGGCCCGGTTCGCGGCGTCGCTGGGCGATCGGCTCGAGCTCCAGGTGACGAACGCGACTCCGAGCGCGCATCACCCCTTCCATCTGCACGGCTTCTCGATGCAGCCCGTCAAGCTGGAGAAATCGGGTTCGGGGACCTTTACCTACCCGCCCGAGTTCAAAGACAACGTCGACATCCCGCCCGGCTATACGCTCACGTTCCGGATCCGGCTGGACGATCGCCCGCTCATCGACGGCACGACCATGGGCGGCGGACTCGGTCGATGGGTGTTCCACTGCCACATCTTCTTCCATGCCACTTTCGGCATGATTTCGGAGTTCGTCGTTTCGGCGCCCGACGGCAAGGAGCGGCCGTACGTCAACGCGAACGACGTGGCCGTCAACGGCCACGTCGGCGACTCGCTGACGATGCACGGCAAGTTCGTGGACACCGACGGCGAATCGGTCTCGCTCTCGGCATCGATTGGAACGGTCAGCGACGACGGCGGCGGCAACTGGACGTGGACGTACACTGCCGTGGGCGGCGAGGATCCGTTCGTCTACATCCTCGCGACGGACGCAGGCGGACGCAAGGACCAGGCGGCGTTCGCGCTCAACATCAATCGTCCGCCGGTCGTCACGGTGTCGGATGCCGCGGGCGACGAAGGCGCGGCAATTCCCGTTTCCGCGACGGCGACGGATCCCGACGGCGACCCGCTGACGCACACGTGGAGCTACTCGACGGTGAGCGGCGTCGACGCCGGCGCGACGTGCAGCTTCGCCAATCCGTCCGCGCTCAACACGACGATCATGTGCACCGACGACGGCACGTACAAGATCACGCTGACGGTGAGCGACGGCGTCAACAGCCCCGTCGTGAAGAACGGAACGTTGACGGTGTCGAACGTGGCGCCAACCGTTACCGTCACCAGTCCGCCGACGGGATCGTTCTACATCGTCGGAACGACTGTCGCGGTCCTGGCGAATGTCACCGACCCCGGCAGCAACGACACGCAGACGTGCGCGTACACCTGGGACGGCGGAGGCGCAAACTCGGCGGCGGTGCCAGTCGCCGGCGTGTGCACGAAGTCGAATACGTTCACCGCGGCCGGCGTCTACACCGTATCCGTCACGGCTACTGACGACGACGGCGGCGTGAGCGTCCCGTCGACGACGATGATCGTGATCTTCGATCCGAACGCCGGCTTCATTACCGGCGGCGGCACGATCGATTCGCCGGCCGGAGCGCTCGCCGCGAATCTCACGCTGGCTGGCCAGGCAAACGTGGGCCTCAACGTCAAGTATCAGAAGGGGACGCTCGTTCCAAGTGGCGACACGGAGTTCCAGTTCCAGACGGGAAACCTGAACTTCCACGTCACGGGGTTCGACTGGCTCGTGGTGACGACGAACGGGAAAGCCGAGTTCAGGGGCAGCGGCACCATCAACGGCGGGGGCAATTACGGATTCCTGGTGATCGTGGTTGACGGCAAGGCCACGAACGGTCCCAGCAAGTTCAGAATCAAGATCTGGGATAAGAACGCCGGAAACGCCGTCGTCTACGACAACGTGCCCGGCGCCTCCGAGGACATCGATCTCGCGAACCCACAGCCGGTCGCGTCCGGCAGCATCGTGGTCCACTGACACGCGGTCAGGTGAAGGACGGCGCGTCCGTCCTTCACCCGTCTCGCGCCTTTTCCGACCCCGAATCTCATCGTCGCGACCGCGTGGACGATGAACCGAGTCGCGTTTCTAAGCCTCTTCCCACTTGAATCGTGTCATCGCAAGCGCGCCGAACGCGGCGGCAAAGCCGAGCAGGATCAGCGTCGGAACGATCGCTCCCCAGATGCCAATCCCCCGCCACGTCATCGCGTCGAGGCCGTCCACGGCCCAGCGGACGGGGACGACGAGCGTCGCCTGCTGCAGCCACGCGGGGAAGACGAACGTCGGCACCCATGCGCCGCCCAACATCACCATCATCAGCACCGCGAGCGTCGTCATGCCGCGCGCGGTGGCGGGCGTGTTTCCGAGCGCGGCGACGAGGACGCCGAACGTCGACGCCATCAGCCCGCACGCGATCGACACGGCAAGGAATCCGGCGACGCTCCCCTGGATCTTCACCTTGAAGACGATCATCGAGAACGCGAAGCAGACGAGCAGCACCATCACCGAAATTATCGCGCCGCTCAGGATCTTGCCGCTCAGAAGCGCGAAGCGCGAGACCGGCGCGCTGCGCAGCCGCTTCCACAGCCCCTTCTGCCGCTCGAGCAGCATCTCGACGCCCATATTCGCCATCGCGAACAGCAGGAACTGCACCGCCATGCCGCCGAACGAGTGCGCGTAGCCGTTGTAGGCGACCGCGGCGCCGGAGGTGACCGGTTCTTCTTTCACCGTGTACGGCATCGTGATGCCCGGCGGGCGCGAGCCCGGCGCGTCGCCCTTCTGCCGGCTGTAGAACTGCTGCACCGACGTCAGCATGTCGACGAGCGCCTTCTTCTGATCCGGCGGCATGCTCGACTGCTGAATCTGCGGCAGCGTCTTCTCAATCGTCGCGCGGCCCTGGGCGCCGCCGAACATCTCCCTGCTGACGGTCTCCATCACGTGCTGCGTCATCACGCCGCGGATCATCGCCTGCTCGATGCTGCGCGACGGATCGAACATCACGTGCAGCTCCGGCTTCTCGCCGTCGCCGAAGAACGCGCTCCCCGCCGCCTCGCCGAAACCTTTCGGGATCACGACCGCCGCGGCGATCTTTCCCTGACGCACGCTCTCCCGGGCTTCGGCTTCCGGCGGCGTTGTGACTTTCAGGTTCTTGTCGGTCTGCGCGCCCTCGACGATACCTTTCGAAATCGCGCTGCCGTCGAGATCGATCATCGCGACGGCGATCTTCGCCGGCTCGCGATCGTCGCCGGGGCCGGAAAAGATCGCGCCGAAGAACGACGCGATCGCGATGGGCACGACGAAGCTGACGATGACCGAACGGCGGTCCGAGAAGAAGAGCAGCAGATCCTTGCGGATCATCGCGCGCAGTGGTGTGAGGGCCATCAGTCCCGGAGGCTCCTTCCTGTCAGCGTGAGAAACACCGACTCGAGATTCGCGCGGCCGCCCGACGTCGCGGCCACCTTGCTCAGCCCCGCGAGCGTGTCGTCCGCAATCACACGCCCGTGGTCGATGACGACGATGCGGTCGGCGAGGCGCTCGGCTTCCTCCATGTAGTGCGTGGTGTAGAGGAGCGCCTTGCCGCGCTTCTTCAGCACCTCGAGGTTGTCGAAGATCGCGTTTCGGCTCTGCGGATCGACGCCGACCGTCGGCTCGTCGAGCAGCAGGATGTCGGGATCGTGGAGGATGCCGGCGGCGAGGTTGAGCCGCCGCTTCATGCCGCCGCTGAAGTCCTTCACGCGATCGCCGACGCGATCGGCGAGGCCGACGAGATCCACGGCGGCCGCGATCGCGGCGTCGAGCGCGCGGCCCGTGAGGCCGTACAGCGCGCCGAAGAAGCGCAGGTTGTCGCGCGCGCTCAGCTCCTCGTACAGCGCGAGATCCTGCGGCACCAGTCCGATGCGGCGCTTGTTCGGATCGGTGTCGCCCTGGAGCTTCCGGCCGGCGACCAGCACCTCGCCGCGGTCCGGCGTGACGAGCGCGGCGATCATCGACACGGTCGTCGTTTTGCCGGCGCCGTTCGGTCCGAGCAGGCCGACGAGCTGCCCCGCCTCGAGCCCGAACGAGACATCGTCCACGGCGACGAGCGTGCCGAAGGTCTTGCGAAGGTGACTGATGGTCAGCATTTTCGACTGTCACTGTAGCGTGGGAGGTCCGGGGCCGGTGGAGATTCCGGACGAGCGGCCGGATTCATGGGACGGAAGGCCGCCGGGGCCGGTTCGACAGGTGTTTCTGGCAGCCGCGGTCGTACGCTTCCCGCACCCACCGCTGCAGCGTGGCGTCCAGATCGCCGGCTGCGGCAATCGATATCGAATGCACGATGCTGTGCGGGCCAAAGTGCTCCACTTTCTCGATGCGCGAATGCGCCGGCAGCCGCCGCGCGAGCACGAGCCCAACGCGGAACGACGTCCGGCGCGGATACACCGCGGCGAATCGCATGCGGACCATGAACACCAGCCGCGTTTTCTGGGGAATGGCAACGACCGGGCCGCACGCCTGTACCATCCGCCTGAACCGATCGAACAGCGCGACGACGCGAGGCTCCGTGCGCGCGAAGAGATCGGCCTCGCGAAAGCGTCCGCACGAATGCGACATGTGTGCGCTCACGAACCCCGCGCCGCACTGCGGACACGTCCAGAGCGGCGGCGTCTTCATCGATTCGCCCGCATCTCGCGCAGCACCTGGCCGAAGCGCTCGTACTGATCGACGGCGATGAAGTCGACGCCGGCCCGGATCGCGGCGCGCCAGCGCTCGCGCGCCGCATCCTCGGATCCGAAGTTGTACGACGCCGTCCATCCACCGGAGGCGTCCGCCGGATCGTAGCCGTTGAGCGTATAGAAGCGAATCCACAGTCCGGCGGCGTGCGCGGCCTTGACGAGGCTCACGAGTCGCGCGTTGTCGTCCGCGGTCCACTCACCGGCGCGGCGCTGGCCGCCGAGCTCCACGACGCTCCACGGGTTGTTCCACCATCGGTGATAGTTCGTACGCGCGCCCGGCCTCACGTCCGGCAGAGCGGCGGGCCTCTCGGTGACGCGCGGCTTCGCCGCGCCGAACACGAGCAGCTTCCCTCCGATCGGCACCGCGTCGTGAAACGCGCGGCGCTGCGCGTCGGACTCGCCGGTCAGCACCAGCAGCGGACCGGCGGTCAGCGGCCGCACGTCATCGATGCCCGCCACGCGCGGCGCCGTCGTCAGCCAGTCCTTGTATTCGTTCAACAGCGCCCACACTGCCGCGATATGCTCGGGCTCTTCGGTCTTGAAATCGAGGTTGAGCGTCACCAGCGGCCACATGTCGGTCCGCCGCTCGCGCAGCGCGCGCTCGACCAGCGGACGGATGCGCTCGAAAAAGTAATCGCGGATCGACGGTTCGGCTCCCGTCAGCCCGAGCGCGGGCTTGCTCGAATCGTCGTGGGCGACGAGCGAACGGCCTTTCCCGGTCGCCGGATCGCGGAACCAGACGAGATCCTGTTCGATGGCGAGCGGCGTCCCGATCGACAGCGCGCGGTCGATCCGATCCGCCCAGAGACCGTTGTAGGGATAGCAATTGTGCGCGTCGAGGACGACGCGGGCGCCCGGCGCCAGATTCGACGCCGGCGCGGCGGCGACCGCAAGGCCCGGCCCCCCGGACTGGAAGACGAGCAGCGCGGCGAGCGCGGCGACGAGGCGCATCGCCGCGATTTTATTCCGTCAACGCGACAATCGGATCGATCCGCGTCGCCCGCCGCGCGGGCAGCGCGCACGCGACGAGCGCAACGGCGGCGAGCGTCGCCGTCACGGCCCCGATGACGATCGGATCGGTGGCGCTGACGCCGAACAGCTGGCTCTCGAGGCTTTTCCTCAGCGCGAGCGCGCCGGCGGCGCCGATCAGGAATCCGCCGCCCACGAGCAGCAGCCCCTCGCGCAGCACGAGCTCGAACACCTTCCCCGCACTGCTGCCGAGCGCGATGCGGATGCCGATCTCCTTGGTCCGCTGCGTCACGAGATACGACAGCACGCCGTAGATGCCGATCGCCGCAAGGAACAGCGCGACGAGGCCGAAGACGAGGGAGAGCCGCATCGGCGACCGCCGCGTCATCAGCGACTTTTCGAGCCGCTCGTCGAGCGTCTGCGTCTCGAAGACCGGCAACTGCGGATCGATCGCGTTCAGCGCGCCGCGGACCGCGCTCGTCAGCGAAATCGGATCGACCGCCGTGCGGATCGCGAACGTCATCGCCGACGAGATGTCCTGATCCATCGGGAAGAAGTAGGCGCCGACCGTCGTGCGCGCTTCCGTCAGGTCGTGCAGCTTGATGTCTTCGATGACGCCGACAACGGTGTAGAAAACCGTGTGCTCGTTGATCGTCGTCAGATCGCCGTGAGCGATGTCGCTCGGCTTGTACATCCGCCGACCGACGGCGTCCTCGTTCGGCCAGAAGCGCTTCGCGAGCGTTCGATCGACCATGATCGACATCGGCCCGTTGGGGCGGCCGCCGAGGCTCTCCGGCCCGCGTTCGACCGGACCGTCGCGATCGTCGAAGAAACGGCCGGCAAAGAGGCGCGCGCCGATCGCTTCGAAGTATCCGGGCGTCACGTCCACCTGCGCCGGCGAGATGACCGACTCGCCGGGCTTCATCTGATAGCCCTCGGCGAAGATGACGCTGTCGCTGTTGTTGCCGCCAAAGGGAATCGTATCGGTTGCGCCCACCGTCCTCACGCCCGGCAGCGCGCGCAGACGATCGAGCGCGTCGTGCGTGAATCTGATGTACGCCTGGTCGTTCGGATACCGCGCGCGCGGGAGCTGAACCGACGCCGTCAGCACGCCGTCGGGGCTGAAGCCCGGTTTGACCGCGAGCACGCTCCGGAAGCTGGCGAACAGCAGTCCGGCGCCGACGAGGAGCACGAACGCGAACGCGACCTGCGCGACGACGAGAGCGCGCCGGAGCGTCCGCGCGCCGCGCCCGCTCGTGCCCGATCGCCCCTCTTCGCGCAGCACCGACGTCAGATTCACGGGCATCACGCTCGCCACCGGCAGCAGTCCGAGTACGATCCCGATCGCCAGCGACGCTCCGACCGTCGCGGCGACCACGACGCCGTCGAGACGGATTTCCTGTCCGCGAGGCAGATCCTGGATGTTCAGCGATCCGAGCAGCTGCAGCGACGCCCAGCCGATCGCGAGTCCGCCGGCCGCCGACACCATCGTCAGGAGAATGCTCTCGGCAACGAGCTGCCGCGCCACGACCGCGCGGCCCGCGCCGAGCGCCAGGCGCGTGGCGAGCTCCTTCAGCCGCGCGCGCGACCGCACGAGCACGAGATTCGCGACGTTCACGCAGCCGATGAGCAGCACGAACAGCGCGCCGCCCCACATCAGGTACAGCGTCGAGCGCACTTCGCGGACGACGCGCTCCTGCAGCGGATTGACGGTCGTGTGGAAGCCGGCGTTGATCAGCAGCGGCTTGAGCTGCGGAAAGCGATCGAGGTTGCGAGCGTTGATCGCGTCCACCTCCTGCTGCGCGCGCGCGATCGTCGCGCCCGGCTTGAGCCGCGCGATGTTCTGGAAGTTGTTGCTGTGGCGCTGCTCGTCGCTCCTCTGCTGCGGCGTAAAGGCGAGCGGCCGCCACATCATGACGTTCGGATTGAGAAAATAGAAGCCCTTCGGCATCACGCCGACGACCGTCAGCGCGACGCCGTCGACGCGCAGCTCCCTGCCGACGGCCGCCGGATCGCCCGCGAACTGCGACTGCCACAGCGCGTAGCTGAGGATCACCTTGCGCTCGTTGCCGACCTGACCGTCCTCTTCGCCGAAGATGCGGCCCATCGCGGGCGCGATGCGGAGCAGGCGGAAGAACGACGGCGTCACGCGCGTGATGCGGATGCGGACCGGGGTGCCGTTCTGATCGATGCTCTGATTCGCGCTGTTGTAGAAGGCCTGCTCCTCATACACGTCCATGTCCGCGAGGCGGTCGTAGTAATCGGGCACGGCCGAATTCTCACCGCCGGCCGCCGACGGTCCCGCGCCCGGGTAGGCGTTGCCCATGATCACGATGCGATCGGATTCCGGAACCGGCAACGGTTTCAGCAGGACGTTATGGACCACCGAAAAGAGCGCCGCGTTCGCGCCGATGCACACGGCGAGCGTCAGCACGGCCGTCGAGGTGAAGACTTTGTCCTTCCAGAGCAGCCGGAGTCCGACGCGAAGATCGTTCAGCATGAAGGCGTTAGACGAACAGAGCCGGTTCAACGTTCAAGGTTCAGGGTTCAAGGTTCGCTGATGGTTCACTGGAACCTGGAACCCTGAACCTTGAACCTATTCTGTCCGCAGCGCGATCGACGGCTCTACGCGGGCCGCCCGCGAGGCGGGGATGAAGTTCGCGAGGGCGGAAACGGCGAGCAGGAGCGCGGCGGCCGAGAGCCAGGACAGCGGGTCTCCCGTTCCAATTCCATAAAGAGCGCCCGCGATGAGGCGTGATGCCGCGGCCGCGAGCACGCCGCCGACGATCAGCCCGGCAGCCGCGACCCCGAGGCCATGCCGCATCACCTCGCCCAGGACGGCCGACGGCCGCGCACCGAGCGCCATGCGGATGCCGATCTCCCGCGTCCGCCGCGCGACGGAGTACGCGATGACCCCGTAGAGTCCGATTGCCGCGAGCAGCATCGCCATCACCCCGACGAGCCCCGCCAGCCACGCGCTCGCGCGGATCGGAAACAGCGTCGTCGCCATCTCCGCCTGCATCGTCTGGTTTTCGACGAAGACGAGGTTCGGCTCGAGCGTCAGCAGCGCGCGATCGACGTCGCGCAGCAGCCGCTCCGGATCGCCGCGGGTGCGTGCCACGACGGCGCTGTAGCTGTTCGGCCGCTGCGCCCGCGCGAGATGCAGGAACGGCGTCGCCGGCTCGCCGACCGTGTTGACTTTGTGATCGGACACGACGCCGACGATCTGAAACTCGGGACCGTCGGCCACGCGCGAGCGGAACGTCCTGCCGACGGCGCTCTGTCCCGGCCAGTAACGCCGCGCGAACGTTTCGTTGACGATCGCGACCGACGCCGTCTCGGGCCGGTCGTCGTCGGTAAAAACACGGCCCTCGACGAGCCGCACGCCGACGGCGCGGAAGTATTCCGGCGAAACAGCGGTCACCTCGACGGTGTCGGCCTGTCCCGGCTGGTGGCGCCCGGGCACGAAGATGCTCCAGCGGTTGAAATTGATCGAAAAGGGCACGCGCGTCGCGAGCGCGGCCGCTTCGGCGCCGGGAATCGCTTTCACGCGGGCGACGGCCTCTTCCCAGAAGCGTTTCGCGCGGTTGTCGTCGTACTGCGCCATCGCCGGATCGGTCGACACGATCGCGAGATGCTGCGCGTCGATACCGACGTCGACACGCTCGGCGGCCATCACGCTGCGCACGAGCAGCGCCGCGACGACGAGCAGCACCGCCGTCACCGCGATTTGCGAGGCGACGAGCACGTCGCCGAGCGTCCAGCGCCGCGCGGATCTCGTCAGCGCCGCCCCGCCTTTGAGACCCGACGTCAGATCCGGCGACGATGCCCGCACGGCCGGCGCGAGGCCCGCGAGCAGCGCGGCGGCGACCGTCGCACCGAGCGTGAAGAGCAGCACCCGGACGTCGATGCGGAGATCGAACGCGAGCGGAATCGGCAGCGGCAGCGGAATCGCCTGCAGCAGCCGCGTCGCCCACCACGCGAGGAGCACGCCTGCGGCCGCGCCGACGATCGACATGACGAGCGATTCGGTGAGCAGCTGCTGCACCAGACGCCGCCGGCTCGCGCCGAGCGCCAGACGGATGCCGATTTCACGCTGACGGCTCGACGCCCGCGCGAGCAGCATGCTCGCGACGTTCGCGCATGCGACGAGCAGCACCAGCCCGACGACGCCCATGAGGCCCGCCGCAATCGGCACGAGCGTCTCATCGGCGGCCGGGTGGAAATGAACGTCCGTCGTCGCCTCCGCCGACATGTGGCGGTTCCTGTTCGTCGCCGGATACTCTTTGACCAGGCGCGACATGATCAACTCGACGTTCGTCGCGGCTTCCGCGGCGCTTCGGCCCGGCTTCAGCCGGCCGCGGAGCCACAGCCACCGGTCGCCGCGCCGCTCGAGCCGCGTCGCCGTACCCGGAGACGGCACGGTGTCGTGGATGCCAATCGGCTCGAACGGCAGCGACGCCGTCACCGGAGTCCAGATCTCCGGCGCGAAGATCGAGAACATGCCGTTGAAGCCGTTCGGCGCGACGCCGACGATCGTGAACGCGTCGCCGCGCAGCGTGATGGTTTTCCCGATCGCGGACGGCGATCCGCCGAGCTCGCGCTTCCAGTAGCGATACGAGACCATCGCCACACGTTCGGCGCCCGGCCTGTCGTCCTCGGGCAGAAGCGTGCGGCCCGCCGCCGCGCCGACGCCGAGGACCTGGAAGTAGTTGCCGGTCACTTCCTCGCCCAGCACGAGGCGCGAACGATCCGCCAGATTGAGCGGCGCGAACATCGACGTGTAGCCGCACACGTCCTCGAATACTTCGTTCTGCGCCCTGAGATCGAGATAGTCGGGAAACGACGACGTGCTCGCCGTCAATGCGGTGCTGTCTGCCGAGCCGTTCGTGAAGACGTCGACCAGTCGATCCGCCTCGCGGACGGGCAGCGGCTTGAATAGCAGCGCGTCGACGACCGCGAACAGCGTCGTATTGAATCCGATACCGACGGCCAGTGATGCGATCGCCACCAGCGCGAAAGCCGGACTCCTCCGGAGCCAGCGCAACGCGAAGCGAACATCGGCGAAAAAGGACTCGATCAAGAGGGTCGATTATTAGAGCGTAAGAATGACGGTTTTGTCAGTACTTCGACAACCTCCGACATACTGCCGGGCCGGTTATGACGGTATGTCGCTGCAGTTGCATGGCATTTCCCTTGCCTTTCCACTCCCCGGAGGACCTTGCATGCGCATCGTGATGTCGACCCTCGGACTGGTGGCGGCTGCGTCGGTTGCGGCGGCCAATCCGCCCGCAAAGCCGGTGCAGCAGCCCCACGGAAATCCGCACACGACGACCACGACGACAACGGCGAAGCCGACAACGCATTCGCAGAAAGCGCCGAATCCGCATTCGTCGAAAGCGCCGTCGACGACATCGTCGACGACCGGCACCACGACGACGACATCCGGCGGCACGACGACGACGCCGCCGACGACCCAGCCCAATCCGATCGCGTCGAAGATCAGCTCGAACCACGGGCTCTCGAGCAAGGTTTCGGGGATGCTGAAGACGATCACCGATCCGAACACGGGCAAGCCGATCACGCTCGACGCGGCATCGATGGGCTTCAAGAACCAGGGGCAGTTCATTGCCGCGCTGCACGTCTCGCAGAACCTGGGCGTCCCGTTTCTGGACCTGAAGAAAGCCATGGTCACGTCGCAGACTACGGGCGGCGTCACGACGATGTCGCAGACCGGCAGTCTCGGCCAGGCGATCCAGACGGTGAAGGGCACGTCGAACACGACGGCGGTCACGACCGCCGAACGCCAGGCCGACGACGACCTGAAGACGACGACCACGACGTCTACCACCGGCTCGAAGACCAAGCCGAAGCCCCACTCCGGTCAATGACAAAGTCGATTCTGGTGGCGGGCGCGCTGATTGTCAGCGCGCTCGCCGCGCCTGCCTTCGCGCAGGGCAAGAGTTCAGGCAAAGGCAACGGCAACGGCCACGCGAGCTCGACGCCGAGTCGCAACGTGCTCGTCGCTCCGCCGGAGGTCATCGTCCCCACGACAGGTGCGGCGCCGTTCGCGTGGGTCGATGATGCGACAGTGCTCGATCCGGGCGTCGGTTCGGTCGGGTTCGCGATTCTCCACTTCGCAGGGGCGGACGCCAGCGAAACCGACTTTCCCGTCGTCGACGCGGCGCTCGGTCTCGCGCCCCGCGTGCAGCTCGCCATCGCGGTGCCGCGCGTCCTCGCCGACGCCGACCTGGCGTCCGAAGGCGGCATCGGAACCACCTCCGTCGTGGCGAAGGTGGCGCTTCTGAACGACACGAAGCGGAACTTCAAGTTGGCGGTATCGCCTACGCTGATGATCCTCGGATCCGCCGCCGCGGCGTCCCTGGGCGAAGGCAATGGACGGACGCAGTTCGGCCTTCCGGTCAGCGCGGAGATCGATCGCGGGCCGCTGCGTCTGTACGGCGCGGGCGGGTTCTTCACCTCCGGCGTCACGTTCGCAGGCGCGGGCGCCTCCGTGCAGACGTCGCCGCGGACCGTCGTGTCGCTCGGCTTCAGCCGCTCGTGGCGCCGAGAAGACGTCAACGCGTTAGACGGAACGCTGCTGGCGACGAGCGCGAATCGCACCGAGCTCTCCGGCGGCGTCGGCTACGTCGTCACGCCGCGCGTCGTCGTCTACGGATCCATTGGACGAACGATTGCGACGCTCGACGAAGCGGGCGCAGGTACGACCGTCAGCGCCGGCGTGTCGTTCTCGTTCATCGCGCAAACCAAGTAGCACGCGCGTCGTATAGGTAGAGCGCGAACGGAATCCACCAGATCAGATCGTTGGTCGCGCACAGCACGATCGTCGCGACCGGCCATGTTCCGCGAACGACGAGCATCAGCCATCCGATCGGTCCGAGAATCTTTCCGGCGAGCCCGATCGCCGCGTACAGCCATCCGCGTTCGGGCATGCGCGCGATCTCGAGATACACAATCCCGTAGAGGCCGACGACCATCCCAAGGCACGCGAAGATCTCGGGGTAGTTCAGCGCCGGCATCCCTGCGAATCTGAACAGCCACTGCGGATCGACGGCGGCGTAGAGTCCCCACGCGATGTTGTAGATGCCGGCGGCGAGGAAGACACCGCGATGAAACGAGCGTCGCCGCATCACGCCGCCGTCCGCGGGGGCCAGGGCCACGAGCCGCGCGGCAGTTCGAACGCCGCGTAGAGATCGCGCACGCCGGAGGCGAATACGCCACCGGCCATCACGGCGAGGGTCCACCGGAGACCGTCCGGGATCTCCGGCGAGGGCGGCGCGAACATCGTCGGCATCGACCACCATCGCCACAGAACCGGAATCAGATTCGCGGTCATCGCGCCGTAGAGGATACCCATCACGGCGTGCGTCACGCGCTCGCCGCCGTAAACGTCGCCAAACGGTTTGCGCACCGCAATCTCGACGATGAAGTCCCAGAGCGTCAGGATGATTTCGGCAACGAGGACTGCGGCGAGGACTGCAGTCCAGGCGCCGCGCCATTCGACGAACGGCAAGGATCCGAACAGAACGGCGTAAAGGCAATCGCGAGCAGCGTGCAGCTTCAGCTCGGGCGCCGCCGCCGCGCCGCGCGCCGGCAGGCGTGCTCTCCATTCGTGGTAATAGACGGTGTCGAACGCGCCGATGACGCCCTGGATCGCGAGCAGCCAGAGGGCCGTCGTCATCGAATGACTTCGATGCGGGTCAGCGCCCCGTCGTACGCCACGATGCGGCCGATCCCTTTTATGGCTACGTCCACGGATACGTCGATGCCTCCATCGGTCCGGGCGCGTTCGTGCGCCGCAGCGGTCAGCGGCAGCGGAATCACGACGCCCGGGATTCGAATCGAACCGCCTTCGAAACGATACCGAAGGCCGTCGTCCGCCGCCTCGAGCCTGAACCGCACTTCGACGGCGCCAAACCGTTCGACGATCGAATCGCCATCTGCCCGCTGTGCGCTGACGAGCAGTGCGGCTCCGAACGTACGACGCCACTCCTCGCCGTCAGGTTGCGGAGTCACGATGAGATTGACAGGTACGGATTCAGCGGGCAGTGGCATGCCGCCGAACCGGGCGATGGCGCGCGCGATGAGGTTGGCGCCAGGTCGCACGCGGAAAATGCCGGCGGCGCGGCGGACCGTGCCTGCTTCGTGCAGCCTGCGGATCGACTCTGGAAGCCGGCGCCAGGACCCGCCGAGCAGCGTTGCATACATGGCGGAGCGCGAGGCGTCAGCCGGGCGTCATGTCGCGTCAGGCCGGAACAATCGCGAACACGCGGAGCGGACTGCCGCTGCCGTTGACGATTTTGAGCGGTGCGGCGATCACCACCGCACCCGTCGCCGGCAGTTTGTCGAGATTGCACAGACTCGCGAGTCCGAACTTTCCGGCGCCGTGCATGATCGTGTGGTTCGGGAACGGCGGCGTGAATGTCCCCGCCTGGCCGGCATCGGTGCCGATCGTCTCGACGCCGACGCCGAGCACGTCGCGGTCCTCGGCGAGCATCTTCGACGCGCGCGCATCGAAGCCAGGGCTGTGCGGTCCGTCAGCGGCAGCGTTGATGAAGGACGCGGCGTCGCTCCGGCGGCTCCAGCCGGTACGCAGCAGCACCCAGGACCCGGGCGGGATACGACCGTGCTCCTTCTCCCACGATTCGATGCGCTCCGGCGTCAGCAGAAAATCCGGGCTCTTCTCGACGTCGCGCGTCACGTCGACCACGCACGCCGGCCCGATGAACTGACGGACCGGGATCGTGTCACAGGCATTGTTCGGACGATCCTTGCCGGTGATCCAGTGAATCGGCGCGTCGAAGTGCGTGCCGGTGTGCTCGCCGAAGCGCAGCGTGTTCCAGTACCACGCCGGCCCTTTGTCATCGTACTTCGAAATCACGTCGATCGTGACGCCCGGCGACGGCGCGAACATCGGCGGGAGACCAATGACCGGCGTCGCCGGCCCGAGGGGCTGCGTCAGATCGACGACTAGCAACCGCCCGGACTGCAGATCCTCAACGAGCTGCGCCAGCGACATTCTTCAGATACCTCTGAAACTGAAACCGATTCTCCAGCAGCGCCAGATCGGTGACGTACCCCGAAGGCCCTACGGCCTCGACTTTCGCGACGATCGTCGTCAGTTCGCGCGCCGCGGTCGCCTGGTCGACTGCGCGTGCGAGACTTCTGACGTCGCGCACGGTTGCCGTGCGCGGAATGCCGGCGGCCGCGGCGATTCCCGCGAGGTCGCTGCCCGTCGACGTCGCCGTCGGAAAGCCCCCGACCGACAGCAGACTCTCGTTGTCGAAGATCACGTGCACGAGATTCTTCGGCCTGTATCGCGCGAGCGTCGTCAGCCCTCCGAGATTCATGAGGACAGAGCCGTCGCCGTCGAGGACGATCACTTCCTTGTCGGGCCGGGTGAGCGCGATGCCGAGACCCATCGACGAGGCGAGCCCCATCGCGTGCTGCAGATAGAAAAAGTTCGGGCGGTGGCCGATCGACTGCAGCTCCGCCGCGACCGCGCCCATGATGGTGACGACGACACGGTGTTCGAGGCGGTCATAGATCGCGCTGAGCGCGTCGATTCGTTTCATCGTTCAGGTGGGCCTCCGCCCCACACCCCGGCCCGGTCGCTCGCGGGGGCCCCGTCGCCCCGCTCCGCTCCCTCGCGGGAGCGCACGTGCGCGTCGTTACCGTCTCTGCCCATCCCGCCCCATCCCGCCCTTCCCGCCTATCGCGCCTGCTCTTCCCACATCAGATCTCTGCACAAGAGCAGCGCAACAGGCTTGTTCGACGCGTACGCGAGCGTCTGCGCTTTCGTGACGCGATGCGCGACTCGCGCCGGGTCGTCGAGATACGAAAACGGGATGCGGAGCGCGCGCAGGAG
>Ga0075425_100000646_pt1 | contig 33001 bp, 29 predicted proteins | sample SoiMethybrSBSTD4_FD_75300 | JGI IMG/M metagenome (GOLD analysis project Ga0075425, IMG submission 75300) | Bulk soil microbial communities from a Populus tree surrounding site in Tennessee, USA - Soil MetaG P. TD hybrid SBSTD4 | ecosystem: Environmental > Terrestrial > Soil > Tree plantation... | reverse complement strand
ACGACGCCTTGACAGACCTCCTCGGCTGGCGCTCGCTCCTGCGGTAGCCCCGCGAAAGATGGTTATGGGTGAGGCGACGAGTCCGAGGAGTACCGCGATGAGTCGCGAGGCGAGCCACGCCGCACGCCAGCCTAGGTAAATGACGACGACGGCGGCAGTTCGCGCCAGGTGCGAGACACGCGGGCCCACGCCACGAGCATGAAAACGCGACCCAGCGAAATGTCTCCCGTTCGTTAGGCTCGCTCGCGGCCTCTTCCAGCGACGGAGGAAAACTTGTGGCGCGGAGACAATTCGAGTTTCAGACCAAAGCGGCGAGCCAACCAGAGCTCAAAGCTCCCGGCGTTCCCTTCCTAAGCTCCGGGAGCTTCGCCCCGCGATGACCGAGCGCGCGCGTCGCCTCAGGAAGCTGGCCCGGCCGGTACTGACCTATCAGCCGAGGGCAAGCCGCGAGCTCGTCCCGAACTTCCTTGCCAGTTTTCCGCGGGAAGCGCGTCTGCTCAACATCGGTTCGGGCTCGACAGACTACGGCGCCCGCGTCACCAATCTCGATCTCGAGCCTGGTGAGCACGTCAAGGTCGTCGGGGCAGCGGAGCACCTGCCGTTTGACGACGGCGCTTTCGATGGCGCGCTGATGCTGGGAGTCCTCGAGCATGTCGCGGACTCCCATCGGGCGCTCAGCGAGGCCAGGCGTGTCCTTCGGCCCGAAGGTGTCTTGCTCGTCGCGGCCCCGTTCATTCAGGGATACCACCCTGCACCGCTCGACCGACGCCGCTTCAGTCGCGAGGGTTTACAGGCGGAGCTTGAACTCGAGGGCTTCTTTGTCGAGGCAACCGGAATCGTGAACGGACCCGCGTCGGGTATGGCTTGGGTCACTGCAGAGTTTCTCGCTCTGCTCCTCTCAGGGCACAGCCGCACAGTGCATCGTTTCGCGATCCGGCTGACAAGCTGGATCGCGTGGCCGGTCAAATGGTTAGACGTCTGGCTCGTGGGGCACGAGATGGCTGAAAACATCGCAAGCGGCGTCTGGGCTCGCGCTCGACGTGACAAAAGCGACCGTTAAAAGTGTGGGAGGAACCGCTTCGTCAGTTCGCCCTAGCGGGGGCCTGGACTCCCCCAGCTACTCCTGCGGTTACCTCAAGCTAGCTCGGCGACTGCTTGCCCCTCGCAGACTGGATAACTGCGCGGATGGACGCTCTCATCTAGTGGGCGGTGCCGGGCTCGAACCAGCGACCTCCTGCTTGTAAGGCAGGCGCTCTCCCAACTGAGCTAACCGCCCTTGCTCGGCACAGCTTAGTAACCGCGCGGGGCTATCCTTGCCCCACCGCCCCCGTCGACTAGCGGCCTAGGTCACAGCCCTTTCAAGGCTGTAGCACGGGTTCGAATCCCGTCGGGGGCATTCCTCGCGTCTCTGGGCGCTTCGCCGCGTCGCGGCTCGCTCGCCCGCTGCCGGCACGACGCTCTTCGGGGCAGCCTCACGGCACAGCTCCCTCAGGCCTCGCACCGGCAGTGGGCGCCAGGAACGCGAGGGAAACCTTCGCTTTGCGAAACGGCTGGAAGGCGAGCGGCCCTCGCTCGCCTGAAGTCGCGATGGGAGGTTGGCGATTGCACCTAGCGGGTGAGGATCCTGGCGCCGTGTTCCGCCGTCGTGGCGAGGTAGTACGAGGCGAGTTGCTCCCTCGCCAGGTACTTGTCGAAGTACTCTCCGGCACCGTTGGCAATGCGGGCCCGACGCGGCTCGTCCGCCAGGAGCTCGGCGCAGACGTCGACGAGATCGGAAACGTCGTCTCGGCAGTAAACGACGTTCTCCTCGGGGACCAGCGGAACATGCAGGCGGGTCTCGCCCTTAGGGCGAACGATGCACACCCCAATCGCGAGGTAGTCGACGAGTCGAAAGCAAAAATCCCCTCTCCCTGGTAGATCTATGCCGATGGCCGCGCCAGCGACCTCATTCAGGTACGTGGTATACGGCTGTAACCTCCCCGAGGCGTAGCGGAACCTGCTCTGCCGGTGCAAGGCATTAATGGCCTTCGCACGGACCTCCGAGTTCGGTGTGAAACGCCCGTAGACCCCTTCGCCTGGCGCCGTGTCCCGTCGTCGCCTGAGAGCGCTGAGATATCGGTAGAGCTTCGGGTTGCCTGGGGTAAAGCCGCCTGGCACTACGTTTTCGCGGCCATACCCGTCCTTGCGGTACTGCATCTTGAAGAGGACAGGCGAAACGCCCGCTACCTCCTCCTCGATGTCGTGGGTATCTCGCCAGTCGATGACTGCTTCAACCGTCCTGTCGCCAAAAACGACCTCGAAGATGACGTGACCGTGATGGCGTTGTGGAACATCCTCGATCGAGACCGGCACCTTCATGGCGAGTCCCTGGCGGATGGTCTCGACCCACATCCGGGTCGGGTCCCAGCGGTATTTCTCGGGCCAGCGGACGCGGACGTCGGCTGACGAGTTGTGGGGTAAGACCCAGGTGGCTGCCACCGGGCTCTCGAAAGGCGGGTAACGCGCTCGCCACGCTGCGTCGCGGGCTAGCGATCGCCACCAGGCCGCATTCAATCCGCGCTTTCGGACGTTGCGCTTGACGAAACCCATCGTCAAACCGATTGTGACGGGGTGAGCTTGCACTCGCGCCACGAGCTAAACACCGTCTCTACTCGCGTGCGTTCGACCTCGTGGCCGGGATCCGTGAGGACTTCCTGATCAGAACGGCGCAGCAGCCGATCGATCACGAGAGGCGGCGGCCGGCGAGTCGTCGTTTTAGCCTGATCGTGCGCTTTGCGACCTCGCGCATGTCGCCGATGATGCCGAAGCGGGACTTCCGGAACAGCGGCACGGAGACCTCTGCTGGACCGAACTTGAGTTTGTAGTCGCCGGCGCCTCCGAAGTCGAAGACTTCTGCGCCATGCTCACGCCAATATCGGATCGCGGACCACATCAAGAGATCGTTGGGCCGCACCGATCGGAACTGACGCCAACTCGCGCCGCCCCAGAAGTACGCCATGCGTCCGTGGCTCGGGAAGATCCCGGTAGCAATCGATGCGCCCCGGGCGTCGCGCGCGCGGAGAAGCAACAGGCGGTTCGTCGGCTCCACACGGGCAATGAGCTCGCGCACGAGCTCGAGGCTGTAGGCGGGTGGCAGGGATTGACGCGCGAAGACGTCGTGGTGCTGGGCGTAGAACTCTTCGGCGAATGCTGCGCCGCTTGCCTGCTCGACGATGACACCTGACTTTTGCGCCTTCCGAATTGCGGTTCGGCACGTCGACTTGAAGCCCGCCCAGATCTCTTCCTCGGGCCTCCTCAGCTCGAGCTCGAATGTCTTCTTCGGCTGCACGGTGAACCCGAGACCATCGACGTCGTCGGCCGTGAGCGGACGGTCGCGAAGCTCGAGGTGCAGGCAACCGAGTGGGCCAAAGGCGAAGTCGACCAATGCCGCGACGGCGTCTCTGCTCGAGATCTCCTCCAGGCGGTTGAACCCGAGGTATCCGGTCGCCCAGCCTTGGAAGGGGCTGCCGAGAATACGGACACCGAACCGCCTGACAACGAGCCCGGTGAAAAATGCCACTGTCCGTCCTCCGTCGAGCACCCTGGCGACGACAGGCTCCGCGGCCTGGGTCGCCTCGACAAACCCCAACCATTCGCGGGTCTGGAAGACGTTCCGGTCGCTGAGCGAATCGAGTTGCGACCATTCGACCTCGGCAGGCTCGAGGCGCTCGAGAACAAGTTGGCTCGAACCCTTCGCCGACCTGTTTCGTCCTCCATGAAGGCGATGTTCCCCCGACGAAGTGCGTGCCATGAGTCCCATCTATCACGAGGTGCGTCTCGAGACGAGCGCTGATCTAAATTGGAGCCACCCAGGTACTTCGAATGATCGGATCTCCATAACGCAACCGAGACCGGGGCCCGAACGCGGGCGAGACCTTCCAGATGTACGTTCCTGGTACGACCTCGTACGTGCGCCCTCGGTAAACCCAACGCCCCGGCAGCTCGAGGCGAGCGGTTGACGACAATGCCTTGAAGACTTCGCGGCCTCGCCGAAAGAATTCGACTCTGTAGAAGGTTGCAGAAGGGACAGTCGGCCAGATGAAAACGCGGGTGGAAAAGGGCCTTGGGCGCTTGGAGTTGCCTCGCGCGTGCGCGGTCACGCCCAACACACCTGAATGCCGCGGCACTGTCGGCGCGGCCGCACCCCCTGCTCTTGCCGTCGTCTTCGTCGATTCCTGTGGCTTCCCGTGACGATCGGGTCGGCCGGCAGCGCTCTTCGGCGGGCGATTCGAAGCCTCCTCGCGAACGGTTGAATCCGGAGCGAGTGCGTAGACGGCTATCGCGGCGAGGGCAACTCCGAGCGCCCCGAGAAAGACACGTCCTCTCCTGCGAGGTCTACCGGGAGCTCGCAGCTCGTTCTTCTCATTGGCTGGCTCGAATCCGGATCGCGCTTCTGCCGCAGAGCTCGAGGACGCGTTGGGCGAATTTTCGAGTCGACAGCCACCGTCAACACCTGAAACCCAGGAATCCCGAGCTCCTGTTTCCCCTACGTCCTGGTCGGGCGACGAGGCTCGTCCGGGCGAGGACGGCGTTTCGCCCGGAGGCGGAAGTCGGTCTCGCGCGAGCCGAGCGAGCTCCGGATCGACAAGTGCGAGTTCCGGGGTCAGCGGCTCCACGAATGTCGTCTCTCAGGGTCGTGGGAGATCAGCTCGATCACGAGGGCCAGCAGGATTGAGGAACAGCCCGGGCTTGCCTGCGACGCCTTCCTAGCGCCGAGTGATTTGGCTCACATCGTAGCGGGCCATGCAGGACATCTCTGCCCCGCCGGTCTCTCGCGGGCCTTCGTCGACGACGGAATCTCACTCAAATTGGGAGCGTTTCCCGGCTGACGATCGAGACCGTCCGATCGGATCTGCTAGGTTCCCCCGCTTCAGGGATCCGGCCGACGCCCAGAACGCCGATCCCAAGCCAGCAATGTGGAACGCCGCCTCCCGTTGCATAGTCCGTCGCGCATTTCTTGCGCTTCTCGCCCTCGGGGCCTTCACAGTGACGCTTCAAGCGCCGGCGGGTGATGCAGCCTCCAAAAAGGTTCCGAGCAGCACATCCAGTGTTACCGTCGCGCAAGCGACGGAGACGAGCCTGTCGCTTTCCTGGCAGCGTGTCAGGAGTGCCGCGGGATACGACCTCTATCTAGATCAAACTCGCGTGGCAACGACTCAAACGACGGCGTACACGCTCGCCGGCCTGCGTTGCGGTTCCACGTATCAGCTCGGCGTAGACTCCTTCAACGCCAGAGGGGTGAGGTCGTCGATCGTCAACCTCGCCGGAAGCACGCGCGCTTGCCCGGTCGCTCCCGTCGGTGGCGACGCTTCGCCTCCGACGTCGCCTGCGACCTTGAGCCAGGGCGCAACAAGCGCGACGAGCATCTCGCTTCTCTGGAGTGCCTCGCTCGACAACGTCGGAGTGGCCGGCTACGAACTGTTCCTGAACGGCAACAAGGTCGGAACGACGACGGGGACGAGCTACAGCTTCGCCAATCTCAGTTGCGGCACGAGCTACACGCTCGCGGTCGACGCCTACGACGCGGCCGGTAACCGCTCGCAGCCGTCTTCAGTCAGCGGTACGACTAGCGCGTGCACGACCCCCACGGCGCCCGCCCCTTCCGGCAACTGTACTGCGACACTTAACCCGAGCAGCGCCGACACCCTCGACACGCAGTTCAACGACCCGTCGAAGGGAAACGTTGTCTGCCTGCGCGGCGGCGACTACGGAAGTCCAAGCGTCTACACTGACCTCACGAGATCGGGCACCTCAAGCCAGCGGCTGACGCTCCAGAGCGTCCCGGGCGAGACGGCCGTGATCCACGGTTATCTCGCGGTCGATAGCAGTTGGATCACGCTTGCTCACATCAAGATAGACGCGACGACAACTCCCCAGGGAACGAGTTCCAACTGCCCCGGCCAGTCTATTTACGGCAATTTCACGCTTGCAGGCTCGAACATCGTTGTCGAGGAGAGTGAAATTACCGCCTCAAACCAGGCGCAATCCGGGAATGGAATCTACGTCACCGGCTCGAACGAGGAGATCAAGTTCAACAAGATTCACGACGTAGGTGCTTGCCGACCTTACGACCATGGCATCTATCTCCACAGCGGCTCGGGAACGCAAATTCACGACAATTGGCTCTGGAACCTTCCCGATGGGTGGGGCGTGCAGGTCTACCCGACGGCAGGCGACGACCACATCTACGCGAACGTCATCGACCGGGCGATGTCTGGCTTTGTAGTTTGTTCGACCGGCTCGAACACCATCATCAACCACAACATTGTCATGAACGCAGCTGCCGGCAGCCTTATCTCGGGTTGCGGTCCGCAGGGATCGAGCACAGGCAACGTCGTGAACGACAACGATTCCTTCAACAACGCTGCCGGATTCGGCAATGTGGCGAACGTCTCCATGGCGGGCAACTTCTCAGCTGACCCGCAGTTCGTGGACCCTGCGTCGCATAACTACCAGGTCTCACCGACGAGTCCGCTACTGTCTTGGAATCTTTGGACCGGTTCTTAAGTCAAGATAGGCGGACTTGACGCCTGGTGACGAAGATAGGACTCGGCGACCGACCGTCTGGCCGGTCTTGCTTCTGACCTCCGGCCTATCGGTCCTCGTCGTCTTTGCCGGCTGGTGGCTCCCCGGCGCTGCTGCTCACACCGGCGTTGGTGAATTGAAGGATCGGGGCGGGCCCACGTGCAGCCGCGTCGCGTCTCCGGTTGGAAGCGATCGCTCATCTGGGCGTGCGCGGTCTCCGTACCGAACCGTCAGGCGTCTGGTCGAGTCGTTGCGGCCAGGCATGGTGGGATGCCTGCGCGCAGGGAAATACGGTGGCGTGAGTTACTCCAGTGACATCAATAGGTCTGGAACCTCGAATGCCCGTATCACGCTGCGGAGTTATCCAGGGGAGAGAGCCACGGTCCAGGGGGCCATCAACGTCGATGGCAACTGGATCACATTAACGAAGTTGAAGATCGATGTGACGACTACCCCGCAAGGCGGGACAAACGATTGCGGGGGGCCAAACTATGGCAACTTGATTCTTGCCGGCTCGAACATCGTCCTTGATCACAACGAGATCAGTGCTTCGAATCAGAGGCAGTCAGGCAACGGCGTATATGTCACCGGCTCGAATGAAGTTATTCGCTTCAACAGGATTCATAACGTCGGCGCCTGCAACGGCTACGACCACGGCATTTATGTCGCCAGTTCACACCATTTCAGGATCGAGTACAACTGGATCTATGACTGCCGCGCGGGTTGGGGTATACAGCTCTTCCCGAACGCTACCGATGGCCGAATCCGGCACAACATCATCGACGGATGCGGCTCCGGTATCACGATTAGCGGGAGCGGCGACAACACGTCACGCAACAACTTGATCGATCACAACCTGATCACGAACTCGGTCGGCTTCGGACGCGATAACACGGGGACCGCGGTGGCCGGGTGTTGCAACGATACTCCCGACGGCAACCTTGTCACGCGCAACATGTTCTGGGGAAATGCCGATGGAGCTTTCGACAGTTATGTCGGGCGATCTTACATCGCACGCCACAATATTTCGGTGAACCCCAGATACGTCAATCGGGCGGCGAAAGATTTTCGAGTGAGGTCATCCCGAGCCAAGAAGCTCGGACTTTGGAACGGTGGCGCGCAGCCGCGCCGCTGACCGCCGACGCCAGATCTCAGCAGGTGCTGCCGCGGGCATGCGGCGATACCATTCCGGTATCGGCTGTCGACCACCAGGCTGAACAGCCGTACCGCTATGGACGGCACGACGACAGCTATTGGGGCAAGGACGGTGCGTGCCATGTTCTGGGCGTACGGGTCCTACCTTGGCGGCCGCCTGCTCTCGCTGATCTCGATTGCCATCCTGGCGAGGCTTCTGATTCCGCGGGACTTCGGCCTGGTTGCGCTCGCTCTGACGTTTATTGCATTCGTCGACCTGATCCAGGGACTTGGCATCAGCGAGGCCCTCGTCATCGGCGACTCCCGAGATCTTGATGAGCGGGCCGAAACGGCATTCTCGATCACTGTCGGTTCGGGCTTCATCCTTGCCGCCATAACCGCCGCACTCGCGCCGGTTGCAGCAGCGTTCTTCCATCAGCCGCGCCTGAAAGAGATCATGCCGGTGCTCGGGGCGGACTTCATCCTGATCGGATTAGGGGCGACCCATGCTGGTCTTGCTCTGAAGAAAATCGACTTCCGGTCGCGGACGATGGCCGAATTGGCGGACGCGATAGCTCGAAGCGTGGTCAGCGTAGTCCTTGCCCTCCTTGGTGCCGGTGTTTGGAGTCTGGTCGTCGGCTACCTCGTCGGGACGATCGCGTGGGACGTTGCGCTCTGGCGCTTGGTTTCCTGGCGACCTAGGTTCCGTCCGAATACCCGACACGTGCGACATCTGCTCAGGTTTGGGGGGTCACTGACCGGCGTTGCTCTGATGGCGGCATTCATGGCTGAGTTCGACAACATCGTCATTGGGCGCGTGCTTGGCCCCACTCAGCTCGGCTTCTACTCGATCGCCACACGCCTTCCCATGCTTCTGATCCTGGGCCTGGCCGTGGTGGCCGGTCGAGTGTTGTTCCCGGTGTTTGTTTCGCTTCGCGAGCGCGGGGAGATGGAGCGCGGCGTCCTCACATCACTTCGCTACACCGCGATCATCACCTCGCCTTTCGCGTTGTTCCTCGTGATCTTGGCCGAACCGCTGACGCTCGCGTTGTTCGGCGAGCGTTGGCGACCTGCAGTCGGTGCTATGCAAGTCCTTTCCCTCTGGGCATTCATGACCACGATGGGGATGATCTGGGGAAACTTGTTCAAGGCGTGCGCCCGACCTGACATCATCTTCAAGCTCGCGATTCCGCAGGCCGCGGCGCTGGTTGCAGGCTCCATCCTGGTAGTGCACCGTGGAATCGTTGCGGTTTCCTGGGTTCAGGCGGGAATCGCGATCGCCGCCCAGGTGACCGTGATTGTGATCGCCCAGCGGATGTTCGGATTGACCGTGAAATCGGTTCTGAGAGCGCTTCAACCCGCGATCCTCGCATCGGCGGGCCTGGGTGCGGTGCTCCTCGGCCTTCGTCAAATTGTCGCCGCACCTTGGGCCGCCGTCATCAGCGGTGGTTTCATCGGCGGTGCCGTTTACATCGGGCTGCTCCTTCTCTTCGCGCCGGAAGTTGTGAAGCGCTTCCGTACGATCGCGTCCGCTGCTCCGACGACGCCTTAAATTCCCTATGCTGCGCGTCCGCCCTGCGTTGACTGCACCGGCTCCGCACGCGCATCCGGCGTGTCCCAATTAATCAACGTGGCGCGGCACTCCGCCTTCTATCACGACGCCAGTGGCCCACGTGGAGCGCCCTGGGAACGTGCGTCGCGATCACTCGTTTGATCTCAAAGGCGAGCCGCGCGCGAATTGCCGCGTTCCGAGGTTCCTGAAGCGCGAGACCCGCGAAGAGTCGGAGTTCGTGACGGTGTCCACGGCGCCGGTTGAAGGACGCCCCGCGCTCACGTTCCGGCCAGCGATAGACGGCTGATGGCCGATCGACGTAAGCAAACAGCCAGCCTGCGCGTCGTAACCGGATGTACAAGGCGTAGTCCGTCGCGATGTCGATGCCGCGGGGATAGCCGCCGACGGCTCGGACGGCCTCCGTTCGAATGAGCACCGAGAGTGCTGGAATCGGATTCCCGCGGTACAAAGTCGATAGATCGTTGACCGGGTGGATCGATCGATCGCTCAGCCAGCCGGGCAAGCCGTCGCCGGGGCTCCGCGCGGTGATCCACCGATCGACCCCGTCCGGATGCCCGACGATCTCCGCGTTCGAGTAAGCGAGGCCAATCTCCGGTTCGGAGAGCGCCGGCAGGAGCCACTCGAGGTGGTCGTCCCGCCAGAAATCATCGTGGTCGAGCTGGGCCACAATCGGCGCTGCAGCGACAGTGAGCGCAGCATTCCGCGCAGCGGCGATGCCGCCGTTACGCGCGCTCCGAATAATCCGTAAGCGCTTGTCTCGTATCCCCGCGAGACGTTCGGCTACCGGCTCGGTCGAGCCGTCGTCACTGACGATGACCTCGACATCGCCGATCGTCTGACGGAGGGCGCTGGAGACAGCTTGCACGATCACGGGCGGTGAGTTGTAAGCAGGGATGAGGACGCTGACCCGTGGGCGGGCTGTCACTCGCACGCTAGTCATCGAGCGCAAGAGTCCTCCACTTGCGTCCTATCGCCAAAGACGACGACAAGCGCAAACGCAGCGTTGACCGGCTCACTCACCCGGATAACGATCCGAGATGCTGATCCCGCAGCTTGCTGCGACCTAGCAATACACGAGAGGGTCACTAACATAAAGCGGGGGCAGGGTCACAAAACACCAAACGGGGTTCTCGATCTTCATGAAACGCGAAATCTAGTGGAGCCGGCCGAGCTTTCCGAGCAGGCGGGCGGGAACTACCTCCGCATCATCAGGCGACATTGGCTGTCGGTCGTCTGGCTGACGGTGTCCACAGCCGTGATTGCTTTCGTGCTGGTAATGGGGACGACGCGGAGCTACGAGGCGAGCGCGTCCGTCCTAGTCAGCCCGGTTTCAGCGAGCGATCCGAGCTTCATCGGCACGGGCGCCGTCATCGACTCCGGCGACCCGGCAAGAACGGTCCAGACGGCCGCGGCCCTGATCGACTCGCCTCAGGCAGCTGATGCTGCGGCGCGGGCCATGGGCCCCGGTTGGAGCGGTCCGGGAATTGCGGGGTCGACAAGCGTGGCACCGCGGGGTCAGAGCAGCGTTCTCGCCGTCACCGCCAAGGCGTCGAGCGCGGCCCTGTCAGCGCGGTTGGCCGACACGTTCGCTCGAGCGGCGGTGGAGACACGGGCGCGGATCGTCCAGCGGAACATCGCATCGCGGATCGTCACGGTTCAGAATCGAATCGCGCGACTGTCTCGGACGCTCCCCGCAACCTCGCCAGAGTTGCAGACTCTCACGACGCAACTCGGAGAGCTCCAGGCAGCTCAGGACACCGGAGGAGATCCGACACTTTCGGTTTCGCAGCAAGCGCAACCTGGTAGCGCAACTGGGTCGCCTAAGTGGCTAATAGTGCTGATAGCCGGGCTCGCCGGTTTCGCGATCGGCTGCATCGCCGCGCTTGGAGTCGAATACTTCAGCTCCCGAGTCTACGATCCGAGCGAGGTCACGAGCCTACTTTCGGCTCCGATTCTGGCCGTGCTTCCGAAACTGCGGGTGGGTCAAAAAGGAAGCCTTTCGCCGAAGTCGCTCCCACCGTTCGCTTTCGAACAGGTCCGGATGCTGAAGGCGCAAGTCGGGCGCCGCCAAGGCTCCCCGACAGTCATCATGATCACGAGCGCCGACGCCGGCGATGGAAAGACGACCGTCGCGGCTGCTCTCGCCGCCGCCTGCACCGAAGGCGACCAAGACGTAATCCTTCTCGATTTGGACCTGCGCGCTCCGGGGATCGCACGGTTACTCGCCCTGGACAAAGCCACCGGCGATGGGGCCCCGACCGACTGGGGCGCCGGGCTCGCTGAAATGCTGGTGCCCGTCGCAGGGCTCCCGCACCTGAGGGCGCTCGCCACTCAACCAGGAGGCTTTGCGAGTTTCGACGAATTGATGGAGCGGTTGCCGGTTCTGCTGGCCGAGGCACGCCAACAGGCGGACTGGGTGATAGTAGACACCCCGCCGATTGGAGAGGTGAGTGATGCAGTGCCGATCGCTGGAGAATGCGACGAGGTGCTTGTCGTGGTCCGGCCCGGGCACACGGATCGCTCGAGGCTCATCGTCGCCCGAGATATCTTCGCGCGCATCGGTGTGATCCCGATTGGCACTGTGCTGGTTGGACAGCGGCAAAAGCCGATGGCCGGCCGGTATTACGGTTACGGCTATCGGCGAACGAACCATGGACGCCCCGACCGAAGCGAATGGCTTGACGGAAACCGGCGCGACTGGCTGCAGCGAAACCGGCCTGAATGGATTGAACGAAACAGGAGCGAAGCCGACAAGCCCTCGAGAAGCGAGGCCGACAAGTCCCCCGACTGACGGCGGACCGGCAGCATCTCGTGCAGCCAGAGCTCAAGGTCCTTGCTTTGATCGATCATCTCGCGCTTGGAGGCGCCGAGATGTTGCTCGGGCAATTCGCGGCAGCCGCTCCTGCTGCGGGAATTCGACTCTCGGTCTCTTGTCTGGGCGAGGTTGGCGGGAATCCGGCTGCGAAACCCTTGCAATCAGCCGGGATCGAGCCCGTGGTCCTCAACACTCCGCAACGGTTGGGGCTCGAAGCGCTTCTGGCGGTTCGCCGGCATCTAGCCGACGTCGAGCCCGACATCGTCCATACCCATCTCGGGTCGGCGGATTTCCTCGGGAGCCTTGCGGCGCGATCTCTTCGTGTCCCCTCGATCTCCTCGATCCACGCGATCTCGAGGCCGTCGTCGGATCTACGGAGCCGTGCGCGAACGAGGCTCGTCGCGGCTGCCCGGCGACGTGGTGCTGCCCGGATCATCACGGTGTCAGAAGCTGCGCGGGAGGCGTACCTTGCGCGCGGCTGGGATTCTCCACACCGGGTGGTTGCGATCCACAACGGGATCGATGCCGTGCCCGAACCCGGGGCCGGCGCAGCTGTACGGCGAGAGCTTCGCATCGATAGCGATGGTGTCGTTCTGGGGATGTTCTCGGCCTTGCGGCCGGAGAAGGCACACGATGTTGCGATCGGAGCGGTCGGGCTGCTGCGCACGCGTTTTCCCAAGCTGCGCTTGGTGATTGCCGGCGACGGCCCTATCCGCGGCGACCTCTCCCGGCTTGCTCAGTCCTTCGGAGACTTGATCGTGATGACCGGACCGCGTTTTGACGTCATGCGCCTGCTCGACGCGACCGACCTCTACCTCCAGCCCTCCCGCGCGGACGCGTTCCCGACGACCTTGCTCGAAGCGATGGCGGCCTCAGTGCCGGTGCTCGCCACCGATGTTGGCGGCATCCGAGAGATCGTCGTCCACAACCGCACGGGCGTCCTCTTAGACGCTCCGCCAACGCCAGAGGAACTCGCCAAGGCGATTGCCGCCTTGCTAGACGACCCGCGTTGGCGGCGTGACCTCGCCGCTGCCGGCCGACGGCGGTACGAGGACCGATTCACGGCAGATCCTTGGGTCCGCAGGACGCGCGCTCTGTACGACGCTGTCCTGAGTGAGGTCCGTACCGGAGAAAGCAGAACGGAAACGACTCGTCCTGTCCTGGCTGGCTCCTCGGAAATCTCCGAAAGGGACGAGTGAACGCCACGCTATCGTCCGGCGTGGCTCACGGGGCGCGCCCTGGAGCTAGGGCTCAGATACAGGCCACCCCCCGGGTACCCCAGGCCTTCGTCGTCGCAGTGGCAGCGCTCGCTGCAATCGTCGCCGCCCGCTCGCTTGCGAACGGGAGCATCGCGCAAGCCGTTGCCGTTGTGCTTGGAGCGGGGTACCTCGCCTTGGTCTTCATCGATCTCGCAGCGGCGATTGCGGTCTGGGTCGGGCTGCTGTTCATCGTCCATCTGCACGTCCTGAGCGTCGGACCGACGGCGGTCGAGATCCTGCTTTTCATCGGATGGTTGGGGACGGCGGGGACTCGGCGTGCACGGCTGCCGGTGCTGCGAGAGAATCGTCTGCTGGTCGGCGCAATCGCCCTTTGCGCCACGTGGCTGACGATCTCGATCATCTGGGCGGAGAAGCCCGGGAAGGCGGCCGTCTCCGCCGGCTACTGGTGGCAGTCCGCGCTCGCCTTCCTCATTGTGGCGACGACCATCGTGCGTCCACGGGACGTTCGGTTGGTTGCGCTTGCAATCGTGATCGGTGCTGTCTTCTCCGTTGCGCTTGGTCTGGTCGGAATCGGCGGCCCGATCAGCTCAGCCGCAGCCCCGGACGTCGAATCACGCTTGGTTGGGGGCGGTGGAGACCCTAACTACCAGGCCGCGGCCTTTCTCGGGGCGATGTTCGTCGCCGGGGGGCTGATCGGCGTCTTCAGGCGTCCGAGGGCGCGGTTTGCTCTTACGCTTGCGCTTGGATTTATCACCGTAGGCTTTCTTGCCACTCAGTCCCGCGGCGGCGCGATCGCGCTCGTCTTTGCGCTCCTTGCAGCGTTCGTGCTCTTACCTCGCCAGCGGGCGCGTGTGCTCGGCTGGACGACGATCGTCGCAGCCACACTCGTGGCCTACCTCCAGTTTCGACCTAACGCCCTCGACAGACTTACGCATCTCAGCGGCGGCGGCAGTGGCCGTCAGGATGTATGGACGGTTGCATGGAGGATCTTCCGCAACCACCCGCTGATCGGGACCGGCCTTGACAATTTCACTGTCTTCGAGCCGCGCTACGCGCTCGACCCCGGACGGCTTACCGATGTGCGAGTCGTCGCCGAGACGCCGGACCTCGTGCACAACGCGTACTTGCAGCTGCTGGTCGAGACTGGCCCAATCGGGCTGATCGTTTTTCTCATCGTCGTTCTCGTCAGCTTGCGCACGAGCTGGCTGGCTGCACGACGTTTCGATGCATTGGGTCGAGGCGATTACGCAAATCTCGCGCGAGCTATTTTGATCGGAACGATCGGGGTGCTTGCCGCCAACTTCTTCCTCTCGAATGCCAACAGCTTTCAACTCTGGATCCTGTTTGCGCTCGGCCCCGTGATGCTCACGCTGGCGAAGGGCTGGCCTGTCGAGCGGGACCTCGCGCCGAGCCGCCCGACTGGACCGGCGATCGAGCGGTTGCCCTCCCCGTAACGTTAGGTCAGATCACCTCCGGAGATAAGGAAGCGAATAAGACGTGCTTCCTCCGCTCCATGCGTGTGGGCGCTCGCCCGTTTCAGCCCCGCGGTGACCAATCGCCGTCGCAACTCGGTATCGGTCGCGAGTCGCTCGACGGCGTGAGCTGCCCCGGCCGCGTCGCCAGGTCGTACCAACAGCGCGCAACCTTTCGCCGCCGCGGCAACCCCACCCGTGTCGGTAGCGACGACCGGCAGACCTGAGGCGTACGCCTCGAAGAGAACCTGGGGTACCCCCTCCGTCCACGAGACGTGGAGAAAAACATGGCTCGATCGGTAGACGTCGAGCAATCCTTCGTCGAACGGGATGTACCCGAGCAACTCGGCGTGATCGGCCAAGTTGAGCTCCGCCAGCCGGGCCGACAGCGCGGCCTCTAGGGGTCCTTCTCCACAAACGAGAAGACGGTAGCGTGGGTCACGCGCTCGCAAGAGGCGCAAGACCTCGGCAAGGAGGAGCGGGTTCTTCTCGGTCTCCAGGCGACCGACACTCAGAACGCGAATCTCCCCGTCATACGGACGGACAAGTGCTTGTTCGGCATCCAGGACGTCTCTGCTGGATACGAGTGAAACGGTCAACTCGAGTCGGCGGGGGGCCGAGCGGTAACGCCGACCGAGCTCATCGCCGACGACGACGATTGGGTGGCGACGGGCGAGGGCACGACTCATCGCCTCCAGAAGGTCAGCTGCAACGTGAATCGATCGTCGCCCTGGGTGACGACTGCGTGCGTACTGCGGGAGGTCCTGGCGGACACCGAGGAACAGACGACGCCCGCGTACGCGTGCGAGCAATGCCAGGGCGATCGTCAGGGGAGTTGGCCCTAGAACCCAGACGGAGTCCACGTCTGCGAGCGCCCGCCAGAAGATTCGTAGCGACCGAGCCGCCGCGGGCAAGGTGCGTGACGGCTGGACCAGGCTCTCGTAATACGGGAGCGGAATGAAAGCTGAGGGTGCACGCAGACGGTAGTGGGAGCGGCCCGGATCCGGCCGTAATCGGCCGATGATCACGACATCGATCGCTTTGGCGATGTCGTCCAGAAAGCGTGCAAAAGCACGGTCGGCCCAGACCCCGCCGTCGACATCGCGGACGTAGATGTAGTCCGTATAAACGAGCAGTCGCATAGGCGGTCAGCGCAAGGCGAGCGCGAGATCCCAGAGGGCCGACTGTCGGGCGAGGAGCGTCAGCGCCGCGGTCTTGACGGCGAACCGGAGCCTTGTGTCGGCTCGGCTCACGAAGACTCGTGGGTATTGCATGACATCGACTGCTTCGAACCGGCCCGGAAGCGTTCCGGCGGCCGAGTACCCGGCACGACGTGTCGCTCTAACGATTCGCGCGTCATAGTCCCCGTAGGGGTAGGCGAGCGAACGGCACGGTCTGCCGAGTCGGTCCTCGCACTCAGCCTTCGAGTCGACGAGCTCCGTGTGAACTTCGTGTTCGGAAAGTGTCGTCAGGCGCCTGTGGCTGAGTGTGTGAGACCCGATCTCCCACCCTGCATCCGCCAGCTCGGCGAGCTCGTCCCAGGTGCACCCGACTAGCTCGCGCTCGTGAGGGCCTCCTGTCCAGTCGTCGATCCCGGGCCAGCGCATAGGGGAGCCTCCAACATGATCCGTGGGCACGAAGACTGTCCCCGGAACCCCGAGTTGCCTCAGAATCGGCAATCCAAGCGTGCGCACCGAACGGAAGGCGTCGTCGAAGGTGACCGCCATCGTGCGTTGGCCGTCCGACGCCAGGACCGTGTCCGTGAACCCCCCGGCGTGAAAGCCGCGAGCGAGCAGTCTCCGCAAGTGCCAGTGAAGGAGCGCCGGAGTCGTCGACAGCGCGGCGGGCCAGTCCTCGCTAAGCGCGTGGTAGCACAAGACGAGATTGAGATTGCTTGCTCTCAGCGTCGTTCGGCCGGATCGTTCATCTTCCGCAAGCCTGCCTCGGCGGCCAGCGTCTCATAGAGGTCGGCAAACCTGCGGGCTACCGCATCGATTCTGAACTCACTCAGCCTATTGGCTGCGGCAGCCGCCAGCACCGCGCGCCGCTCGGGATCGACGAGCAGATGTTCGATGGCACCGGCGAGCGCTTCCGGATCCCGCGGAGGGACGAGAACGCCGGTTTCACCGTCGAGAACCATCTGCGGAATGCCTCCCACGGCGGTGGCGACGATCGGCGTACCGTTCGCCATGCACTCGAGCACGAATAGTGGGCTCCCTTCGAAATCGGAAGAGAGGGCGGCAACGTCGAGGCTGCGGAGAATCGCATCCACATCATCGCGATGGCCGAGAAAATGGACACGCCCGTCGAGCGACAGCTCACGTGCTCGGCGCTGGATTTCGGCTCGGGTTGGGCCTTCGCCCGCGATCACAAGGTGTACATCGGGCATCGTCCTGAGTAGCCGAGCGTGAGCCTCGAGGAGAACCTCGACCGCCTTTTGCGGTCTGAAGACAACGGCCGTGCCGATCAGCGGGGTTTCGGAGGTGAGACCGAGCTCCGATCGCAGGTCCGTGTCCGGCGCCAGAGGACGGGCGACGTATCCCGTAGGCATGACCACCACCTTCTCGGACGCTACCTTCTCGTCTTCGACCATCCGGGCCGCATCGGCGTCCGAGACTGCGATGAATCGGGTGGCTAACCTTCCGACAATCCGGCCGTCGATCCACTTGCGAAGCGGTCGGCCCTTGTAAGACCAGGTGTGCTCATGTGCGATCACGACCGGGACGCGGCAGGCCCGGCCAAACAACGTGCCCCAAACGTTGGAGCCGAACTTGTGCGCGTGCACGATGTCGAACCGGCCACTGCCGAGCAGAGCCGCGAGGCGACGCATCCGAAGCAGATCCCATCTCGACCGGCGACCCAGCGCGATGTACGGCACGGCTCCGGCCTCAAGAATCTCGGCGAGCGGTCCCGGAGCGACGGCTCGTGTCGCGCAGACGGAGACCTCGAAGCGGTCGCTCGGTAGATGCGTGGCGAGGCCGACAAGGAAAACTTCGGCGCCCCCCCCGAGGCCCGACAGCTGGTCGACAAGCAGGAGGACGCGCAATCGCTTGGGTGTCGTGGTCATCGAGACTCGCGGTTCGCTGCCGGTGGGTGATCTTTAGGTATCTAATCGGCGAAACTCTCGCCCTTGTTGCCCTGAGCGAGACGCGGAAACCTTGCAAGGGCCCTGCGCTGGATTCCGATTCGTAGCAATGCGAGGACAGGCATAGGATCGTCGGGTGCGAACCAGTGCGTCTCCCGGACACCCCGAATCGACTCGAGCCACTGGGGGACGGTAAGGGAGCCGTCTCGAATCGCGCTCAGTGCTGCAGGAATGTCGGCCTCGAGCATCCACTTTCGGCCGGGGCGGAGCGCTGTCGCGGGCGGATGCTGGTCGGTGAGGTCCATGTAGCAGATGCGAACGACATCCATGTCGTTGGTTCCGCTGAACAGGCGGAACACGCCGCTGACGCGAGCATTTACGTCAAGAAGCTTATAGAGGCCGTCTCGACTGTCGAAGCGGTAGCCGATTCCTACACAGCCTCGATATCCGATTCCTTGCATAAACGATCTTGTCTGCTCCTCGACTCTTTCATTCCGGAGGCAGATCGCAAGGGATGCGATTCCCGTCGAAGATACTTGCCGTAACTTCTTTCCGGTGAAGACGACATTGCGTTCTCTTTCAGGGCCAAAGTACCCGTTGCACATCCAGACGGCCTCCGCATCTCCGGGGATGTATTCCTGTAGGACGAAGTTGAAAGGCCCGTGGGTCGTTTCCCGATCAACCTCCTCCAGGAGCTCTCTCGTAGACGTGAGGATCTGCTTGGCCGGCGCGTGTGGCACGTACGGATCGGCCGGCTTCAAAACGATCGGAAACGGCTGGTTCTCGAGAAACTCTTCGACGTCACCACGGGTACTCGGGCAAATCGTCGCAGGGGTTGGGATTCCGTGCTCGTCGGCGAGCAGTTGCATCTCCCACTTGTTGGCGAGCCTCCGGATCACCGGCGTTGCCGCTCGAGGAAAGATGAACTGCTCCTGCAAAACGTCACCGTGGCGCTCGATGAAGATCGCGACCCAATCGGCCAGTGTCAAAAGAACCGGCGGTGCGCCGTGCTCAGTTCGAAGTCGTCGTCCGACCTCGAGCAGGAACGCAACGGACTCGTTCTCGGGCTGCGTAAAATCCCACCGAATCTTCTGACGCCAATACCGCGACGACCAAACTGGCGTCGTCATACCCTCCTGAGCAACGAGATACGCCGGGACGCCGAGGCGACCGAGGGTACGAGCCACCGCCACAGCGCCATAGCCGCCCCGAAAGATCACCAGAACCGGGACGCGAGTATTCATTCCTATGAAGCAAGGTCAGCTTGAGATTTGCGCGAAGCCGCCGCACCATAATCGGCATACCACCGGAACAACTCCGCCAGCGTGAAGATGTCGTAGTTCTGGGGAATCGGCAGGCCTCGCGCGTCGGGTCCCTCTAGCCTCCCGTCTAGGAGATAAACCTTCTTCATCTTGGATTGCGCCCATGCAATGACTTCATCGATCATCGGAGTTGGAACGTCGGCGATTTCGCCGAAAGCCCTGGTGACAACAAGGCCATAGGGAATGTCCTCCCTCAGATAGCGGTAGCCGAAGTCCGGCTCGAATCGCCCAGAGCTGACTTCGGTCACGGGAGCTTTTCGAGCTTGAATTGGCCCAGTCCTCAAACAGGTGGCCACTGTGGAGATGTCACCAGTTACACGGGAATACGAAGATTGGAGCCAGTCGTGAACCGGCACAACGTCGCTGAGGTCGAGCGCACCTCGGCTCTCCTCCTCGATTCTCTGTGCGACCGCGATGGCATCGGAGGAGAGTTGTTGGACGATCTGCCCCATCTCGTCGGTCGCCTCCGCGTAGAACATCGGAATGGTGTCTTCGGTGTATTCCTCTCCATTCCACGCGTGAAAATGGCCGTACATGAGGCCCGGGTGGATGTATTGGCCAGGATTGCCAAGCGTGAGGTTCACGAATCCGTCTGTGGAGACGACGGTTGTTCCAAGCAGCTTCGAAAGTTGGCGGGCCAGGTCCGGCCCGTCGTCTGCCGGTAACGCGGCCATGACGACTTTTGCTTTTACTGCGCCAAAGTTGACGGTCTCGCCGAGATGGACCACTCGCGTTGACCACGGCAGCGTCTGAAGCCCGAAGAGCGTCGGGCGCCCGCCGAAACCCTCATCCGAAATCAGCGTCGACGCCTCGAACTCGAAGCCGCCTCGGGTCGGCAAGCACCCGATCGTCGTCGTTGCGCCGACGTACGGCTTGATCCTGTTGAGAATGGCAGCGTGCCCAAAGGCCGGCACCACAATCATCACGATGTCGGCGTCGGGTATGACCTCCGCCGGATCGGACGAAATAGTCCGAAGTCGGTCCGCACGGCCCTTGATCACGCCGGTCGATTGCAGGCCAGGCGCCGAGGTACGACGACGTAGGAGGTCGGCCTTCTCCTCGGAGCCGATCAACCAGGTGACGACTCCCTCGAAATTCTGCGACAACGCGACGGCAAGCGCGTGCCCGGCGTTCCCGCTGCCGCAGATCGCAACGACGGGTTGCCTGCCCACAGCCTCACCCTAACCGAGGCTCCTCATCGAAAACGCATGTTTTAGACGAGTCAAGTTAAAGTGAACGAAAGCGGCAGGCTCCTCGAAGGGCGGAGTTGGCATGCGCGAGGACCTTGACGAGATCACCCAGGTCATCAGAAGTCACTGGGATCGCCGCGCCATCACCTTCGATGACGAAACGGGCCACGGGCTCGTCAGTGACGTACAGCGCCGTGCGTGGCTCGATCTGCTTTCGCCACTTGTTGGGCCAGCGCCTCAAGATGTCCTGGATGTTGGGTGCGGGACCGGCTTCCTGGCCTTGAGATTTGCTGAACTTGGCCACACCGTTACCGGCATCGATCTCGCCCCGCAAATGATCGATCAAGCTCGACGCAAAGCCGAAGAGGCAGACCGGCAAATCGACTTTCGCGTCGGCGATGCGGCAGCCCTTGACTGCCCCGACGAGTGCTTCGACTGGGTCGTGGCGAGGCACGTGATTTGGAACCTCCCAGACCCCCAACGAGCCGTCGACGAATGGCTACGCGTGCTCCGACCCGGAGGACACCTCGTCCTGATCGAAGGAAAGTGGGCCTACAACGAGGCCTTGCCGCCTTGGTATAGGCGTCCGGCCTCACGCCTTCTAAGCCGCGGAATCGACGGCTGCGCAGCGCTGGCCTCTCGAAGCCGCGCTTCGTATCGAAGATACCGCCGAGTCGAAGCGCAGCTGCCATTCTCCGGAGGGCCTTCCGCGAAGCGGCTCGTCGCGTTTCTCCAAGAGAACGGCGTACATGACCTCGTACTCGAGCCCCTCATGGACCCGCTGTTGTGGGGTCAGACCCCGCGATTTCCACGTTATCTCGTCGCGGGGACGCGACCGCGCGTCTGAGAGTCTTCGTTCACTGGCTCGCCCGGCCGGGCGGTATCTGCCGCTTCGACCCCGCGGCGGAGACCGCGAAACGAGCAGCGTCTGCGATTCGCGCAAGCTCGGATTCTCGGAGCAGATGATGGACGGGCAGCCCCACGAGCGTTGTCCGAAGCTCTCGTGCCTGCGGCGATTGGCTTGCAACGGCGGCCGGATGGGCTTGAGGCCACATGTCCGCACCTTCCACGCCTGCAGCGGCTAATCGCTCGAGGACAGTCGACTTCTCGTCGACCTGGATCGGAAACTGCAGCGGAGATGCTCCGTCCGGGAGCGTCGAGAACGGAGTGGGGACGAGCTCGCGAAACTGGTCGAGGAGAATCAGGTAGTTCGCTCGCCGTCGTGCGGCAATCCCGAGATCGGCCTGGCGCGGGATGACGAAGCTCGTGACCCGCGACGGCACACTTACTGGGTCGCCCACCTCGAAGGAATCTTGCTCATGATCGAAGGGCACGTAGGCCGAGCGGCCGAAGGCGCCCCACAGGTCCCATCGCTGGCGGACCCGACGTTTGAGCCCGGTTGCGAGGCTTCCCAGTCCCCGCCCTGGGGTGGCCACGGGCGCCCCGAGGGGAAAAGAGGAGACGACCGCACCGCCGTCGGTAAGGCCAAGCGTCTTGTACAAGCAGAAGATCGCGATGTCGCCGAGTGAGCCGGTCGGCCGACCGTCGCGTTCGCTCAACCAGGCCTGGGCCGCGTCCTCGACGAGCGCGAGATCGTGATCGGTCGCCCATTGACGCCAACGTGCCGTGTCTTGCGGAAACCCGAGGTAGTGGATCAGGAACAAGACGCGAACCCGTTCGCCGCGAAGTCTTTCCAGGTCAGCGATGTCGGGGGCGAGCCGATCGTCGCAGCGATAGAAGCGAGGTCGGAGTCCTGCGGCGAGAAGCGTCTCGATCTCTGACCCATGGTGGTACTCAGGAACAAGAACCTCATCGCCTGGCTGGAATCCGCGGGCGCGGATTGCGTGCCAGAGGCCGTGCCTCGCCCGGCGAAACAAACGGCAGCGGGGATCGTCAAGCGGAAACGGCAGCGTCTCTCTCGGCCGGCGGACAAGCACCGATGGCGGCAGAGGCGGCCACACGCTTATCCATGGCTTCAGCATCGTGGGCCGGGGCCGCTTCGTCTGCTCGCGATAACGCGACGTCGATCCGGCACTATCGCCAGGCGAAGACCTGCGGCAGCGTGAGCATAAGCGCGAACCGGTCGTGCGTCACGCTTCTCGAAAGCCAGCGACGGCGAACGTCGTACGGATCCCAATCGCCAAACCTGCGGTAACCGCCGTAGTAGCTGAATCCAAACTCGACGTCGTTCTCGGCGAGGATCCGGCGCGTGTTTCCATCGAATGAATCGCGACCGCCGTCGGGATAGCTGAGCGAGACCATCGGCTCACCGAGCTCTGCCTCGATCCGCCGCTTGCAGCCCATGATCTCACGCTCCTGCTCGTCGACCGTCAGCTGCGCAAGGATCCGATGGTTGACCGTATGCCCGCCGATATGCATTCCAGCTGCGTGAAGCTCGCGGATGTCGTCCCACGTCATCCACGGATCGTGGCTGCCAACGGGGTGGCGTCCGCTCCCTGTGGCCTCGGCGAGAACGTCCATAAATTCGTCCGTCTTCTCGGCCGGCAAGGCCTTGTAACGGTTGCTGAGAGCCCAGACTGCAGCACCGCGGTCATCGGCCCCTAAGCTCAGCGGGCGGTCGACCCAGCCGTCGACTTGCAGCTCGGTTTTCGGGCTCATCTGGACCATCCAGCCAATCTCGTCCCACCAGGAGATTTGGCGCCCGTCGACAAATCCCGTCGTGATGAAGAACGTCGCCGACGCGCCGCAGCGCTTCAGGATCGGGAACGCTTCTTCAAAATTGTCGCGATACGCATCGTCGAAAGTGATGAGGACGTAGCGCCCGCGACCGGCACGCAAGGCCGCGCCGAGGTCGGTCGGCCGAATCACATCGAACTCCTTGACGAGTAGGCGGACTTGCTCCTCGAACATGGCCGGCGTCGCGTCCCAGGATGCGGCGTAATACGACTGATCGGGGAGACCGACCCGATGGTAGGTGAGCGCGAGAATCCCCTTCCACGAGCCAATCCGACGCGCGAGGCTGCCCAGGCCAATCGCTTCCGTTGCATGCGCGACGAGATCAGCCTTGGACATTCGCATCAGGCCCGCTTCGCCGGGCGAGGCGGCTTGTGACGCCCAGGGCATCCGCCAGACGGATCTTCAAGCGGGGACGAGAGGCGACCGCCCAGACAAGCTGTCGCTCGGCGGTCGCGAGCTCGCGCTTCCATGGGCTCGCATCGGCAAGGAAGTTGTAATCCGACAAACCACGTTCGTACGACTCTTGCATGCAAAGCGCGTGGGTTACGAATCCCGGTTTCATCTTGTTATCGCCGAAGCGAGCCAGTCCGAGCTGGTATGAAAAAACGTTGCCTCGTTCGATGAAGCTGTAGAGACAACCAATCGTCCCGAGCGGCGAGCGAGCGCGATAGAGACAGATTGCTCCCTTACTGAAGAGGCGACTCACGAGCGAGCGGTGAAATTCGAGAAACCGCTCACTCGCAAAAACGCCCGGTCGGCCGGCGTCCTTCCACCTCCTTTGGTGTAGCTCGACCAGTTCGCCGAAGATGTCGAACGCGTCGTCGATCGTCTCCGCCCAGTGACCTTCGACGGCGTCGAACGCTCGGATGCTGCGCCTGACCTGGTAGCGCGTGTTCGACGTGAGGATTGCGAGAACGTCTCCGTTCCTCTGATCGGCCGACCGTAGATCGACGGTCGGGCACGGCTCGAAGCGTGGTTGCAGGCTGGTCTCGACCGCGAGAAACGGCGCCGCGTCTTCTGGCGCGAAGCCGTCGAGCCGAAGCTCGTCCCACGAGTCGTCCTCGTGAACGACAGAGAGGACCGCGGCCGCGGCCGCTCGGCGCATGGCCGGCGCGACGAGCATGCGGTTGTACTCGACGTAGATCGCATCTTGCTTGGGCTCCCCCGCGGTCCCCAAATGGAGGGTCCTGACGGGAACCCGATGGCGCGTTCGACCGACTCCACGCGTGAGGAGCATCACCGCCCGTGGGACGCTGCCTTCCCTGACCACCACGAAGTCGTGACCGACCAGGTCGCCGAAGTGTTCGAGCCACACATCCGTCCAATCCCATGAACAGGTCAGTCCGACATCACCGACCTGCTCCTCGAGTTCTCGCCAGACCTTTTGCGCCGAGAGCCGATCTTCTCCCCCCAGGACGGTCACCGACAGGTCGTCCATCGACTGTGGAGATTCTCTGCGGGCCGTGTGTGAGCCTCGCACGTCTTCGTCGAAGCTAGTCACCCTGCGGATTGAATCGGCGCGAGAGCACATCTCCGCGGAGGCGCTCGTATCTCTTGCCAAGAACGGCCTTCGCTGATCTACGAGCGTTCCAGCCCACCCACTCCCGGCACCAGGGCCACGAGTCGCCGGCGGCGGTACGGGACGCATCGACGGCTGAAGTGCCGGCTCTCACGGAGAAGCGACCGACGACGAGGCAGTGTCCGACGCGTCGGGGCGTTCTCACCGGGTCCGACGTAAAGAGGACGGCAATCTCGGACTCGGCCGCCGCCCGAGCCACACGCTTCGTGTAGTAGCCGCCGGGAACCGATGCGGACCTGATCTCCTTGCCCAGGAGATCCGCGAGCGACCCGACACTCACGCGCCATTCCTCTCGTAGCGCATGTTCCGACAAGGACGACATCCGCGAGGGGTGTGAAGCCGAATGCGATCCGATGACGTGGCCCATCCTCCCGAGCTCGACGATGTCGGAAGCACCGAGGAACCCCTGCTCACCGGTCCGGCCGGTCGTGATGAAGAAGTGCCCTCGCCACTGCCGGCGCGCGAGCTCCTCCCCGATGGCCAGCGCGCTCGCGCCCCCATCATCGAAGGTCAGTAGCCAGGCGGCCTTGTCTGAGTCGCCGGCCAGGAGGTCGTCGACAACCACGGGCTCGTCGTTCAAGACGTCGCCGATCGCGTCGAGGTGAGCTCGGAATTCCGCCGTCGAGAGCTTGTAGCGCGCAGGCCCTGCGCCGGCGAAGCCGCTCTGATCCGGATCGCCGTCAACGACGTCGTGGTACATGAGAGCGTGCGTTCTCATCGCGAACGACGTTCGCGCTGCGTCGAGGCCGGCGCCGCTGCGCGGGCCCAGCCGCGAAGCATCCCGATGCCGTACCCCGAATGGAAGGCCGGGAACACGGAGACCACACGAGGCAGGAGCGACCAAGCTTCACCTTTCTTCCGAATGCTGATCCCCGCTGAAGCGAAGGCAAATGCGGCGTAGGCACCTAGTTCTAGGGCGAGTACCCGGCGCCCCGCGCGCGAGAACACCGCCGCGGGCGCGAGCGCGACCAGAGTGGACACGAAGACGAGAGGGGCGAAACTTCTCGGACTGGAGAGCTGCCCATGCTTCAACATCACGGGCACCTTCCAGAGCCCGTACTCGTAGTACTGGCGAAAGACTCCCTGTAGCGATCCCCGCGGGGTGTAGTGGACGCGAATCGCCGGGTCGAGGACGATGCGGCCACCGGCCAAGCGAACGCGAAGGTTGAATTCGTCGTCCTGGTTTCTTCGGAGCGACTCGTCGAAGAGGCCTAGACGGGAGAATGCTTCCGGTCGGAACGCCCCGAAAGTCGTGGTGTTCGAGTCCGCACGTTTTGCCTCTTGACCGTTGCGCGCCGAGCGCAGCCCGAGCGTTCCGGCGAGGCGCTCGAGCAGGTTGCCGTCGGTGTAGAGCCGGTAGAAGCCGATGCCGCCGAAAGGGCTGTCCATCGCGCACGCGACTGCGCGTTCCATTGCGGTTCTCCCCTTGGGGACGATCACGCCGCCGACCACGAGCGCATCAGACTCTTCTTCGGCCGCTAGTGCGCAGCGTCGGAGGTAATCCGAGGGATACCGTGAATGACAGTCGAGGCGCACAAGCAAATCCCCTCGGGCCCGCTTGATGCAGGCATTCAATCCCTGGGAAACCCAGGTGCTCGGATTCTCGAGCACCGTCAGAGCCAGGCCTCGCCGCTCCGCGCCGGCTTTGAGCCGCTGGACCGAGCCGTCGGTGGATCCTCCGTCAGCCACGATCACCTCGACGTCGCCCGCGTAGTCCTGGTCGGCTACGTCGGCCACGAATCGCTCGATCTGCGCGGCCTCATTGAGCATCGGAGCGATGATCGAGATCAGGCTGGGCTGCGCCACGACTCTCAGAATCTAGTCGTGTTTTGTGTCACAGCCTAGTCGCGGACGTCGTTACGGAAGTAGGTCGAGCGCGCCCTCTTCTGCGAGAATTCGCGTCGCAGCCTCCACGGTGTCAACGTCTTCGCCAAGCTCGTCGGCGACCGCCGCGACGGTCCGCTCGCCGTCCACGGCCTGCAGGATCCGGTACTGCGTCTGCGAGAGACCAAACGGCTCCTCGTCGTAGACGTTCGCTTGCAAGACCTCCTCCCAGTTACGCGTGTAATTCCGCGTGACAAGATCGAGGCGCCGGCCTCTGACCGCGACCAACTCGCGCAAGTCACCGTTCATGTCGGCGAGCGCGGCCTGCGTCTGCTGGCGCCGCTCCTCGGTGGTTGGGTCCTCAGCGAGCGGGTCACAGTCGAAGTCGTTGAACTTGAGGTACAGGTTGATGGAGTTCGCTGCGTTTCGGCGCAGGTGCCACGTCGTCGAGCCGGGGAAGGCAACGACGTCACCCGGCTCGTCGTCCAGGACGACGGGGCGCCCGGTGCGCGCCACGACATCGGGCCGCTCGTCGGGCTGCAGGCTCGGCGGAAACGCCGCGCTGCGGTTGAACGGATTCAGGCCGCGGTGCTCGTACGGGTACAGCACGAGGCAGGAATCAGCGGGTATCTCGATCGAGAGGCCAACGGACACGAGCGACGCGTAGCGGTCTTTGTGTGCGAGCGGCTCGGGGGCCGCGTTCGACTCGTAAGCCTGGATGTGCCGCTCCGAGAGGGTCATTCGTTCACGGTTGAAGCCGCACAGCGTCGCGATCGTGTCGAAGAGCTCTCCGGGGTAGTCGACGGGGGCAGGGAACTCGAAGAGCGACTGCTGCTTCTTGCCCTTGATCGCATAGCCCTCGAGATTCGTCTCGACAAGCCGCTCGTGTGCATAGCGCTGCAGGTAGTCCAGAAACTCCGGTGCCACGCCGTTCTTGATGTGGACGTACTCGTTTTCGCGGTACTCATCCCGGTACGCATCCGGATCGAAAGCAAAGACTCGCACTTCCCCTCCCCGTTACGACTACGTCCATACTTTCCGCGACACGAGCCAGCATTGCAATACCCTCCATCAAAAGTTAGAGGTGGGCCGAAGCGGAGGGAGGTTCAGTTGGCCGTCGGCAAGCCCAAGACAGCGGAGATGCATCCTGGTCCCGGCTTCCGGCTCCGGAACGAGATCGGCCGTCCCGACCCCGAGATGATGGCCGGCTACGCCGCCTTCGAGACGCCGGCCATCTCGGATCTGATGAACCGGCTGTACACGATGGACACGGGCATCAAGCCGCTCACGGACTCAAACCTGCGTATTCTCGGTCCGGCCTGCACCGTCAAGGTCTACCCGGGGGACAACCTGATGGTGCACAAGAGCCTCGACGTCGCCCAGCCGGGCGACGTCGTCGTCGTTCAGGGCAACTCGATGACTACCGCGGTGCTCGGGGACCTGGTATCGACCAAGGCACGGCATCGCGGCATCACAGGGTTCGTCGTCGACGGCCTCATTCGTGACCTCCCTGCAATCCGCAACCTTGGGGACTTCCCGGTCTTCGCGCGCGGTGTGACGCCGATAGGCCCACTGCACCGCGGGCCGGGGGAGATCAACTACGCGATCTCAGCAGGCGGAATCGTCGTCAACCCGGGTGACCTCATCGTCGGCGATCTCAACGGTGTTGTGGTGGTGCCGCGCGGCATCGCCGCCGAGTTGCTGGCGCGCCTCGTCGAGCGTACGGCGGCCGAAGCTGACTACAACGCCGCGATCGCCCGCGGGGAGTTCTCCAACGCATGGGTCGACGGGCTTCTGGAAGCAAGCGGCATTCCACTGGACGACCTCAGCGAGCGCGCCTGAACCCGCCGGCTCTGGTCGTCGGCGGCTCAGCGAACGCCGTTTCTGTCGCACGGAGCCTGGGCAGGGGCGACGTGCAGGTCCATGCGCTCAGCTCCCAGCTGGAGCCCGTTCGCTACTCGCGCTACTGCGCATCGTGGACGCAGCTTGCGGGTGATCGAGTCCAGGAGCGGTGGCTCGACTGGCTCCGAACTGCTGGTCCAAGGGGCGCAGTCCTCCTGCCGTGCAACGACGAAGCGCTGGAGCTCGTCGCCCGCAGTCGCGGTGAGCTAGTCGAGCTGGGCTACCTGCCGATGGAAGCCGACGACGACGTGTTGCTTGCCATGCTGGACAAAGACCGCACCTACCAGCTGGCGGACGCCGCCGGCGTCGACCGACCGCTCACGGTAACGATCCGCGTTCCAGGCGACCTGGAGGTCGCGGCCGAGTCGCTTGGGTTTCCCTGCGCGCTCAAGCCGCTCCACTCGCACGTCTTTGCACGGCACAGGGGCGTCGGCAAGGTCATCGTGGCACGCGACCGCGCCGAGCTCGAAGCTGCTTTCGCGGTCGCCGATTCGCTCGATGTCGAGATGCTGGCGACCGAGATCGTCCCAGGCCCGGAAGACCAGTACATGTCGTACTACAGCTACCTCGACGAACGGGGCAAACCGCTTTTCCACTTCACGAAGCAGAAGCTGCGCCAATATCCGGTGGGCTTCGGCCTCGCCTGCTATCAGGTGAGCGTATGGAGCGAGGAGACCGCAGAGATCGGGCTCCGTTTCTTCGAGAGAATTGGGCTCCGTGGGCTTGGCTGCGTCGAGTTCAAGCGAGACGCTCGCGATGGCCGCTTGAAGCTGATCGAATGCAACCACCGCTTCACTGCCGCGAACGAGCTGGTGCAGCGCTCGGGCATCGACCTTGCGCTCCTCGCCTACAATCGCGCGCTCGGCCGCCCGATTCCCGCGTTCGACGGCTACAAGCTTGGCGTGCGTATCTGGCACCCGCTCGAAGATGTACGCGCGTTGCGTGATTCCCGTGCGCAAGGCGAGCTGACCGTCGGCGACTGGCTCACGAGCCTCATGCATCGGGTTCACTTGCCCCTCTTTCGCTTCAGCGATCCCCTTCCGACGGTCACGAACGCGATCCGCCTGAGCAAGCTCGTGCGCAGTTACGGGGTACGATCCTCGGCATCGCCAAGTTCGCCTTCATCGGTCTAGGCGAGCTCGGTTCGGTCCTCGCCGGCGGCCTCGTGAATGCGGGCGCAGTCGGCCTTCGTGCGTACAGTCGCGGGAGTAACGATGCGGACGGCGAGGCGCGCCTCGTTGCGCGGTTCCGCGCCGTCGGCGTCGAGCGCGCGCCGACGATCGCATCCGCAGTCAGCGAGGCAGACGCCGTCTTTGCAACCGTTCCGGCCGCCTCGGCGGCGGCGGTCGCGCGCAAGGCGTTGTCGTCGCTTCCTGTCGGTGCGATCTACGTCGACCCTGCTCCAAGCGCTCCTGAGCGCAAGGAGCAGCTCGCGGCGGCGCTGGCAGAAGGCGGCGCGCTCTACGTCGATGCCGCGGTGCTCGGGACCGTTGCGGCTGACGGCTATGGGGTCAGCATCCTCGCAGCGGGCCCTGGGGCCGCCCAGCTCGAGCGTCTCGTCCGCCCGCTGGGTATGAACGTTACGGCGGTCAAGGGGCCCGCGGGCCGGGCCGCTCGGGTAAAGCTCGTTCGCAGCGTGTACATGAAGGGGCGTGACGCGGCCATCCTGGAGATGCTGATCGCTGCGCGTCGCCACGGCGTTGAGGACATCGTGATCGACAGCATCGGCGCCGCGGCGGGCGAGCGCGTTCCGTTTTCGGCGCTGGCGGAACGCGTCATGACGGGGCTTGCTGTCCATGCCGGCCGACGCGCCGACGAGCTTTCAGCTTCAGCCCGCGTCCTGCAGGACGCGGGCGTGCAGCCGCTCGTGACGCGTGCATCCGCTCGCCGGCTTCGGCGGATGGCCGACGCGGGACTGCGTGGACACTTCGGAGGCGACCGCCCCGCGGATCTGAACGAAGTCCTCGACGCGCTTCAGGCGCTGGGTGGAGACGCCTAGCCGACCCCGAGAAGCCGCCTTAGGACGGGGACGGCGACACGCGTCGCCTGCTCGCGCTCGGCGACCTGGTAATGGTGATGGAGGCCGGGGTGGCCGTTGACCTCGATGACAACTCCTCCGGACTCGTGCAGGGAACGGCCGGGATCGGAGGTGATCAAGTCGATACCCGCCAGACGAACTCCGATCGCCTCGGCTGCCTTTCGAGCCTCCGCCACGAGCCCTGGCGCGACACCCTCGCGAACGGTCTCGTTGTCCTCCGCTCGATTCTGGTTCGTGGCGGTCTTTACTGCCACGACCTCACCTGCCGCAGGGATCGACCGGAGCGTGAGCCCAGCTCCCTCCAGTGCAAAGAGGCTGTCCAGGTCGATAGTGAGCTGCTCTATACGTCTCTTGCCGCCGGCCTCCAAGCGTCGGCGGTTCTCAGCGACGATGAGCTCCCGGATCGTGCGCTCGCCGTCGCCGTCGACGCGCGGCGGGAGGCGCCTCACGACATCCAGTAGGTCGCCGTCGAGGAAGAGCAGGCGGTAAACCGCGCCGGGCACTTGGCGCTCGATGACCAGCTGCGGCGCGAGGCGTGCTGCACGGATCCGCGCCCGCCGCAGCTGCGTCGGCGTTCCCACCCCGGTTGTCGTCGCTTCGCCACCGCCGGTGCCGCTGCCCGGCTTGACGACACAAAGGCCCGCCTGACGTTCGAGGAAATCGAGCGCCGGCGTCAAGTCATCGGCGTCGAACACGAGTTGCACGGGTACGGGCAGGCCCGCCTCAGCCAAAAGGGCCTGCGTGAGCGTCCGATCCTCGGCCAGGGCTATCGTCACGCTGTCGTCGAGAGGCACGCGCTGCTGATTGACACGCGTGCGAGTGCCGTTGGCGCTGATCTCGAACCACCCCCGGCCGAGGTCTTCCAGCTCGGCCCCGACCTCGGTCGCCGCGTCGAGCCAGATGTCGCGGTACACCCGGTTCCTGCCCCCCTGGTCGAGCCGTGCGTGCTCCGCTTCGTCCCGCAAACGCCGCCACGCATAAGCCGGGCCGACCGCGAGCAAGAGATCGAGGCGCGTGGCCGCCTCACAACCCGGCCGTCCCGCCGCCGCGACTAGGTCCAGGAGACGCGCGACCAGCAGGTCGCCGTTCTTCGCATGGGCCACTGCGATCAGTCTAGAGCAGTGGTGAATAGCTGAAGCAAGCCTCTCGACGGCCGGCTGGAGCGGGCTACGCTACCTATCCGCGGGCCGGTAGCTCAGTTGGTAGAGCAGGGGACTTTTAATCCCAAGGTCGCAGGTTCGATCCCTGCCCGGCCCATAGACACGAGTCCTCCGATCAGCAGGCCGGCCGGGTCCCACCCCTGGCAGCCCGATCAGGAGCGCCGCAGCGGTCCGAAGAGAGACGGCTAGCCGATCGCGTCTGCGGCCGAGAACTTGGCCAGACCAGACTTGGCAGTATGGGCCCATGCCGCAAGCCGCGAAGCTCTCGGGCCTAGGCGTGGTCTTCGTGGCTGGGCTGCTACTTGCGGGTGCAATCACTGTCGGAGGTCGAGCGGCACAGACCACAACCACAGAGACGACCGTCGAGACGACGACGGCGCCTGGGACGACCGAGAGCACGACGGTGACGCTTCAGCAGACGACGACCCGGCGGGTCGTCGTGCCGACAACGACAACGACGACATCACAGGAGAAGAGCGCAAGCACCACGCCGACCTGGGTCTGGGTGCTACTGGGAGCTGTGGCACTGACGGCGATCGGTCTACTCGTGGCGTTCCTCACGCGCCGCGGCGGGCAAAGCGGCGTCCCCAGCGAGGAGCGCCGGCGTCGGCTCGACGGCGCGGTCGCAAGCTGGATCGGGCAGGGGTGGGCGGTCGACAGTCAGACGGCGGACTCCGCCGTCCTGCGCCGCGGTAACGAGGTGCTGCTCCTCGCCGTTGACGAGGCCGGACATGTCAGCGCCCGGCCGCTCTCACATTAGGACTGTGGGCGCGGGCGAGTAGCCCGCTCGGGCTGAGACAGCCTCAGGTCTGCGCGATCACGAGCACGACGGTCATCACGGCAAGCGCTACTCCGCCGACGGTGAACACCGCGACGGTGCGGAACCGCAGCGGTATGTGACCACCGGTTCGCAGCGCACGCTCCAACTCGCGCTGTCGTTGTGCGCCGACGATCGAGAGCCCGATCGCGAGAGACGCGTAGCCGCAACCGAGCAGAATGTACGGCCATGAGGCGACGTCGAGCAGTTGGGGGGCGAACCGGCCCACAGCGAGCGCCCCGGCGGTGGCACCCAGCGCGGTCCGCCACCACGCGAGCCAGGTGCGCTCCGCAGCCATCGACGTGCGCCGCTCCTGATCGAGATCGGACGGCGACGTCGGAACTGGGGGCGCTTCGTCTGCGGCGTCGGAGTGCTCTGAACCCGGCTGCGGCCGCGTCATAGCTGCATCTAACACAGTTAATCCGGTGGACGGTACGGGGCCGCGGCTTGCCCGACGGTCCGCAGAGGCTCGTGCAGTTCATTCGTCGTCGAGAGCCAGCGCGACGGCCTCCTCAAGCCTCAGGGCCGACCCCGCCTTCCATTCGGCATCAAACCGCTGTCCAAGTCGCTGGCGTGCAGACCGCTCTGTTGTCTCGAGGAGTTGCCCCT
>Ga0075425_100000645_pt1 | contig 33036 bp, 30 predicted proteins | sample SoiMethybrSBSTD4_FD_75300 | JGI IMG/M metagenome (GOLD analysis project Ga0075425, IMG submission 75300) | Bulk soil microbial communities from a Populus tree surrounding site in Tennessee, USA - Soil MetaG P. TD hybrid SBSTD4 | ecosystem: Environmental > Terrestrial > Soil > Tree plantation... | reverse complement strand
GACGGCGGTGATGCCGAAGCTCGCGGTGACAGTGATCTGCCCGTCGTTCCAGACGACCGGCCGCTCGGCGATCGCTCGACGCAAATTGTCCGAGACCTGTCGCGCCCCCCCGACGGGCGTGTCGGGCAGGATGACCATGAACTCGTCGCCGCCATAGCGGCACTTGACGTCGCTGCCGCGCAGCTCCGACTTCATAATCGTGCCGATCGCGGCGAGCACGGCGTCTCCGCAGAGATGGCCGTGGCGATCGTTGATGTTCTTGAAGTTGTCGAGATCGAACATGAGCAGCGAAAGCGGCAGCTTGGATCGCCGCGCGCGCCGCAGCTCGGCGTCGAGCACTTCAATCGCGTGGGTGCGATTGAAACAACCCGTCAAGCCGTCACGCACACTGTTCTCCCGAATCTCGCGGAACAGTTCGGCGTTCTTCAGCGAGACAGCGAGCAGCGCGGCAGCGGCGCTGAGCACGCTGCGTTGATGATCGGTCAGCGGCGGTTCGGGAGCGACGCCCAGCACCCCTTCTGGCGTACCGGCGATGATCATCGGAAAGCACACTTCGGATGGCGTCGGGCCGATCAACGGATCGGCCTCGCCCAAGGCGCGACGCGCGGCGCGCTCACGATCGCCAGGTGATGAATCGCCGACCGCGACCAACGATTCCCACACGCCGGCGCGCGTGCGCGTCATCACCCACGCATCGCGCGCGGGTGCGAGCAGCGGGATGTGCGCGGCCATCGCGGCGCGGATCGAGTCGTGGGACTGGCTGTCCATGGTGCGCGCGAGCGCGTGTCCAAACGCCACGAGCCGAGACAATTCTGATGCCCGCTCGGTCGCTTCCGTGGCGGCGCGCGCGACGCTCTGTGACTCGGCGCGAATCTCCTGGCGTTTCCGCAGCTGATGGAAGCTGAAGATGGTGGCCAATATGACCAGCGCGGGCAGCAGCTGCAGCCCGTGAATCTTTTCGACCTCTCGGACGTAATCGAGCAACTTCGCGAACGGCCCGGAGAAGATCACAAACAGGGCAACGGTGAGTCCCACCATGAGGACCGCATCGTTGCGCCCCATTACTCGCATGCAACCTCACACGGAGTGCGGCCGTCGACAGGCCGCGTTCTTCACTCTGTCGTGGTTATCGGCTACTGGGAGCAGGCGCTGCACGCGCGAGAGCCAAACCGAGAAATGAGCTACGATCAGTTGCATGACCTCACGCACTCTGTTTGCGGCGTCTGCCGCCCTGCTCACGATGATATTCGCGGGAACGGTTGGGGCCGGTCAGCACGTGCACGGAACGGCACAAGTCACTCCGAAGACCGTTCTGCCGATGAAGGCACATGCGGGCCCCATCCCGCCGTTGCCACAAGTGAGCTTCACACCCTCGAGACCGATGCCGTTGGTGCAGCAGGTGTACGAATTCGCCGCGCGTCATCCCGAGGTCCTGCAGTACGTCCCGTGCTATTGCGGCTGCGAGCGGCTTGGCCACAACGGCAACCACGATTGCTTCGTCAAGTCGCGCGCCGCCAACGGCCGCGTCACTGAGTGGGAAACGCACGGCATGGGCTGCGCCATCTGTCTCGACGTCGGCCGCGATGCGATGACGCTGTTCAATGCAGGCAATTCGGCGGCGCAAATACGAGCGGCGATTGACAAGAAGTACGGCACCTACTTCCCCTCGTCGACGCCGACACCGAAACCCCCGTCTCGCAGCTGACGCCGGCCGACGCGCACACGACGGCCCTATAATCGTGCCGTCGTGACGACTTCGCGCCGGGCGGCGTCGCAGCACCGAGCCAACGCCTTCGCGCGCCTGTTCGAAGCCGTTCATGAAGGTGTCTACATCGGCGAGCTGAGCGCCGACCCGGGCACGCCGTCGACAACGATCGCCGCCAATCCACATCTCAAGTTGATTCTCGGCTACGCCTCCGAGGCACCGGAACGCGAGGTCATTCCGTTTGCGCCGAGCCGTTTCGTCGACGAGGCGTCGCGCACCGCATTCCTCGCGCGTCTGCTGAATGAAGGCTCCGTGACCGACTACCTGCTGCGTCTGCGTCGGCTCGACGGAGACCCGGTGTGGGTGGAGGTGACGGCGCGCGCCGATGCGACCATTCGGTCCGCGCCGGCCCATGTGGAAGCGCTGATTCGCAACGTCAGCGAACGCCGAAAGCTCGACGATCAGGCGCGTGATCTCTATCAGCAGCTGCTGCAGGCCGAAAAGATGGCGGCGCTCGGTCAGACCATTTCCGGCGTCGCACACGAATTGAACAATCCGCTGGCGACGATTCTCAGTTGGGCAGAGCGACTCTCGGAGCGATCGCTCGACGAGACGGCTCGGCGCGGTGTGGGCGTGATTCTCGGTGAGGCTGAGCGTGCGGCGCGTATCGTGCGAAACCTGCTGACGTTCGCCCGCAAACGACAATCGACGCGCACGTTGATCGAGCTGAATCAGGTCGTTCGCGAGACGGTCGCGCTGCGCGCGTACGGACAGCACATCACCAACATCGACGTCGTCACAGCGCTGGCGTCGGGCCTGCCGTCGGTGTTCGCCGACGCGCATCAGATTCAGCAGGTGCTGTTGAATCTCGTCATCAACGCCGAGCAGGCAATGCTGGCCGCCCACGGCCGTGGGTCGCTGGTCCTGCGGACCTGGCACGACGCGGAGCGCGATACCGTCGTTCTGCAGGTGAGCGACGATGGGCCAGGTGTGCCGGTGGACGTGAAGAACAAGATCTTCGATCCGTTCTTCACCACGAAGGAGACCGGTCAAGGCACCGGGCTCGGGCTGACGGTCGCATACGCCATCGTTCAAGAACACGGGGGCAGCATTCGCGTCGACTCGCCCGATGCCGGCGGAGCGTCGTTCACAGTGGAGCTCCCGGTGAGTATCGAGAGTGCTCCGCGAGCCCCGCGCAAATCCTCAGCGCCGAGCGAGTCGGTCGCAGGCGCATCGGTGCTGCTGGTCGAGGACGAGCAGGCGCTGGCGACGGCGGTTGGGGAAGCCCTGATTGATGCGGGATTGAAGGTCGATCACGCGGGCGATGGCGAAGAGGCCCTCGCCCGCGTGCGTCGGAAGAATTACGACGTGGTGATCTGCGATCTGAAGATGCCGCGCGTCGACGGCATCTCGCTCTATCGCGCGATCGCGGCCGGGACGCCTGCGCTCGCGCGCCGCGTGATCTTCGTCACCGGCGACGTTGCCGGAGCCGATGCGGAACGCTTTCTCGAAGAAAGCGGCTGCCGCTGGCTCGCCAAACCTTTCCGGCTCGCCGACTTGTTGCGCAGCGTCCGCGAAGCGCTCGCGTAGTTCACGACCACGCCAGGACCCTGCGGCTCGGCAGAGGCAGCCCAAGAGCTGTTGAGCGTGGCCTTCGCCATCTTCGGCTTCTGATGGAATTCGAGGATCGCCGTGCGCATCACCTTGACAGCGTCGGCGTTCGGCATCATCGCACCGAGTGCGTCGCGCAGCCGGCGAATGGCGCGCGCGTGGAGCTGCGAGACGCGCGATTCGTTCACGCCGATCTCGGCGCCAATCTGTTTCATGGTGGCCTCACCGTAGTAATAGAGGCCGATGACCTTCTGCTCGCGCGGCGGCAGCGAGGCGATCGCCTCGCAGACGCGCTCCTTGATCTCCTGGCGCTCGTAGGCTTCGTCGGGCTGTTCCGGCTCCGACGGAATCAGCGCCGTCGGCAGCGTCGACTCGTCGAGGTTCTCGTTGTTGGCAAGGGGTGATGTGGATTCGATGGCATTGATGCGGACGATGGTGCGTCCCAGACGCTTCTCGTCGGACCCGATTTTGGCGGCGAGGTCGGCCAGCGACGGCTCGTGACCAAGCTCCCGACGGAGCTCTTCGCGGGCCGCTTCCAGCTCGCGCCGCTGCCGGCGCACACCGCGCGGCCAGGCGTCCTTGCGCAGCGCGTCGATCATCGCACCCCGGATTCGCCGTTCGGCAAAGGTTTCAAACTTGATCCCGCGCGCCTCATCGAAGCGGTGGGCCGCGTCTATCAGACCGATGACGCCATCCTGCACAAGATCCCCGATATCAATCGAATGGGGCATCGTAGCTGCGACGCGGCGAGCCAGCTGCTCCACGAAGGGGATGCCAGCAAGGACTCGCGGGTTGTCCGAACTAATCTGGGGGCGCATGAGTGTGACCTCCGACGCCAAGTAAGGCAACCGTAGTACCAAGTCACGGAATCAGCGCGCATCACAGTGAAACCGCGTGCGGGAGTACCCCCTAAATTGCTGTTTCTGCAGCAGTTGAAGTGCCGAAAAATTGCAGGATTTGCCCACCGCCCTCTCGGGAAATCACCTGAAAACGCCAAGCCGTTGACGAAATCCTGGCGAGCTTCGCCAAGTTCCTGACAGTGGAATTACAGATCTGGGTCGGTGTGTTCGAACGGATCAGGGCTTGGCTGAATGAAGGATCCGTGTCTCGTACTGGGGCTATTACTCGCCGGTGGGAGCAATTCTTTGACGGAGCTCGCGGACTGTGCCCATGGCAGCCAGCGTGCTGGCCACGAGTTGGGCCGCCCGAACCCGGTCAGCTGGGTCAGCGGCCTTGGACTCGAGGAGCTCCGCATTGGCCAACACGATTCCGAGCTGGTTGTTCAGGCGGTGATAGAGCGCCACCAGCTCGTCGTCGTGCGGAGATTGGTCGGCTCGAGAGCCGCCAGCGGGGGAGGCCACGCTTTACGCGTGGGTTCCGGGCGCGGCTGACTCTTCCTGACTCTCCGAGCGGGCCGGGGAAGCCCCGTCGCGCCACAGCGTATCGGCAAAGATACGGATCGATCCGCCGGCAGTGCGGACGTACTCCACCTTGCCTGCGGAGATCCAGTTGTAAATGGTGCGTCGGCTCACCCCGACGGCCTCGCACGCTTTCATGATTGATAGGGTCTGGCGGTCCATAATCGCTCAAGTGGGCCTCGTGTTGACGGCCCTAGTTAAGTGTCCATACGGGTCCCCTTCTGAGGACCCCTCACGACCTTCAAAGCCTGTATCGGCTGCTCGCTACTGATCCTTAGGCGCCCTTGTGTCAAGATATTGGCGCCCGCATGTCTGGGAGCTCTCCGCACCTGCTTTTCGTCGACGACGAGGCCACTCTGAGGGGCCTGATGGCCGAAAGATTGGGGGAACGCGGGTTCGAGGTCGTCGAGGCCGAGAGCGGCGAACGCGCCTTGACGCTTCTCGACCAGTTCGCGTTCGATGTCATCATCACCGACCTCCGGCTGCCTGGCATCGACGGTTCGCGCCTGATTGAGGCGGCGCGCGATCGTTATCCCGGCATCATCGCCATCGTGATCACCGGTTACGGTACGGTGAAAGACGCCGTCGATGCGATCAAGCGCGGCGCATCTGATTTCATTGCCAAGCCGTTTCAGTTCGACGAGCTGACGCACGTGTTGCAGAAGGCGCTCGAGCAGCGTCGGCTCACCTCGGAAAACGCCTATCTCCGATCGCAGCTCGAAGCGCGCTATCAGTTCGAAGGCATCCTCGGCCACAGCCGTCCGATGCAGAAGCTGTTTCACGTACTCGAAACGGTCGCGCGATCGAACAGCACAATCCTGATCACAGGCGAGACCGGCACAGGAAAGGAAGTCGTTGCGCGGGCGATTCATCACAACAGCGCACGGCGCGCATATCGCTTCGTCGCCTTGAACTGCAGCGCGATCCCCGAAACGTTGCTCGAGGCCGAGCTGTTCGGTCACGTGCGCGGCGCATTCACCGGCGCCATTGGCGCACGACAGGGGCGCTTTGAACAGGCGCACAAAGGCACGCTGTTCCTCGACGAAGTCGGCACGATGAGCAACGCGCTGCAGATGAAGCTGCTGCGCGCGCTGCAGGAGCGTGAGTTCGAGCGCATCGGCGACAATCAGACGATCAAGGTTGATGTCCGTGTGATCGCCGCGACCAATTCGGATCTCGCGAAGATGGTGGCTGAGGGTACGTTCCGCGAGGATCTCTACTACCGCCTGCACGTGATCCCGATTCAGCTGCCGCCGCTGAGAGATCGACGCGACGACATTCCCGTACTCGTGAAGCACTTCTTCGAGAAGTTCTCGCCTGGATCGTCGATGCAAGTGTCACAGGTGGCGATGCGGGCGCTGATGGCCTATCACTGGCCGGGCAATGTGCGGCAACTCGAAAACGCGATCGAGCGTGCCGTGGCGTTGGGTGCAGGCCGTCGGGAAATCGACAGCGCCGATCTGCCGTCGGAAGTACAGATGATCCCGCAGACGGCGGTGACACCGATCGTCGATTTCCCAGACGACGGTCTTGATCTGCCCGCATACCTCGCCGCGATCGAGCGCGATTTGATCAACCGATCGCTCGATCGAACCGGCGGGAATCGCAACCGTGCGGCGGAACTGCTGCGCATCAAACGCACCACGCTGGTTGAAAAGCTGAAGAGACTGGGGTCCGCATGAGCGACCGGACGCCGGCACATGTGAGCGAGGCCTGAAATGCCACCGCGGTTCGCGTACTGGACCATCCTGGCGGGAGGCTTGCCGACGGCCTTCCGAGCCGCCGATCGAGACGACCTGCTGCCGACGTTCAAACGCATCCAGGAGAAGCACCCGGATGCCGAGATGAAATGGTTTGCGCGTGGCCGGCTGTGGGCGTCTCCCGAAGAGGCCCGCGAGCACGCCGCGCGCGGGAGGTCGCACGAGCGACGTGATCGAAACTGGCGACCAGGAGGCGACCACCGCGATCATCGAGAAGAGCACAAGACAGCCTCGCGCGCACGCAATCAAGCACGCCGGCATGAGCGGTTCACTCGCAAGCAGCGGGCGCTCACCGGTGATCGTACGAGCACCGCCCCTACCCGGAACGGCCCCGGCGATCGAGCCTCACAATCGCCGCCGCGTCCTCCGCGCGATCGCAAACGGACAGCGACGACGAGTCCGGAGCGGAAGCGCCGTCGATGATCGCGCATGTCGTGCTGTTCACGCCGAAACGTCACCTCACGACAGAGGCGCGGCAGTCTCTCGCCACGGCATTTGCCGACGCGATCACGAAGATTCCCTCGGTACGACGCGCGCGCATCGGGCGGCGGGTGACACACGGTCGGCCGTACGAGCAGTTGATGACGATCGACTACTCTCACGCGGCCATCATCGAGTTCGATGACCTCGAGGCGCTGAAGGCGTATCTGAACGACCCCGCTCATGAACGGCTCGGCGCCGCTTTCTTTGCAAGCTTCGAGCACGCGATCATGTACGACTTCGATCTCGACGAAGGCGACCTCGCGCTGACGCGGCTTGTGGAAGATGTCGATGAAGATGACAGTTCGATAACGAGCCACCCGTAGGCGGGGGCTCGTTATCGATACACGACCAGGAGAATCAGCAGGCGGGCGTGTACGCCGACGCGGGTCGATCCTGTCGACGCATGGAGGCACGTACGGTGCGATACGGCCCGACCGGCAGATTGCAGTTCTGCTGATACAGGAACGCGTGGAAGCGCTTGTAATCGGTCGGCGGAAGACCAAACACGCCGAGCAGCGCACGATAGCTGCCGCGGGTGTGTTCGAGCCCGCGATGGATCAGCGCTGCGAGATCGTCGCGTGTCAGTTCATGCGCCTTGAATGGCTGATGCACGACGGTCCAGAAGCTCTCACCCGCAATGAGACGTTCCCACAACCTGTCGGCCGTGCCCGATCCGCGATCGACGCGCCGCGGCGACGGCGCGTTGGCTTCCTGCGCGAAACCCACGCTCGGTACGTTTACCGCAGCGGCGGCATCCCGTCGTCCGCGGATCTCGACCGGCAGATCCTCGGCAGTGATCGGACGATCCCACTCGCGCACGACCAGCCGCTCGGTCAGGTTCTTCAGCTCGCGTACGTTGCCAGGCCACGAGTACGCGACCAACAGCTGCTCGGCATCAGGCGTGAGCTCGGGGCAGTGGAGGCGATGCGTCTCGCTCGCACGACGCAGATAGTGCTGCAACAGCAACAGCACGTCCTCGGCGCGCTCCCGCAGCGGTGGCACATGAATCTGGATGATGTTCAGCCTGAAGTACAGATCCTCGCGGAACAATCCCGCATCGATCCGCTCGCGAAGATTGCGATTGGTCGCGGTGATCAGTCGCACATCCGATCGTCCGGTGACGCCATCGACTCCGATGGTCTGGATCTCACCGGTCTCAGCAAAGCGGAGCAACACGGCCTGCATCCGCAGGCTCATCTCGCCGAGCTCGTCGAGGAACAACGTGCCGCGGTCGGCCTGTCGGACGAGGCCGGGCTTATCGCGATACGCGCCCGTGAAACTGCCGCGCGCGTGCCCGAAGAGTTCCGACTCGAGCAGCGTCTCAGGGATGCCGCTGCAGTTCACTGCCACGAATGAGCGAGACGCACGAGTGCTCTGCTCATGAATCAGTCGGGCCACCACTTCCTTGCCGGCGCCCGTTTCACCCAACACCAGCACCTTGGCGTCGGTTCTCGCCGCAGCCTCAATCTCGCGACGCAGTGAGACAATGGCTGCGCTCTCGCCGAGGAGCGCAGGCAGGTTCTTATTCATCCGCGGGACAGAAAAGCTCGACATCAGCTTGCGTTCTCCAATTCTCAGATAACAGGTCGGGAATAAGTCTGCCTTTTTGAAGCGACTAAGGTCAACAGGAAAGTCGCAAAAGTTCGTGTGAAAGATCACGCTTTTGCTCTGAATTCTCGTAAACCCGGTAATAAAGTGGACCAGGCTTGGCAGCCTCAGAAGGCAAAGTCTATTCGCTACAGTAACTTACCTGATAGATGCACAGAATCACTCGGCTGGACCGGACTCTAACAATTCTGAATTTGGTGAAGACCCGATACGGCTAGAAAGGAGCCCGGACGAAAGTGTTCTGATAGATCCGGATGAAAAATACCCCACTTTGGCTGGTCCGGGCGCGACACCGGCTCATGGGATTCTGTTTGAAACAGGACTTCTGAAGGTCGACTTGCTTCTACGCCGCCGAAACACTGCCGTCGGGACCGGTGGTACTGACGCGGTTCTTTCCCGCACGTTTCGCGTGATACAGAGCGCGATCGGCGCGCTCGATCAAATCGCGCGCGGTGACCCCCGGAGGAGAGACGGCCACGCCGATGCTCGCCGTGACATGAAGGGCGGTGAGATCTGCCTCGCTGCGTTGATACATCTCGACCCGTTGACGGATACGCTCGGCGATCATCGCCGCGCTCTCGGCAGTCCCGCCCGGCATCATGACCGCGAACTCCTCGCCACCGAATCGTGTGCACACATCGAAGATGCGAACCGACCGGCGCAGGATCTCGGAGATGTCGCGTATCACCATATCGCCGGCGACGTGGCCAAATCGATCGTTGATGCTCTTGAATCCATCGAGATCGACCATGAGCAACGCGACCGATGTGGCCTGGCGAATCGCGCGGTGCAATTCTTCTTCGAGACGCGCTTGAAAGTACCGGCGATTGAATAGACCGCTCACCGGATCGATCACCGCGGCCTGCGCGTACGCCTGCGCCTCGCGCCATACGCGTTCTCGTCCAAGCGCGAGCGCGACGGGGCCCAGCAGCGTGGTGAGCGCCGCAAGATCCTCGGACGAGTACGGTCCTTCCGCGCTGCGATCCGTGACTGATACCACGCCGAGCGTTTCAGCTCCGGCCACGATCGGAATAACCGCAAAAGCATTGGTGCGATATCGCGATCGACGGCGATCGAGTCCTGATGTCAACGTCACGTCGGGAACGACAAGCGGAACGCGGCTCTGATAGACGCTGCCGATGACACCCATGCCCGGTGTGATCCGCAAGTGCTCCACGAGCGCGCGGGGATAACCGTATGTCGCTACGATCGACAGCTCGCCATCGGGCGTCGCCACGGCGAGCGAGGCCATCTGGCTTGGCACGGCCTGAACGACATGCTGCAACACGCTGTCGCCCACCGCAGCGAGCCCTGCGACATCAGCCAGCGTGCGCGTCAAACGATGTGTGAGCGCATCGACCGTGTGTGTTGGAGCGAGTGCGGGTTCGTGTCCGCTCAACAGACTGCGCGCAAGCTCGCGAAGCTCAGATGCCGACCGCGTCCAATCGCCCTCTAGAATCAGGAGGACAGGCGGTCGTGGAGCGCTGGCGAGGCTGACGAGAGTCCAATCCGCGTTACCCGCAGTCCAGAGTTCAACGCCGGTCGCGGGCTGGGCGCCAAATCGATCGAGGCCATGGGCGCCGCCGTTCATGGGAACTGTGAGAACCGGATCGGCCTGCGATTCTGCGGCGAGCACCCAGGCGCCGCGATGCTTGCCCGCCACCGCCGCTTTTGCGCGAATGATGTTTCCAATGAGCGTGACGAGTTGTTGAAGGAATTCCCGCGGCGCAGCCGTGCCAGGCACACGCTGATAGACCTGGAGCAGTGCAAGGCGCTGCTCCGGGGACAGCGAGCGATGGCCGGATGCCGGCAGACGGGTCTGCACGTTCGCCAGTTTGAAATCCCCTGTCGGGGAGACATTCCCCCCACGTTTGGGACGCGTCGATCAGGTCCTTGGCGAGCCTAGCGCGTGATTCAGGCCCACTTTAGAGGGTCTGACGGGACGCTATTGAACACCGCCAGCTGAGCTGGCAACAAGTGTGCCCCTCACGAAACCGTAATACATCGCCAGTTCGCTCGAAACGGGCTTGAACGGCCGCGATCCGGCGTGTGACCGAACGGGCCAGCTGCGGCGCGCGGACGCGGCGCAACGAGGAAGAGTCTAGCGGTATTCCTTGAAGGGTATCTGGCAGTCGTGCTTCCGAAGGAAGTTGAGGAAGCGTTTGTAGTCGCGGGCCTCCATGTTGAACAACCGCGCGACGATCTTGTAGTTGCCTCGTGCTTCCTCGAGACCGCGACGAACGACTTCTCGTACGTTGGCTCGTGTGATCTCGCGATCCATGAACAGCGGGTACACCGCAGTCCAGAACGATTCGTGCTGTTCGATCATCCGTTTGTACAGATCATCGGCAACCGTGCGTCGGCGTTCGCGCTTCGGCCGCAGCAGCACCGCATCATAAGACCTGATCTCGGACGACAGATGCTCCAACTCGATCGTTGGACCTGAAACGGTTACAACGAGTCGCTCGATGACGTTCTCGAGCTCGCGTACGTTGCCGGGCCACGAATACTCGGTCAGCGCCTTCATCGCTTCTGGCGAAACGCCCGTGATTCCCGAGCGAGCGCCCGCGAACTGATTGAGAAACTCGTTGGCGAGTACGGGAATGTCCTCTCGCCGATCGCGAAGCGGCGGAACCACGATGTGAATGACGTTGAGGCGATAGAACAGATCCTCGCGGAACGTCCCCTGCTTGATCATCTCGCGGAGATCGCGATTGGTTGCCGCGATCACGCGAACGTTCACGATGCGGCCGCTGCCATCAGCACCGACCTTTTGAATCTCACCAGTCTCGAGGAATCGCAGCAGCAATCCCTGCATGCGCAGCGTCATCTCCCCGACTTCGTCGAGGAAGATGGTGCCCATGTGTGCGGTTTCCAGCTTGCCCGGCTTGTCTCGATACGCTCCGGTGAAGCTGCCCTTGACGTGACCGAACAACTCCGATTCGAGAAGAGTCTCGGGCAGACCAGCGCAGTTGACGGGCGCAAAGACGTGGCTCGCGCGCGGTCCTCGTGAATGAATCGCCCGAGCGACGATTTCTTTGCCGACGCCGCTCTCGCCGGTGATCAGAACTTTCGCATCCGAGCGGGCAACACGATCGATCTCCTGCTCGAGGGCAGCAACTTCCGCGCTGCGGCCCGTGAGCTGGACGTGAGACCGCGGGCGCAATGCGCCCAGGGGACCCACGCGAGTCGTCGTCTCAGCAACACCATCAATCATTGTTTATGAACCGTTCAATATGCCGCCGGTTCTCTGGCGTCATGCCTACGAACGTGGCTCCAATGCGATAGCCCGATCCCGCTTCAGTCGACGTGGAGACGCGCTGCACCTGAATGTCTGCCGCGAACGGCGCCCCGGCGAGCGTGAATCGCAGACTGCCGCGTGCGCCCGGGTTCAACATGTGAGCCGATTGCAGCAGCACGCCAGCAGAGCTGATGTCGATCACACGCACGCTCATGTTGGCAGGCAGATTCACAAAATCGCCCCCCACCTGATGCCGCGGAGATCGTCGTCGCTCTTCCATGCCCGTCCCGGTCCTCGACCCGTCTGCAAACCGTCGCTACGGCTGCCCACGTAAACGCGTACAAGAGTGTCAGCCTAGCTCAGGTGATCGAGGCTGCAAGCAAGTCGCCATCCTGGGGTAGACCTTTGTCTTCCAGACGCAAGCCTCTATGAATCAAGGGTTTGATGGCACATGCGCAGGCGTTCAGACGCCCCGATCTCCCCTCAGAAAGTCTGGCTGAATCTGGGCTAAGTCTCCCAGGACGGAAGACTTTCCGCGAGTCCGGGATGAAAGGACGCTCCCCTAAGAGGCCGGCCAGTCCGCCGCCTCTGCCAGTGCTGGAGGGATGGACAGGAATTCGACGCCAACGAGATAGCGAATCGGTTCGTCGGGTCCCGATACGCGGCGCACGTGACGGACTCGTGCATCGACATTGATGTCGTGGCCGTGAAGCTTGAGATGGAGCGGCTGAATCGAGTCGGGGGGCATCGGGACGGGGGACGTGATCAATGCACCGTCCTTACTGATGTTGACCACACGAGCGGGTTCGGACAGTTCGAGCGTCGCCCACAGGGCGCCGACGACTTCGAGCCGTACCCGCGCGCGACGGTCGCCGAGCGCCATTATGGCCGCACCCCATTGAACGGCGAATTCGTCGAGGGTGTCTCGGCTCGAAGCGCATCCGTCCGCGCCTCGCGAACCAGACCGTTCACGAGTCCGTTCCCCGGCGCTCGACTGGCGACGCCGACCAGAATCGGTCCCGAGCCCGGAGCACTCCCGACCACGGCCCTCAATCGATCAGCGATCGTCTTCGCATGGTTGGCCGTGGTGTCGTGCATCAACAGTCCTATCTCGCCTTCAGCGAGAACGCCGGCAAGATCCAAGGGCCGCAGCTGCCCTCGCATGTCGGCCACCCACCGTTGCGTCGCGCCCGGCAGGAACACTGCATCGCGAATCAGCAAGACGACCACTGTCACGGGGGACCCCGATTCCAGGGCCTCCCGCGCCGAACGCTCAAGCACTTCTCGGAAACCGCGCGAGGCCGCACGCCGATCTTGGGTGCTGGCGACAGCCCGCAGAACGACCGGTGCCCATGCGACGAACATACTGGCCGCCGCATTCACCACGTCGTGGTCCCGCGGCGTGAACTGTAGGTTCTCAGTACGCGCAACGGAAACGGTCGTAGTGTAATGCCGTTCCGATCGCGTGACCATCACCAATCGTGATGCGCCAGAGTTCGACGGGGCGTGCTGGGATGCCGCCGCGGGGCTCGACGCGCGAAGAAGGGGCGCACCGCCTGCAGACTCGATCGTCAACGTGGCTGAAGCAGCTCCCACTTCCATACGCAGATCGTCGAGCGCGCGAGCGGCTCGCACATCGAGCGATCCGTTCAGGTCCGTCAGACGGCGACTCACCGTGGCGAGCACGCGTGCTGAGGCTTCGGCGGTGGCGAGACTGAGCGCACATTCCAGCAGCGCGACGTAAGCGCTCAAACGCTGAAGATCCTGCGTGCTGATCTCGCCGGTGAACACGAGCAGCCACGATCGACCGTCGCGCCGCCTGAAACGCCGCACGAACACCTCATCACCGACTGGAAGACCGAACCGATCGATATGGCCCTGTGGGAGTCTCGTCAGCTCGCCCGCGTCGGGTAGCCCCGCTGCAGGAATCGTTGTCGGACGATCGCTGGTTCGTGTGCCCGGCAGCGTCACATCGCGCACGAACGTTTCGTCATCCACTTCGATGTAACCCGACATCTCGATGTCGTGCCACACGGCGATGGCCTCGCCGAACAGGCGCACCAGCTCGCGATCGGATTCACGCTCCGCTGCCTGTGACAGCAGCCGCGCCAGAGGGCCGAGCCGATTGATGCCGCTGGCGTGAAACGCCGGCGGGCTCTGCAAGTGCGCTTCGATTGCAGTCGACAGCCACGAGCCCACGAGCTGCAGCTGTCCGCGCGACGACTCCACATCGGGCGCGCCCGGAAGCGCACGCGCAATCAGCAGCGCACCCGACGCACTGCGCTCCATCGTCAAACCGAGGCAGACGATCTGCAGGCCGTGAAGGGCGACGATCTGCGGTTCGCGGGTTTGAACAGCGGTGGCCACGGCGGTGCGCAACGCCGTGTCGCTTTGCTCCAGCAAGCCCGACACTGTCATCGCGGGCCCGGACGCGGTGAACGGCAGGAGGGGGACATGTCGCTTGTCCACCAGCTGCAGATCCACCTTCAGCCGCCGGCGCAATTCGAGCAGCCAGTCCCACGATCGCTCGCGGACGGCCGTTTCGAACGCAGAGGGTTCGTGTGCCACGTGTGACGTTTTGTCGGTGACAACCATCGGGGCGCGCGTCGGAAGGCGTGCTCCCCGAGCGCAGGCGACTCGCTGTTGCAAGCGACCAGCCAGTCTTTCTCGATCTTAGCGACCGCGGAGGGCATCGTGAAATACGTCAAAGCCTCGATACGCTGCCCGGAAAAGGAACTCGCTCGGCAGACAAAAGCTCGCGTATCGAGGACATCCAACGGAGCACGTCAGGAAACGTGCGCGACCGGTTTGCGGTCTCGAGGTAGCGCGGCTTTGGCCGTGATGGGGGGCAGCAGCAGCCGCGGTGGCCGTTTTGGCTCGACGGTGCCGTGCCGGAATTCCCTGAAATCGGCGCCGCACTGATGCGCCGCAAGGAAATTCAAGAACCGCTTGTAGTCCTGGCTCGACATTCCAAACAGCTTGAGCAGAGCCCGGTAGTTCCCCCGCGTCGTCGACAGCCCCCGCTTGACCAACTCCCGCATGTCGTGACGGGTGATGTCGCGCGACAGGAATAGTGGGTAGATGTGATCCCAGAACGAATAGCCGCCGCCGACAAGGGCCGCGTACAGCTCGTCTGAAACCTGCGCCCGACGCTCACGCATCGGCAGGACCGACTGTGCCGGCATCCGAACAGCCTCGGGCAACTGCGCGACATCGACCGTCTCTCCGCTCGACAACCACATCGATTGCTCGACGACGTTCTGCAGTTCGCGCACGTTGCCGGGCCAACGATGCCTGCGCAGACACGTCATGGCTTCTTCCGTGAACCGCGCCGCGCGGCCTGTGCGCGTGATGAAGTGGGCGACGAGCGCGGGGATGTCGTCGCGACGCTCGCGCAGCGGCGGCACTTCGATGTGAATGACGCGGAGTCGATACAACAGGTCTTCGCGGAACTGGCCGGCGGCGATGAGGTCCGGCAGATTGCGATTGGTCGCCGCAATAACCCGCACGTTCACTGTCGTCACGCGCGCATCGGCACCGACCGCTTGAATCTCGCCGTTCTCGAGGAATCGCAGCAGCATCGCCTGCATCCGCAGACTCATCTCACCGACTTCATCGAGGAAGATCGTTCCGCCATGTGCCGTTTGCAGCTTCCCGAGTTTGTCCCGATAGGCTCCGGTGAAGCTTCCCTTGACGTGGCCGAACAACTCCGACTCGAGAAGCGACTCGGTGAGACCTGCGCAATTGACTGGCACGAAGGACTGGTTGCCGCGGCGGGAGCGCAAGTGAATCCGTCGGGCGATGAGATCTTTGCCGACGCCGCTCTCGCCTGTAATGAGCACCTTCCCGTCCGACATCGCGGCGCGATCTGCGGCCGCGACGAGCGCCTCCATCGGCGCGCTTGCGATGATCAACGATGGACCGGGACCGAACACTTCACTCGATCCCGGCCCCACGTGAGAATCGGTAGACATGGATGGCTCCGGCCCCACTCAACGCTCGCGTTCTGTGCGAAATTCCGGATACGTGCGCAATAGGTCACATGACGGCTCAGCAATTATCAATCCATCAAATGTCTGCACATAGAAGCGTGTGCAGTCATGTCGTGACGATTTAGTCGGCGCTTTGGCAGACAATTATCGGTGCTCGTTTCGGCGAACTTTCAACGTGTCTGCGTATGCTCGCTCAGCGGCCTCTGCCAGAGCGTCGCTCGTATGCTTCGAACGCCAGGCGGACTGGTCCAGAGAAATTCTGCGCCAATGTGGTAAACCGCACCCGCGCCCGCGATCGCTTGACACCTGACGATCTGAACGTCATCCACCAGCTCACGTCCGTCGATGACGACGCGAATCGAGGCGATCGACCCGACGTCGAATCGGCGGTTCGTCTCGAGCAGGCATCCGCTCACACTGCAGTTCAGGACTCGCATGTGACAGACACGCGTCAACACACCGAGGCGCTCGGGCTTCGAGCCGGGATCCGCTTGCAGGTCGTGTCGCATCACCACTCCTCCTTCGTCGTGGCGAACCGCGCGGCATCCTCCGGATCCAGTTTTCGCAGCCACAAACGATGGCGAACCGCCCCCTCGGTGACAATCGGCTTGCTCTCCACAACCCGCGCCGTCACCCTGATGCCTTCATCGAGGAGATCGATGAGCACGACCTCGCCGATCACGCCCGGATCACGACTCGTTGCCGTCCAGTCTCCGTCGTGCCGCTCGTGCAAACCGATGTCTCGGGCAAGACGCAACTCACCCTCGGCGCCATCCGCGATCATCACCCTCGTATAACTCCGCCGACCGAGCATCCCGTACCTCAGGTAGTTGAATCGCGCGCTCCGTGCGCCCGAGCGAGGCGGTAATCGCAAGGACAGTACCGCGGCGAGATCAGTGCGGTTTTGGCCGATTTTAGGCGTGTTTTCGAGAGTCTGCTGAATCGGAGGGAGGGATCGTTACGTGGGTTCGGTGAGCTTTGTCTGCTGGGAAACAGAATCGAGACGTTGGAACGCGTCAGGGCGACTCGAGTCGCCTTAGTGCTGGATGGTTGATTCTCCGCGTAGCTTTTCGTTGACCAGAGCGACGAGCGCCGAGGGCGAGATCGGTTTAACGACGTAGTCGGCTCCGGCGCGGCGAGCCTCGGCCTCGAGCACCTGGTCGGGGAACCCTGTGACGATGATCGTCGGAATCGGACGCGGGCTCAGGAGCAACAGCTGAAGTCCATTGAAGCCGCCGAGGCGCAGATCGGCTATCACCAGATCGGGGCTCTCCACCTGGACGGCGTGACGACCCTCCTGATACGTGCTTGTCGCGATGACCTCGTGGCCCGCGAGGTTCAATAACTCGCGATAGCCCGCCCGCGTGGCGTCGTCATCCTCAACGATTACGATCTTCGCCATGAGCGCCTCCCCGCCCTAAGGCTCCTGATCTGTCTTGGACTGCGTACCGTTCGATGATAGGCCGATTATGTCTTATGCATCGCCAAACGTGTGCACAATGAGATTTCTGGACCTGTGCAGTTTGTTTCAGTTGTGCGGACGCGCGGCGGCGCGTTACGCTCGAGCCCACACGTGTGACGCTGTGCGAAATCTCGAGAAGGCTCACGTCATCCTGCCGTCGAACGAGACACTGATTATGCTCCGAATCGTCGGCAGAACGGTTGCAAAACACACGGTCTTATGAGCGATCCGCGCCCCGACCCAGAATTTATCGTGTCGATGCCGGAAGGCTCGCTCGACGACCTCTTTGCCGACCTCGAGGCATCGCTCAAACCCAACACCGAACAACCAGCAGCGGAAGCCAAGGGAGAAGAACCCCCTGCGACGCCGGGGCGAGCCGAGCGCCGTCGGGCAGTTCGCCGCGAGGCTCACGAGTTCAAGACCGAGATGCGCCTCGCCGTCGCGGGGTTTCCGATGAAGCTGGTGAACCTATCGGCGACGGGATTATTGGCCGAAACAAGTCAAAGATTATGCCCGGGCCGCACGGTCGACGTCTTCCTGCGGTACGGCGGCATTCGCCGCGTGCTTCGTGCGACCGTCATTCGATCCTCGATGCACGCCGTCGCGCCGACTCCGATTTTCCGAGCGGCGCTGCAATTCGAAGAAGTGCTGACTTTGCAGGACGCTGACCTATGAGTTTGATGCCGTCGCTGTGTGCGGCGCTCCAGAGGGCGGGTGGACAACGCCTCGTGATGAGGGCCGGTGATCGTCCCCACGTCCTCGCCGGCGAACGTCGTCACGATGTCGCGACGGCGGTGCTGTCGGTGAACGCGGTTGAAGCGCTCGTCGATCAGATTCTGTCGACGAACAGCCGACGCATTCTGAGCGAACACGGCTCGGTCGAGGAAGAGCTCACCACATCGTCCTTCCCACAGCCACTCACGGCGAGAGCCGAACGCGTCGGCGATGATTTCTGCGTCGAGTTGATCGTCAAGGTCCAAGAACCGGAGCAGTCTGAACCGGTCCACGCATCACCGTCGCAGCACGAAACGATTCAAGAGACAGCGGACGTCGAAGTCGCCGTTCCCGACATCATGGACGAACCCGCGCCCGAGCCGATGACGGCGCCGGTAATCGAAGCTGTCCAGCCTGTCGAGCCGCTGCCAGTTGCGACGCTGCAAGTTGCTGAAGCACCGGCCCCCGAACCGATCGCGCCTCCCGTCGCGCAGCCCGTTGCGCCTCCGGTGGTCGCGTACGCCGCGCCTCCGGCTCCGACTGTCGCGCAGTTCGTACCGCCTCCCATCGAGGCGCATCCGTCTGTGCGAGTCGTCACCCGCATCGAGCAACCTCAACCACTTCGTATTACATCCGCACGTATGGATCTTCATGCCTGGATCGCGTACGCGTTCGAGCGCGGCGCAACGACTCTGTTCCTTCGTGCGGGTGCGCCGGCAGCGGCCCGCATCAACGAGCGCATCGTGCCGTTCACCGACGGCCTCGTCAGTGCGTCGGTGTTCGAGGAAGTGTCCGCATTCACGAGCCCTGGCGGGAATGGCCCCTGGCGCAGCATCTCAGAGGGCGAGTGGGCGCGCGATCACGAGGACTTCGGCCGCGTCACCTGCCGCTTGTTCTCTGACGATTCGGGACACGGCCTCGTCGTGCAGCTCCGCCCGCGCACGTCGCCGAAGCTGCTGTACAAATACATCCCGCGTCAGGTGCGCACGGCGTGCGAAGGCGACGGACTCATTCTCGTCGCGGCGCCGTCAGAGCCTGATGTCGAGTCGCTCGCAGTAGCGATCGGCGACTGGAGCGGCCGCGCACGCGGCGGATACGTGATCTCGCTGCACAAGCGCCATGGCCGCGTCGATCTCACCGGCGCATTCGTGAGCCAACGAACGGTTTCTGGCAGTGACTCGGACTTCGCGAGCGCCGTCCGTCACGCATCGCATGAAAGCCCGGACATTCTGCTGGTCGTCGGGCCGCAGACGGAGATGGTGATGCACGAAGCCATCCTCGCGGCGGCCGCCGGCCGGCTCGTGATTGTGGCGGTGGTCGCGCCCACGGCGGTGATGGCGATTCGAACCACCCTCGGTCAGGGCGGGCTCGATCGTGATGCACATGTGCGCCGCGCGCTGTCGGCATCCTTCCGAGTGGCGATCAGCTACCGCAGCCTGCGTCGTATCGGCGGAGGACGGATGCTGGTGCAGGACATCGTGACGACATCGAAGGATGTCCGGTCGCTGATTGAGACCAGCAATCTCGAGGGACTCGGCCAGCTGCTGCGACGGGGCGTCCCGGGTGCGCGATCAGTCGACGATGCGCTCGCGCGCGCGACCCGACGCGGTCAGGTCTCGCTCCGCGAGGCGGTCGCGCACGCCGACGATCCGCAGCGATTGGTGTCGCTGGTGCGGACGCGAGCCCGCGCGCAGGCCGGCAAGAGCAACAGCCGCACCGCGCACCACGAAGTGCACGTCCCGATCGCCGTCTCGCGCTAGATCGACGCCGGCACCGACCGCGTCATGAAATACGTGTCGACGATCTCACGAAGATCGTCGACGCGCTCCGCGCTGTTGATACGGACGCGCACCTGAGATCCTCCCTCGAGCCCCTTCGAGTACCACGAGCACAGTGCGCGAAGCTTGTTGATCACCCAGCGCTCGTGTCCTCGGGCAATCGGTGAGGGCTGCGCCTCGCCTGTGCCGGGCGCGGTGTGTCGGAAGCCTGCAGCTTCGTCGACTCCATCGTTCAGCAGGAGGTCGATGTACTCGAGGAGGAATCGACCGCGTTCCTCGAGTGTGACGGCTCGCGCCGGTCGACCGGCCGCGAGGTCGGCCGCTTGCGCAAGAATCCAGGGATTGCGAAGCACGCCGCGACCGACCAACACGCCGCTCACGCCGGAATGCATGCGCTCGATGATCTGCTCGGGTTCCACGCAGTCGCCGCTACCAAACACCGGAATGCGGAGATCGCGGCTGATGTGTCCGACGAGGTCCCAATCAGCGAATCCGCTGTAAGACTGTTCGGCCGTGCGACCGTGAATGGTGACCGCTGCCGCGCCGGCGTCTTCAACCATCTTGGCGAGCCTCGGCGCGTTGCGCTCGCGATCGTTCCATCCCGCGCGCATCTTGACGGTGACCGGGATCTTGACGGCACTGGCCATCGCGCGAACCACGCTGGCTGCGTGTTCAGGCTCGCGCATCAAGCTGCAGCCGGCGTTGTGCTTGGCGATCTTCGGGACCGGGCATCCCATGTTGATGTCGACGATATCCGCGCCCATTCCCTCGACAATCTGTGCGGCCGCCGCCATCTTCTGCGGATCGCCTCCAAAGATCTGCACCGACACGGGCCGTTCTTCTTCTGTGTACTCGGCGTACTCGAGCGTGCGATCGATGCCGCGCACGAGACCTTCTGACGACACCATCTCGGTGACGACGAGTCCACAGCCGCCATGCCGCTTGACGAGTCGGCGGAACGCCGTGTCGGTCATTCCCGCCATCGGTGCGACGCCGTAGGGCGCCGGCAATTCAACAGATCCGATCTTCATGGGATTGCGATCGACCGCTCAATACGGGCGGACATCCGCGGCGTCGACTTCGACGCTGACCGCTTGTCCGATCAGATCAACGGACAACACGAGCCGCGCCTTGTCGTTCTTCCGCATCAGGCGTCCGACCACTCCGGCCAGCGGCCCGTGAACCACTTCCACCATCGAGCCTTCGCGAATCATCGGACACGGATCGTATGCGAGATCGCTCTCGACCAGGCGACGGATGCCGTCGATCTCCTGCTCGGGAATGGGCGCCGGTTCCCCCTCGAACGAGATGATGTTGACGACCCCGGTGCACTTGAGTATCGGCAGACGCTCGCGCGGATCGAATCTCGCGAAGCAGTAACCGGGAAACAGCGGCCAGTCGATCTTCTTTTTCCGATCTTTCCAGCGGCTCCACCGCGTGACCGTGGGCAGGAATGCTTCGACGAGCTTTTGTTCGAGCTGCTCGCGGACCACCTGCTCGTGCCGCGATCGTGTCCAGAGCGCAAACCATCTGAGATCGGCGCCCGATGCCGGCGTTACCCTGGCGGACGCTGGCGCCACGCTCTTGGCATCCATCACGGCAGTCGTCGTCGCCGTGCGACGCTCATTTTGCGCTCGCAGCCTGGGCGGTGCTCTCCGATTGCTGGTGACGGCGCGCGAGCGCCGTGTCGTAGGCTTTCTTGAGTTCGTCGTTGCGCCACGTGATGGTGGCCTGAGCGCGCAATCGATCCAGATACTTGTCTCGTTCGGCGCGCATCTTTATCTCGCCGATCTTGTTCGCAATGTCGTTCCGCGATTCCTCGAAGGATCGTACTTTCGATTCGCTTCGCGACTCGAGCTTCAGAATCTGGTACCCGCGCTGCGTGCGAAGCACGCTCGTGATGTCGCCCACCTGCATCTTGTCGAACATGTCGCGCAGCGATGGCGTCAGGTCCTCCGACTTCAGCGGACCAATCAATCCGCCATTGGCCTTCGACGACGCGACCGAATACTCACCAGCCAGCCGCGCGAACGGCTCACCGGCCACCAGCCGCTTCCGCAATTCCTCTGTCCTGGCACGCACCGCGTCGTCTTGTGCGACGTTGACGCCGCGATCGGACGTCGGCACGTCGAGCAGGATCTCCCGCAGGGTGATCTCCGTCGCTGACGTGAAATCGTCACGGTGTTGTGTGTAGTAGGTGCGCGCCTCTTCGTCGTTAATGCTGATCTTGTCCATGATCTCGACGCGCTGTACTTGCGAAATCAGCATCATCCGTTCCATGTTGCGCCGCAGGTCCGCCATCGTGACGCCTTCCTGCTTGAGCGCTTCCTGGAAACGGGCTTCGTCCTCGATGTTGTTGGATTTCTTGATGCTGTCGACCATCTGCGCGAATTGCGCATCGCCGAGCGCCCAGCCGTTTTCGCGTCCTCGCTGGATCAGCAGGAGATCGTCGACGGACGAGAGGATCAGGTCGGGCGTTATCTCTGCGATCGCCTTCTGCAGTTCCGGGCTCGTCGGACCCGCCTTTGCCAATTCCGGGCGATTGCGGAGCTCGGCCACTTGTTTGGACTCGAACTCGGTCTTTGAGATCATCTCGCCATTCACCTTGACGAGCACCTGCTCGATAATCTCGGCGCGAAGCGGGACGGCGGCAGACGATGCAGCGAGAACAGCGGCGAGAATGGAACGCTTCAGCATGACAATCCCTTGAACATCAATATCTTATCCGACGGTCTCCGCGGCCGGGTAGCCGACCTCGTTCACGCGCCCAGTTCCCGCAGCAGACCTTCCAACCGCGCGAACATGCCGTTTTCAGCGAGAGGAGCCGACTCCGGCTTTCGAAGGATTTCTGCCTTCGTGAAACCGCTTTTCACCTCGCCGGTCGTTGCCCGGGCCGTCCACCAGCTCTGACCCGTTTCACCACGCCCTTTCGACCCGCGCCGCTGAGCCCGATCGCCGCGAGCCTCCTGGCCCCCGGGGGCGTTCAAGGGCGCTTCGATGTCCAACTTCACCGACACTGGCGGCACGAGCATCGCGCCGGGCCACCGGCCGACCACGTTGACAAGCCTGAGCGGGTCGATCCGCGCGTTGGGCCTGAATCTAAGGACGACCAAACGGCCCTCGCGGTCGATACTTTCTATGTCGAGCCGATCGGCCAGAATCCGCACCCGGCCGTAGGCCGCGAGGTTCAGCACAGTCTCGGGGGGTGAGCCGTACCGGTCACGGATTTCCTCGACGGTCGATTCGAGCTCCCGTTCGGCGCGGGCCGATGCGATCTTCCGATACACCATCAACCGCTGGTTCATGTCTTCGATGTAGTGCTCGTCGATGCGCACGTTGACGCGCAGGTTGACGGTCGCACGGGTGTCGTCCTCGATCTCCTCGCCGCGGATCTCGCGCACCGTCTCTTCGAGCAGTTTCATGTACATCTCGAAGCCAACCGCGTCGATATGCCCGCTCTGCTCACCGCCAAGAAGATTGCCAGCGCCTCTGATCTCGAGATCGAGCGCGGCGACGCGGAAGCCGCTGCCGAGATCGCTGAATTCCTTGATCGCCGCGAGCCTCTTGCGCGCAACCGGCGACAGCGATGTCTCAGGGGGAATGAGCAGGTACGCATACGCGGGCCGATCGGACCGCCCGACGCGACCGCGCAGCTGATACAGCTGCGACAACCCGTAGCGATCGGCTCGATTGATGATGATGGTGTTGGCGTTCGGAATGTCGAGACCGTTCTCCACGATCGTCGTCGCCAGCAGGACATCGAACTGTCGATCGACGAAGCCGAGCATCGCTCGTTCGAGCTCGTCTTCTCCCATCTGGCCGTGTCCGACGACGACACGCGCCTCGGGTACAAGACGCTGCAGCAGATTCCCCATCGAGAAGATCGACTCGACGCGATTGTGGACGAAGTAGATCTGCCCACTTCGTGCGAGCTCGTTGCGAATCGCGCGCTCGATGATCGGCGCATCGAACTTGACGACGTTGGTCTGAATCGACAAGCGATCTTTCGGCGGCGTTTCGATGATCGACATGTCGCGAATGCCGACCATCGACATGTTCAGCGTCCGCGGAATTGGAGTCGCGGTCATCGTCAGGACGTCGACCTTCTTCCGCATCTGCTTGATGCGTTCTTTGTGCGCGACGCCAAACCGCTGTTCCTCGTCGATCACGAGAAGACCCAAGTCCTTGAACCTGACGTCCTTCGACAACAGCCGATGCGTGCCGACGATGATGTCGACCCTGCCGAGCGCAAGATTGGCGAGGATGTCTTTGATCTCCTGCTTGGTCCGAAACCGGCTGACCATTTCTATCGCCACCGGGAACCCGGCGAATCGATCGTGCAATGTCTTCTGGTGCTGGAATGCCAACACGGTGGTGGGGGCAAGTACCGCCACCTGCTTTCCATCCATGACCGCTTTGAATGCCGCGCGCATCGCGACCTCGGTCTTGCCGTAGCCGACATCGCCACACAGCAGGCGATCCATCGGTGTTGCCGCTTCCATGTCGCGCTTGATGTCGGCGATTGCGGTGGTCTGGTCGGGAGTCAGCTCGTACGGAAACGCGCTCTCGAATTCCTCCTGCCAATGTGTGTCCGCTGGAAAGGCATGCCCGGGCACGGCCTTGCGCTGAGCGTAGAGCTTCAACAGCTCCTCGGCCATGTCGCGCATCGCTTTCTTGACGCGCGTCTTGGCTTTTTCCCACGTCGTGCCACCCAGGCGATCGAGTGCCGGTCGTGAACCGCCGGTGTGTTTCTGAATCAGGTCGAGCCGCTCGACTGGGACGAACAACTTGTCGTCGCCGTGGTAGCGCAGCTCGAGAAACTCTTGTCTCTCACCCGCCGTGCCGACGGCCAGCGTGCCGGTGGCCAGCTGCTTCAGTCCCACGAATTCGCCGATGCCGTGATCGACATGGACGACGAGATCCCCCACCTTCAGATCGCGCAGGTTCGAGAGAAACGTTTGCGCGATGCTTCGGCGGCGCTCGGTCGCATGCCGCTCCTCGTCGAAGATGTCGGTTTCCGCGTAGAGCTGAAGGGATGCTCCCGGCAGACGGAAGCCGCGGGACAACGTGCCGACCGCGATCAACACCGCCGCCGCGGAGGACGCATCGGCGTGGTCGATCGGCAGGGCAACGATTTCATAGTCCTTCAAGATCTCTGCGGTTCGTTCGGCTCTGCCGGCACTGTCGGCGACGAAGATCACCGTATCGCCGCGATCGCGGGCTTGCCGCAGATCGGTCACCCAGTCACCCACGCGCCCGCGAAACTCCATTGCCGGCTGACATGAGACGTGGCGAATCGCATCGCCCTCGTCAACGGCGAGCTCTTCGAGTCGCGCGGCGCCGGCGATCGGGTCGGCCAGGTTTTCCCATGGTGTGAACGCCAACCACGGCGCGAGCGCCGCCACGTGTCCGCGCGCGGTCGCGTCCCGGTAGCTGTTCTCGAGCTGCTGACCGATCTTGCCGGCGTGTTCTTCGACCTGTTCGAGTTCGGCCACGATGACGCGAAGGCGCGGTATCGTCGACAGGAAATCCATGACCGACACGAGATCGTCGTCGTCGAATCGCTCTCTGGCCGGAACGACATGCACGTGATCGGTCGGTCCGGTCGAACGCTGTGAGGCCGGGTCGTAGCGACGCAACGTTTCCACCATGTCGCCAACGAACTCGATTCTCACCGGCTCGGCATCGCCGGCCGGAAAGACATCAACGATCCCACCGCGTAGCGTGAACGACCCGTGCTCTTCGACCGGATCCTCGCGAGCGAAACCGGCATCGACGAGCAGTTCAGCGAGCTGCTGCGGCTCGATTTCCGAACCAGGGCGGAGATCGATCGACGCCCGCAGCAGTCGTTCGGGTCGACTGATTCTCGGCAAGAGAGACGCCGCCGAGGCCACGAGCAGACGCGCCGTGCCGGTGGCGGCGGCGTGCAGCGCGCGAGCGCGCGCGGCGGCCACTCGAAAGTGCGGCGTCATGCCTCGATATGGATCGACCTGAAGCGAGGGGAACGAGAGAACCGCTTGGTCGATCGCCGCCTCGGAAGCGCTCTCGAGCGCGCCGTAGAAAAAACGGGCGTCAGCCGCGATCTGATCGACGTCCTTGTCGGTCGGCACGACGAGCAGCGTGGTTCCACCACGTGCGCGGGCGGCGATCACTGCGGCAAATGCCTTTGCCGCGGGCGTCAGTCCTGCCGTAACGGGCGCACTTCCGTCGAGGCCTGCCGCCGCCGCCGCCCGGCTGAGCAACGCGCGAAGTGTTAACGATGGCGCGATCGTGGTCATGTGTTACGAGCGACGAACCCGCTCAATCAATCGGGACGACGAGAACCCCTCTGTCATCGTCAATCGCACGACTGTGCCACCTCTTGCTTCAACGATGTCGCGGCCGACGATCTCATCGTCTTTCCAGTCGGCACCCTTGACGAGAACGTCGGGCTGAATGCGCGTAATCACCGCGTGCGGCGTGTCCTCGTCGAAGATGGTGACCGCGTCGACACACGCAAGCGCACACAGGAGCTCGGCACGCTCTCGCTCGTCGTTGATCGGTCGGTCCGGTCCCTTATTCATTCTCACAGAACGATCGGAGTTGACAGCAACGATCAGTACATCGCCGAGCTCGCGCGCCTCAGCGAGATAGCGCACATGCCCTGGATGCACGAGGTCGAAGACCCCGTTGGTAAACACGACGACGCCGCCACGACGCCGGACGTCGGCCGCGAAGAGACCCGCCTCCTCCTGCGACATGTCACAGTGATGGTTGCGCTTCACAGACCCGTGATGCGAATCCCGCTCGAAAAAGTCCAACGATGAGGCGGGCGGAACACACCTGTGTCCTTCCATTGTGAGGCAATGCGGATCGTGTGCAGCTGACGATGATAGTCGTACGGCGTCCCGTCGCGGCGGTGCACCGCCACGTCGATCTTGTACGAACCCTCGATCAGCGCCAAGCTGTCGAGATGAAATCCCACGTTGGCGTCGCCGCTGAACTCGGCGGGTTGCGCGCCTTCGATATCGGTGTTGGTGCCGTAACAGCAGACACCGTCCGCGCTGAAGATCCCCACGCCGAACACGAAGTCGGTCAACCGCCGATGGGCGCGGACGCGGAGCCGGATTTCGACTGGCTCACCTGACTGGAAGACGTGGGCCGCCGTGCCATCGGTCCGCAGGAACTCGACGCCGAGAATCTCGGCCTCGCGCGATCCCCATCGCCCTTCTCGAGCTGTACTCATATCGCTCGGCGCGTCATTGCCGCCGCCGGAATCGATAGCGGGCTGCGCAGACATGGTGCGGTTCTCCTCGGCCGCGACATCCAATCGGTAGGCGTCGATCACACGCTTGGGATCACCGTGCGCACGAGTCACGCCGTGATCCAACCAGAGCGCTTCATCGCAGAACCGCGTCACCAGGTCGAGCATGTGCGTGACCAAGAGCACCGTCTTGCCGCGCCTTCTGAAGTCGGCAAACTTGTCGAGGCACTTGTGCGTGAAGGCCTCGTCACCCACGGCGAGTACTTCGTCGACGAGCAGGACGTCCGGGTCGACGTTGATAGCGACCGAGAAGCCGAGACGCATGTACATGCCGGAGGAGTAGGTCTTCACCGGCGCATCGATGAAGTCCTGCATATCGGCAAACGCCACGATCTCGTCGAACCGAGTCGCGACCTCGCGTTTGGATAAACCGAGCATCATCCCGTTGATGAACACATTGTCGCGACCCGAGATTTCCGGATGAAACCCAGCACCGAGCTCGATCAACGCCGAGACGCGGCCGTGCACGTGCACCTCTCCCGACGTCGGCTTGCCAATCCCTGCGATCAGCTTCAACATCGTGCTCTTGCCCGAGCCATTGCGACCGACGAGGCCGAAGGTCTTGCCCTGTGCCACATCGAACGAGACACCGCGAACTGCTTCGAACGTCGTGGCGTCGTTCGATTCGCGAGCGCGTCCACGCGACAGCAACGCGCTCTTGAGCGTCCCGAATTGCGTGCGTCGGCCGTAACGGCGATACACCTTGCGCACGTCGCGGACTTCGATCGCGTTCATACTTCCTCCGCGAACGTGTCCCGGAGACGATCGAACACGACGTAACCAACGGCGCAGACGACCAGCGACAGAACGCCCAGGGTGATGAGACTGGGCCAACCCGAGAAGGGCCCGGGCAAGACCAGCACCTCCTGGTATGCCACCGCGAGATGCGTAAACGGATTCAGTGCCAGAAGCGGCCGCGCCCATTCAGGCGCAAGCGAAAGCGGATAGACGATAGGAGTCGCGAAGAACGCGAGCGTCAACACATTGCCGAGCAGATCGCGCAGATCGCGGAAGTGCACCGTGAGGGACGAAACGATCAGCGCCAGCCCGATTGTCAGCAGCAATTGATCGAGGACGACCAACGGCAGCCATGCGATGTCAGCGGTGATCGGCACGCGGTAATAAAGGATGAACGCGATCAGGATGGGAAGGCCTAAAGCAAAATGCACAAGCCCGGCGAACACCGTGACAAGGGGAAGCACTTCGGCCGGAAACAGCACCTTCCTGAGCAGTGCTCCCCCAGCAACCAATACGTTCGCCGATTCCAGGAGTGATGAAGAAAACCACGTCCATGGAAGGATTCCGCAGAACAAGAAGAGCGGAAAGTGATCGATCTGTCTGCTCGGTGAGCCGGGGAGCACCACCGAAAACACGAACGTGTAGATCAGGAGTAATAGCAGCGGGTTGAGGAACGACCAGATCACCCCGAGAACGGACGCCCGGTAACGCGCCTTCAGCTCACGGGCGACGAGGCTCTGAATAAGCGCGCGATGCCGGAGAAGTTGCCTGAGACTGTGCAGCACTCGGGATGGCCCGGGCATCTCGCCTGGGCCCGCCACATTTATACCCGGTTACACCCGGGTTCGTGCGCGCGCGGCCACTTGAAGACGGGTCAACGCTTTGATCATCGCCACGCGTGCCCGCTCGAAGTCCATGTCGGCGGGCTGAGAGACCCGCTCCTCAGCGCGTTTCTTGGCCGCTTCCGCTCGCGCCACGTCGATATCCTGCGCGCGCTCGGCGATCTGGGCGAGCACGGTGACGCGATCGGGAAGCACCTCGGCGAACCCGAACGCGATCGCGAGATAGTGGCGCTCCTGCCCAGTGCGGTACCACATCTCGCCAACCTGCAGACTGGCCAGCAGCGGGGTGTGCCCGGGCAGGACGCCGAAGTACCCATCGGCGCCCGGCAACTCCACTTCGTCGACCTGCTGGCTGACGATGGCCCGGTCGGGCGTGACGATCTCGAGCGCGAGCGAGGTCGGTAACGCCATGACGGCTACGCGGCCTTCATCGCTTCCGCCTTCTCTCTGGCTTCCTCGATGGTGCCCACCATGAAGAATGCCTGTTCAGGCAGATCGTCGTGCTTGCCCTCGACGATTTCCTTGAAGCTCTTGACCGTTTCCGCGATGGGGACGTATTTCCCCTTGTAACCGGTGAACTGTTCCGCGACAAAGAACGGTTGCGACAGGAACCGCTGGATCTTCCGCGCCCGTGCGACCGCCACCTTGTCGTCCTCCGACAGCTCGTCGATCCCGAGAATCGCAATGATGTCCTGGAGGTCCTTGTAGCGCTGCAACACTTGCTTCACGGAACGGGCCACCGTGTAGTGCTCTTCTCCAATCACCCTCGGATCGAGAATGCGAGACGTCGAGGCGAGCGGATCGACTGCCGGGTAGATACCCAGCTCCGAGATCTGCCGCGACAGGTTCGTTGTCGCATCGAGGTGCGCGAACGTGGTGGCCGGGGCCGGGTCGGTGTAGTCGTCGGCCGGCACGTAAATCGCCTGCACCGACGTGATCGACCCTTTCTTCGTCGACGTGATGCGCTCCTGCAACTCGCCCATCTCCGTGAGCAGCGTCGGCTGATAGCCGACGGCCGACGGCATGCGGCCGAGCAGCGCCGATACTTCGGATCCTGCTTGGGTGAATCTGAAGATGTTGTCGATGAACAGCAGCACGTCCTTGTTTTCCGCGTCGCGGAAATATTCGGCAACCGTCAGCGCGGACAGGCCCACGCGCAGACGCGCACCGGGCGGCTCCGTCATCTGGCCGTAGACGAGTGCCGCGCGCGACTTCGACAAGTCCTTCATGTCGATGACGCCAGACTCCTGGAACTCGAGCCACAGGTCGTTGCCTTCGCGTGTGCGTTCACCCACACCGCCGAACACGGAGACGCCGCCGTGCTTCATGGCGATGTTGTTGATCAATTCCATGATGATGACGGTCTTGCCGACGCCGGCGCCACCGAACAGGCCGATCTTTCCGCCCTGTAGGTACGGCTCGAGCAGATCGATGACCTTGATGCCGGTCTCGAACATGCGCAGCTCGGTGGACTGATCCTCGAGCGTCGGGGCGTGCCTGTGGATCGGCCAGTGCTCCTTCGACTGCACGGGTCGATCCGGGAAGTCCACCGGCTCGCCGAGCACGTTGAGGACGCGGCCCAGTGTCTCAGGACCGACCGGAACGGAAATCGGCGCTCCGGTGTCGATTGCGGACATGCCGCGCGTCATACCGTCGGTTGGTTTCATGGCGACCGTACGCACGCGGTTTTCGCCGAGATGCTGTTCGACCTCCGCCACAACGTCGATCTTCTCAACGCCCGGGCCGCCCTCGGAGACGATGCGGACCGCGTTGTAGATCTCCGGCAGGCCGCCGGTGAATTCGATGTCGATCACGGGGCCGATGACTTGTACGACGGTGCCCGTTCTCTGTGCTGCTGCTGTTTGTGCCATGTGATTCACTCGGGGTCCGGCCAAGCCGGACACTACGTACACCTGCTGAAGCCGGACACGACGTCCGCGGCCTACGTCGCCGCGGCTCCTGACACCACCTCGATAATCTCGCGCGTGATCGCTGCCTGCCGCACCTTGTTCATGTACAACGTGAGGTTATCGAGCATCTCGGCTGAATTGCGCGTGGCCGCATCCATCGCCGTCATCTGCGCTGCGAAGAACGCGGCGTTCGATTCGAGCAGCGCTCGATAGACCTGCACCTGGACGTGACGCGGCAGCAGGTCTCTGAAGATCTGTTCCGGTGCGGGCTCATACAGATAGTCGATGACCGGGCCCGACGCCTGCGCCTCGAGTCTCGGAATCGGCAGCAACTGCTCGACGACGATTCGCTGCGACATGATCGACTTGAACTCGTTGTAGACGAGATGCACGCTGCCGACCCGGTCGGACGCGAATTCGTCGATCGCAGCATTGGCCAGTGCCGCAGCGTCGGCGAACGACAGTCGCTGAAAGATCCCGGTCGCTTCGTAGCGAACGTCGAACCCTCGACGTCGGAAGAAGTCGCGGCCTTTCCGTCCCACCAGGCCGAGCACCACGTCGCGGCCACGATGCGCGACGATGAACTGGCCCGCGGCTTTGATCACGTTCGAGTTGAAGCTGCCGCACAGTCCACGATCGGCGGTGATGACGATGAGCAGCGTGGGCGCGCGTTCGTCGATCGTCGATCGCAGAAGTGGGTGCGCGTCCTGATCAACCCGCGAGACCAGCCCATTCAGAACGGCACGCATCCGTTGCGCGAACGGGCGTGCCGACACGACGCGTTCCTGTGCGCGGCGCAGTCGTGACGCCGCGATCATCTTCATCGCCTTGGTGATCTGCTGCGTCGACTTGACGGCGCGGATCCGGCGGCGGAGGTCGATCAGTGATGGCATGTGCGCGCGTGGTCCCGGGCTACGCCGCCGCTCCCGCCGGCCGCACGGCGCCGAAGTGCTCCGCGAATCCCTTCAGCGCGCTCTCGAGCGCTGCTTTGATGTCGTCGTCGATAATCCGCTTCTCGGCGATGCGCTTGAGCACGTCCGGATGACGTCCTTCGAGGAATCGATAGAGGTCCTCTTCGTAGCGGCGGACGTCCTCGATCGCGACGGCATCGAGGAAGCCCTTGGTCGCGGCGTAGATGATGACGACCTGCTTGTCGACCGCGAGCGGCTGATACTGCGGCTGCTTCAAGATCTCGACCAGCCGCCGGCCGCGATTCAGCTGCGCCTGGGTCGCCTTGTCCAGATCGCTGCCAAACTGCGCGAACGCCGCGAGCTCGCGATACTGTGCGAGATCGAGGCGCAACGACCCGGCCACCTGCCGCATCGCGCGAATCTGTGCGGAACCGCCGACGCGCGACACCGAGTTGCCGACGTTGATCGCCGGGCGCACGCCCTGGTGGAAGAGATCGCTCTCGAGGAAGATCTGACCGTCGGTGATCGAGATCACATTGGTCGGGATGTACGCGGAGAGGTCGCCGGCCTGGGTCTCGATGATCGGCAGCGCCGTCAGCGAGCCGCCGCCCTTGGCCGTGTTCAGCTTGGCCGCGCGTTCCAGCAGACGAGAGTGGAGATAGAACACGTCGCCGGGGTACGCCTCGCGGCCTGGAGGACGCCGCAGGAGCAGCGAGATCTCGCGGTAGGCCTGGGCGTGCTTCGAGAGATCGTCGTAGACGACCAGCGCATGGCGACCGCTGTCGCGGAAATACTCACCGATGGCACACGCCGAGTACGGACTGATGTACAGCATCGGCGCCGGATCGGACGCGGCGGCCGCGACGACGATGGTGTAGCTCAACGCGCCGTACTCCTCGAGCGTGCGCACCACCTGCGCAACCGTCGATTGCTTCTGTCCGATCGCGTTGTAGATACAGATGACGCCGGTCTCTTTCTGGTTGATGATCGCGTCGACGGCGACGGCCGTCTTGCCTGTCTGACGGTCACCGATGATCAGCTCGCGCTGGCCACGTCCGATCGGCACCATGCCATCGATGGCCTTCAGGCCGGTCTGCAGCGGTTCCTTCACCGGCTGACGATCGACGACTCCCGGTGCGAGACGCTCGATTGGGAGGTACTGGTCGGTGTGAATCGGACCCTTCCCGTCGATTGGCTGGCCGAGTGCGTTCACGACTCGTCCGAGCATGGCCTCGCCGACCGGCACTGAAATAATCCGCGCCGTCCGTTTGACGGTGTCGCCCTCTTTGATTTCCTTGTAGTCGCCGAGCAGCACCGCACCGACGCTGTCCTCTTCGAGATTGAGCGCGATGCCGAACACGCCGTGCGGAAACTCCAGCATCTCGCCGGCCATCGCCCGCTCGATCCCGTGCACGCGCGCGATGCCGTCGCCGATCGAGATCACGCTGCCGACTTCGGCGACGTCGACCTGCACCGTGTACCCGCCGATTTGATCGCGGATGATCTTGGAGATTTCTTCGGCTCTGATGTCCATATCGATTCAGTTCCTGTCGCGAAGAT
>Ga0075425_100000643_pt1 | contig 33090 bp, 32 predicted proteins | sample SoiMethybrSBSTD4_FD_75300 | JGI IMG/M metagenome (GOLD analysis project Ga0075425, IMG submission 75300) | Bulk soil microbial communities from a Populus tree surrounding site in Tennessee, USA - Soil MetaG P. TD hybrid SBSTD4 | ecosystem: Environmental > Terrestrial > Soil > Tree plantation... | reverse complement strand
GGTCTCGAGGCCCAGAATCTCGCCCTCGATCATCCGGATCGTGGCGTTGGACAGCAGTCGCAGCACTTCGAGGTTCCCCTCGGCGAGCGCGAGGTTCATCGAATGCGTGTAGAGGTAGTCGCCGACGAGCACCGTCAGGTTGTTGCCCCAGCGGTAGTTGATCGACGTGCGGCCGCGGCGGACGTCGGCCTCGTCGATGATGTCGTCGTGGATCAGCGTCGCGGTGTGGATGTACTCGATGACCGCCGCGTAGACGACGTCGCGGCTGCCCTCATACCGCAGCATTTTCGCAACGAGAAGAAGCAGGGCCGGACGCAGGCGCTTGCCGCCGCCGCCGAGGATGTGGTCGCCGACGTCGTCGATGGTCTTGATCTTCGACTCGAAGTTGCGGCGAAGCTCCTCTTCAACATCCTGGAGCTTCGGGGCGATGAGATCGAGGAGACGCTCCGCGTAGGCAGTCTGGTCGTGGTTCAGGGTGCGAGGAGCCGTCACGGGATCGAAGGATAGCGGATTCGCCTGGAAGCGCTCAACCGCGGTAATTCGTGAACTGTAAAGGAATTCCGAAGTCCTTTTCCTTCACCAGCGCGATGGCCTTCTGCAGGTCGTCCTTGTTGCGGCCGGTGACACGGACCTGGTCGGACTGGATGGATGCCTGAACCTTCAGTTTCGCGTCCTTGATGGCCTTGACGATGGCCTTCGCCTTCTCGATCTCGATGCCCTGGACGATCTTCGCGCGCTGGCGGACGGTGCCGCCCGCGGCCTGCTCGAGCTTCTGGTACTCGAGCGCCTTGAGCGCGACGCCGCGTTTGACGAGCTTCGTCTCGACGATGTCTTTCACGCTCCGCAGCTTCCCCTCATCGTCGCTGATCAGAATGATCTCCTCGGGCGTCTGCTCGATCGAGCTCTTGCTGCCCTTGAAGTCGAAGCGCTGCGCGAGCTCCTTCTGGGCCTGTTGAAGGGCGTTCGACACTTCCTGCATGTCGGTCTTCGAGACCACGTCGAATGAGAAATCCTGAGCCACGCGAACTCCTTTGATGGCGGATCGCTGATGGCGGATGGCAGAGAGCCGCTTCGGCCATCTGCGATCCGCCATCCGCCATCTGCCTTATTGCTCGACGACCTGCACTCCAGCCGGCACATCGAAACGAAACGCGGCGGCGGTCGCGGCGCGCGGATGATAACCCGAGAAATCGAAGGAGGTCCGGTTGCCCTCGCGGTCGGTGTAATCGATGCGCTGGATGAGGTGCGTGGCGGGCGCGATCGTGACGGTCACCGTCTTCACGAGCGACGATCCATCGCGCGGTTTGAGCGTCGTCACGATCGATTTGCCGCGCGTCTGCTCGCTGACGGCGAAGGCGCGGCCGCGCGCGGCCGGATCGCCGAGGAGGAGGAAGGGGAGCTCGCGTTTGCGGGCGTCGGTCACGCGCGCGACGGTCACCTGCTTGTCGCCCGGGACGTAGAACCACGACTGCGAGCCGTCGAACACGAACAGCTTCTCCTCGGGCGACGCATACGCCCATCGCATCGCCGGAAGTCGTCCGAACAGCACCGAGCCGCGCTCGACCTGACTCGTCTTGAAGCCTTTCGGCGTGAAGGTGTGCGTGAAGCCCGCCTCCTGGCCGGTCATCGCCGCGGCGGCGCGATCGAGCTCAGTGGTTTGGGCGAGAAGGGAAGTCGTGAACAGGACTGCAGTGAGTGAGAGTACGAATCGCATGGGATGACTCCAAATGCGCGGTTTGTGCCGCGCGCGTCACATCTTCTCGACTTCGATCGAGACGATGGCGGAGTTCACAACAAAGATGCGGTCGTTCTTGCTCCGGTCATTCGGGAAAAGAAAGAAGCCGTTGCGCTCGGGGTTGTAGTGCGCGATTCCGCGGATGACCTCGCCATCGTTGAACTCGACCGAGATCTGCATTCCGCTCGCGGGCTCGAGCTCGGCCCCCGACGCGACTTGCGGGAAGAAGACGGCCTTCAACTCGCTGAACGGCACATCGTGCGACTCGCCGCCGTCGTCGTGGACGGTCAGCACTTCGCGCGAGGCGTCGATCGGCGCGAGATGCGTGCGTTCGGTCCGCCCGTCGCGGTACCGCAGGACAACCTTTTCATCCATCAGAAAAGCTCGAGCCCCCAGAGATCGTGGAGGTGAATGATACCTGTGGGGCGGTGACTCTCGTCCACGATGAAAAGCGAGGTGATCCTGCGCTGCTCCATGATCTGCAGCGCGGCGGACGCGAGCTCACCGGCGTCGATGGTCGCGGGGCGGCCTTTGATGCACTCGCCCGCGGTCCTGCGCGAGATCTGCTCGTCGTCCTGCATGAGCCGGCGCAGATCGCCGTCCGAGATCACGCCGCGCAGCGCGCCGTTCGCATCGACGACGGCCGTGATGCCGAACGTTTTCCGCGACATCTCATGCATCGCGTCGTGCATGAGCGTCGATTCGCCGACGACCGGAATCGCGTCGCCGGTGTGCATCAGATCGCGGACCTTCAGGAAACGTTTGCCGAGCTTTCCGCCGGGATGGAGGAACGCGAAGTCCTCTTCCTTGAACCCACGCCGCTGCAGCAGCGCCATCGCGACCGCATCGCCCAGCGCAAGTGTCGCCGTCGTCGATGCAGTCGGCGCGAGTCCGAGCGGACACGCTTCCTCACGAATCGCGGCGGACAGATGAAAGTCCGCCGTGCGCGCGATCGTCGATGACGGTTTGCCGGTGATCGCGACGATCTCCACGCCGATCCGCTTGATCGACGGCAGCAGACGGATCAGCTCCTCGGTCTCGCCGGAATTCGAGATGGCGAGGACGACATCGCCCTTCACGAGCATGCCGAGATCGCCGTGAATGGCTTCGGTCGGATGCATGAAGAACGACGGCGTGCCGGTCGAGGCGAGCGTCGCGCTGACTTTGCGGCAGATGATGCCCGACTTGCCGACGCCCATCGTGACGACGCGACCGCTGGAGGTCGCGATGAGCTCGACGACGTCGACGAAGGTCTGATCGAGGTGCTCGATGATGCCGCGGATGGCGTCCGCCTCCACTTCGAGCACACGCTTCGCCTCGGCGATCGCGGCGTGGACGTCGGCGGGGACCTGAGTCATGGCGGCGCGGATCTTACGACGAGCGTGCCTTCCGCTCCAGCGGCGCGAGGCAGTCGTAAAGCACTTTCGTGACTGGCGTTGCGACGCCGCTCTCGCGGCCGAGGCGGACGACGGCGCCGAGCTGCGCGTCGAGCTCCGACGGTTTGCCCTCCATCACGTCGCGCTGGAACGACGACGTTGACTCGGGCGCGAGGCCGTCGTATCGGCCCATCGTCATCGCGATGGCGTTCGCGTCGAGGTCGATGCCGCGCGCACGCGCGAGCGCGTCGATCTCGCGCAGCATCGTCTCGGCGAGATCGCGCGTCTCCGGTTCGCTGCGCCACGCGCCGATCGGCAATCGAGTGATCGCGCCGATCGCGGAGAGGGGAGCGATGAAGAGGAACTTCGTCCACATCGCGCGATGGATGTCGATCGGGACCTCGGCCTTCACGCCGGCGCGCTCGAACGCGGCGCGAAGGTTCTCGACGCGTTGCGTACGCGCGTTGTCGAGCTCACCGAACATCACGAACGGCTCGCTCGCTGCGTGTTTGATGTGGCCAGGTTCGACGACGAAGCTGACGATGCCCGCGAGACCGCCGAGGACGTGCCTGCGATCGATGACGCTCGCGAGGACGTCGGGTGCGTCGATGCCGTTCTGCAGCGGCACGACGCACGTGTCGTCGTTCAACATGGGCTTGATCGCCTCCGCTGCGTCCGCGAGCTGCCACGCTTTGACGCACATCAGCACCGCATCGACTTTGCCCGCTTCGCTCGGATCGTCGGTGACGTGCGCATCGATGCGGAAATCGCCGAGGATGCTGTCGACGCGGAGCTCGGTGAAGTTCTTCTTGCGAACGATGAAGACGACATCGATTCCGGATGCGGCGAGACGGCCGCCGAAGTAACCGCCGACGCCGCCCGCTCCAATCACTGCGATGCGCATGGTTTTACGCGCTCTTCCACGCACCGAGCTTGCGATGCGTTTTGATCCAGGTCTCGTGCGCCGCGCCTTCGTGCAGCGACTTCGCGATCCAGACGATCTGGCCAACGTGATTGGCGAGGTGGATCGCGACGTTCATCACGTCCTCGACGAGCAGCGTGTACATCGTCGGCTCGGGCGACGGCTCGTTCAGGCGCTCCGGGGTGAGCTTGTCGAACGTTTCCGTCGCGCGGGTGACCATCGCTTCGAAGCGTTCCATCAACTGCTCGCGCGGAATCGGACCGCGCTCCGCGAACTCCGCGGCGCGATCGCGGTCGAAGGCGAAGCCGCCGACGTTGCGATTCAGATAGTGATCCAGCGAGCCGGCAAGATGAAGGATGAGGTTGCCAATCGAGTTCGCCGACTCATTCGGACGCCACCAGATCTCATCCTCGGAAAGCGCCTCGACGGCGGCGCGAACCTGCGCCGGAAACACGGCCGTGATGCGAGTGCGGAGCGCGGCGAGAATCACTTCATTCACGTTCATAGGGTCAGGCCTTCACTTTTCACTTTCTCCATGCGGAGTGGAGTTTTTCGGAGCAGCGTAACTCTGCCACGACAAGTCGCCGTTTGCGCTCGACTATGCGTAGAGAACGTGAAAAGTGAAGGCCTGACCCCCACTGGTCTGACCATTTTGCGGGCCGGATCGGGGCATCGTAGAATCGCCGCCTCTCACCGGTGATGTTATTGACGGCGCGTTCCTTGCGTCGGACGAACTGACGAAAAAATCCACCTCGAAGAGGACCCGCATGAGCGAAATGACCGCCTCCGAAACGGCCACGCACCGGACGACCGCCCGAACGTCAACGGCGCGCACGAAGCAACTGCCGGTTGACCCGAAATCGACGATCTGGAATCCATCCGCCGAGGAGTTGCGCCGTTACGCAGAGGGGATGTCGAACGCGCGCGTCACCGAGTTCAACAACGTGAACGTCGCGACGCGCGTCGTCTCGCGCTCGAAGCTGTCGACGTTCATCGCCACCGACACACCCGAGCATCATTCCGATCAGACCATCAGCCGCGCCGAATACGCGCGCGTCGCGAAACTTCAGGACGACTACATCCGCACGCAGGACATGCTCGTGATCGATGGATGGCTCGGCAACGATCCGCAGTTCCGCGTCGCCGCGCGTCTGATCATCGAGAAGGCGAACGCGAACATCGCCGCGATGCAGCACATCCTCTACTACCCGGCCACGCCGCAGGAGATCGCGGAGTTCGAGCCGGTGCTGACTGTCATCTACACGCCGAATCTGAAAGCCGAGGGTTATCCGGACGATCGTCTGATCGCGGTCGACCTCGAGAGCTACATCACGCGCGTCTTCAACTCCGACTACTTCGGCGAGTCGAAGAAGGGCGGCCTGCGCATGTGGAACAAGCTCGTGTACGAGCGCGGCGGTCTCGCGCTGCATGCGGGCTGCAAGGTCATTCCGGTGGGCAATGAGACCCGCGTCGGATTGATCGTCGGACTCTCGGGGACTGGTAAGACGACGACGACCTTCACGAAGCAGAACAATTCATCGCCGGTGCAGGACGACTTCTGCGCGCTGATGCCGGGCGGCAAGGTTTACGCGACGGAGAACGGCTGCTTCGCGAAGACGTTCGGTCTCAATCCCGACGACGAGCCGACGATCTACTACGCGTGCGCCTCGGAGCACGCGTACCTCGAGAACGTTTCGCAGAACGACGCGGGGAAGATCGATTACTTCGACACGTCGTACACGCCGAACGGCCGCGCGGTCATTCGCATGCAGGACATCGCCGGCGCCGCCGACGCGCGCGAGATGACGAAGGTCGATTTCCTGCTGATCCTCAATCGCAACGAGAACATCATCCCCGCGGTCGTGAAGCTCGAAGGTCCGCTTGCGGCCGCCTACTTCATGCTCGGCGAGACGAAGGGCACGAGCGCGGGCGGCGCCGCGGAAGCGGGCAAGTCGCTGCGCGTGCCGGGTACGAATCCGTTCTTCCCGCTGCTGCACGCGCAGCAGGGCAATCGGATGAACGAGCTGATGAAGCAGAGTCCGATGGATGTGTACCTCATGAACACGGGCCGCATCGGCGGCGACGAGAAGGACGAGCGCTCGAAGAAAGTGCGCATCCAGCATTCGTCGGCGATCGTGAAGGCGATCGCCGAGGGGACGATCCAGTGGGAGAAGGATCCGGACTTCGGATACCTCGTCGCGACCAACGTTCCCGACATGGACGACCACGACTACCTGCAGCCGAAGAATATGTACCAGCGGCAGGGGAGACTCGACGAGTACAACGCGCTCGTGCAGAAGTACAACAACGATCGCCGCGAATACCTGCGCAAGTGGAAGGGACTCGACGAGGAGATCGTGAAGGCGATCTAGAGCAGTTGGACAGTCGCACAGGGTGACAGTCTCACCGGACCTCTGTGCGACCGTGAGACTGTGCGACCGCTGCGACTTTCCATCACGTTTCGACGTGCAGGAACAGATAGATCGCCGCGAGCCCGAACAAAATATTCGCCGCCCATGCGGACAGCAGCGGCGGCAGATTGCCGACCTCGCCGAATTTCGTGAAGACCGCGTACACCATCCAGTAGACCATCGCGATGACGAAGGCGAGGCCGACGCCGTACAGCGTTCCTCGCCGTCCCATCTTGAACGCGAACGGCAGCGCGATCAGGGCCATGACGATGCTGATCACCGGCCACGATCCCTTCGAGAACAGCTTCACCTGGAGGTCTTCCGCGGCGTAGCCGGACTTCTTCAGCGAGTCGATGTAGCGCCGGAGCTGCGCGTACGTCATCTGATCCGGCTGTTTGACTTCGGTCGCGAAGTCATCGGGCGTCTCCGAGTAGTACAGCGTGATCGGATTCGTGATCAGCGCGTAGGTCGACGTGCCGTTGTCGCCGAATGAGCTCATGAATCCGTCCTGGAAGGCCCAGGCCTGTCCTGTCCAGGTCGCGCGCCGCGCGTAGACGCGCCGCACGAGCCGGAACTCGGTCGGATGGAACTCGAACACGTGAACCTGCGACAGCTCGCGGCGCCGCGGATCGTACGAGAGGAAGTTGATGATGTACGAGCCCTTGCCGTGGTACCAGAGCCGCTGCTGCGAGGACGCGGTGATCGGCGGCTTGCCCTCGATCTTTCGCTTCAGCTCGTCCATCCGGCGATTCGAATAGGGCAGAACGAAGTCGAGCAGGAAGTAGGCGAGGACGCTCACCGCGCACGCGACGGCGCAGATCGGCACCGCGATGCGGTACAGCGACACGCCGTTCGATTTGATCGCGGTGACCTCGTTGTTTTTCGAGAGCATCCCGAACGTCACGAGCGTCGCCACGAGCACCGAGATCGGCAGCGTCCAGTGCAATGCCTGCACGACGACGAATCGGTAGTAGTACAGCAGCGTGTGAATGTGAATGTTGTTCTCGCGGACGTCCTTCGCGATCTCGGTGTAGTCGACGACGATGAAGAGCGCCATCACCGACACGACCACCAGCACGAGAATCTTGATGAACTCGCGGAGGATGTAGCGGTCGAGGATGTTCGGGAAGGTGATGTCGAGGCGGGCGAGGAGCGACGGCCCGTCTTCCTCGACGACTCCGGGGCGGCGGTGGCGAAGGCGCGCCACGAGCGCCGCCATCGCGCGGCGAATCGGACCCGCTTCCTGGCGCTGACCGGCGTCGCGCTCGGCGCGGCGGAGCAGGATGAGGCCGAGGATCAGAAGGATCACGTTCGCGGACCACATCCCGACGAACGGCGGAATGTTGCCGGCGACGGCGAGATGCTCGCCGTTGTTCAGCATCACGTAGTAGAAGAGGATGATCGCGATACTTAAAGAAAAGCCTGAGCTTTTGCCGCCGCGGCGGTTGGTGATGCCGAGCGGCAATCCGAGAACGCCGAAGGCGATGCAGGCGAACGGAATGGCCAGCTTCTTGTGAATCTCGACGCGGGCCATGTTGTAGGTGGTCTGCTCGAGCTTGTTGTCGCGGAGCTGGCGTTCCTGTTCGATGAGCTCGCGCAGGTTCAGCTCGCGCAGCGATCGCGCGAGCTTGTTCACCTTGAAATCCGATTCGTCGGAGGGCAGCAGGATGCGCTGCGTTTCATTGCGGTTGAGGTCGTACTTGTCGGGCCGTCGCGGATCCCAGAAGTGCGTCTGTGCGTTGGAGAGATTCAGCCAGATCTGATCGTCCTGATGCAGCGCCCCGGGCGGCGATTTGATGACCGAGAGATTGCCGGTCTCCGCGACCACGATGCGCTGCCCGCCGCCGCGATGGCTGAGCGTGGCGACGTCGGTGTCCTGCGGCGTGCTGCGCGCGGCGCCCTCGATGACCTCCTGCGGTGAGGCGTCAGCCGGCGTTTCGGAGCGCGTGTCGGAAACGAAGACGCCTTTCCACTGGCCGGTCTTCGGATCGACTTCGTTCACGTAGATCATCACGCCTTCGTACTGATCGTAGAAGACGCGCGGCTTGATCTCTTTCTCGATGGACGAGGTCGCGAGCTCGGCGCGCAGCGCGGCGAACTGGGCGTTGCCCTTCGGCAGCACGAAGTTCATCAGGTAGAGATTGACGCCGAACATCAGCAGGCTGAAGACGAAGACCGGACGGTAGATCCGGCGCGTCGAGATGCCGAGCGCGCGCATGGCGATGATCTCGGAGTCGGACGAGAGGCGGCCGATGGCGATGAGGATCCCGAAGAGGAGCGACATCGGAACCGTGAGCACGACGATGTGCGGTAGCGCGAGCATCAGCAGGCGGCCGACGTCGCGCGTCGGGATGGATCGGCGAATGATCATGCCGGCCATGTCGAACAGGCTCTGCATGACCATGATCGAGGTGTAGAACCCGAAGCCCAGCAGCGTGGGCGCGATCATCTCCTTGAAGATATAGCGCGTGAGGATCTTCATTCGCCGGTCGCGGATTGTAACCGCGTGCGGATCAGCGAGATGCGGGAGGTCTGCCAGGCGTTCTCAGACGTTTCCACAGAGTCCTATAAGATAGATTATGTTAAATACAATACGGGTTGCGGCAGCGCAGGTCCAGCCCCTGCGCCGCCGCCAGTTCGATCACATCCGCGAGCACTGCGGCCGCGGTCGGCATCGACCCCGCTCCCTTTCCGCTGAGGAAGATCTCGCCGACCGCACGGCCGCGCACGATCACCGCGTTCTGCTCGTCGCGAACCGCTGCGAGCGCGTGTCCCTTCGGCAGACATCGCGGTTCAACGCGCAGCTCCACGCCGCCCGCCACCCGCCGCGCCTCGGCAATCGATCGCACGACTTCGCCGCGCGCGCGTGCCTTCGCGACGTCGTCCGCGGTCACGCCGCGGATTCCGGTCACGATCGTCTTACGCGCCGGCGTGTCGAATGCGAGCTCCGCGAGGATCGCCAGTTTTTGCGCCGCGTCCTCCCCATCCACATCGAGCGACGGATCCGCCTCCGCGAAACCATTCGTCTGCGCGAGCGCCAGCGCGTCGGCGAACGTCAGACCGTCTTCCATGCGGCTCAGGACGTAATTCGACGTCCCGTTCAGGATTCCGGTGAGCTCCTCGATCGAGTCGCCGGCCAGGCCGCGGCGCAGCGCACCGATCACCGGCACGCCGCCGCAGACGCTGGCCTCGAATCCGATCCGCACGCCGCTCGCGGCGGCCGTCGCGAACAACTCGCCGCCGGCACATGCGAGCAGCGCCTTGTTCGCGGTCACGACGTTGCGGCCGTTCGCGATCGCGCGGCGCACGTACGAGCCGGCGGAGTGGATGCCGCCGACGAGCTCGACGATCAGATCGCAACCGTCGTCGAGCACGTCGACCGCGCAATCGGTCAGGAGCGCGCGGTCGACGCCGCGCCGCTCCTTGGCCAGATTGCGCACGAGGATGCGGCCGATGCCGAGGTCGATGCCGTAGCGCGCGCGAATGCGCGCGCGCTCGGAGTCGACGAGGCGGACGAATCCGCCTCCGACCGTGCCGCATCCGAGGAGACCGATTCTGACCTGCTTCATGCGACGGCCTCCTCCTGCTCGCGGTCGCGCGACACGCGCGTGCGCGCGAGAGCCTGCTCGAGATCCTCGATCAGATCGCGAACGTCCTCGAGACCAACGGAGAGACGAATCAGGCCGTCGCCGATGCCGACTGCGCGGCGCACGTCGGGCTCGACGGACGCGTGGGTCATCGTCGCGGGATGACAGAAGAGGCTCTTCACGCTGCCGAGCGATTCGGCGAGCGTCCAGAGCTGCAGGCGGCGCGTGAAGGCGCGCGTTTCATCGAGCGTCGTATCGAGCTCGAACGACACGATCGCGCCGAAACGGCTCATCTGCTTTCGCGCGATCGCATGACTCGGCTGATCGACGAGGCCCGGATAGAAGACGCGCTTCACCCGATCGTTCGCGAGGAGCCACTTCGCGAGCAGTTCCGCATTCGAGCAGTGTTTCTCGACGCGCAGGCCGAGCGTCTTGACACCGCGAAGAATGAGGTAGGCGTCCTGCGGTCCCGGCACTGCGCCGATGGCGTTCTGCAAAAATTTGAGCTCGGTGTAAATCGCCTCGTCGTTGGTGATCACTGCCCCGCCGATCACGTCGCTGTGGCCGTTGATGTACTTCGTCGTGGAGTGCACGACGACGTCCGCGCCGAGCGCGAGCGGCTGCTGCAGTACCGGCGTCGCGAAGGTGTTGTCGACGACGGTCGTGAGCGAGAAGCTGCGCGCGATCGCGGCACACGCGGCGATGTCGGTGACCTTCAGGAGCGGATTCGACGGCGTCTCGAGCCAGAGCAGTTTCGTGTTCGGACGAATGGCCTGTTCGATCGCCGACGGAGAGGTCGTGTCGACGAACGTGAACTCGATCCCGAAGCGCGAGAAGACCTTCGTGAAGATGCGCCACGCGCCGCCGTAGAGGTCCTGCGTCGAGACGACGTGATCTCCCCGGCTCAGCAGCGAAAGCACCGCGTGAATGGCGGCCATGCCGCTCGCGAACGCGAGGCCGTAGCGCGCGTTCTCCAGCGCGGCGAGATTCTCCTCGAGTGCGCTGCGCGTCGGATGTCCGGTGCGCGCGTAGCAGAAGCCCTTGTTCAGACCGGGCTCGGTCTGACGGAACGTGGAAGTCTGATAGATCGGTGTGGTGACGGCGCCGGTCGTCTCGTCGTCCGGCTGACCAGCGTGGATCGCACGCGTGTCGAAACGGTAAGCCATGATTTCCTCCGCAAAGGTTCGTAGCGTGGCTGAAGGAGGTGGAAACGGAGGGCCCGGGGTGTGCGAACGGCGCGCGTGCAGCTACGCGTTCGTGCCCGGGCAACGCATCATCATTCGGCCCATGAGGGCCGCGCCCTGGGGCGCGCGAAGTGCGAATGAGAGCGTCATGTTGGCGCGTGAGAATAGAGGACGCGGCGCTGGACGTCAAGCGCGCAAAAAAAAACCGGCTGGCGTGTGAGCGCCAGCCGGTTCGTTTTGGAGCGTGTGATGAGAGCTACTGCGTGAGGGCGTTGGAGCTCGGCGTCTCGTTGCCGACGTTGCCCTTGATCGCGTTGTTGCCGTGCGACACGATCGTGCCCGGTGCCGTGATCTGCAGGCCGGCGATCGTGTTGTCCGTGATCTGCGAGCCGAAGACGCGGATGAGGCCGCCGCCCGTGTCACCGACGTTCAGGCCGAAGCCGTTGCGCGACAGGACGGTGTTGTAGACGTTCGCTTCCGTCGAGGCTCGGCGCACGAGGACGCCCGCGCCCGCGCAGTGCACGATCGTCGAGTTCGTGATCGACGCCTTCGTGTTCTGCTCGAGGACGATCGCGCTCGCCGTCGTGTCGGAGATGCGGGTGTTGTTGATGCTGGCGCGCGAGGTTCCGGGCGACGTCGAGTTCAGCTCGATGCCGATGCCGGTGATGTCGCGGATGCTCGTGTTCTCGACCTCGAGGTCGACTTCGTTCGCCGCGGTGTTGATGACCTGGATGCCGCGGGCGTTGGCGCCGTTGTTGTTGTAGATCTCGCAGTTCTCGACGGTCACGTGAGCGGCGTTGAAGATCTTCACACCGACGAAGCCCGAGCCGCCGCCGTTGATCGAGACGTTGCGGATGTAGATGCGATCGGTCGCCGCCGCATTGACGACGATGGCGTTGATCGACGCGGCGAGAATGCCGGAGATCTGCCCGTAACCGTTGATCGTGATGCTCTTGGTGATCGTGACGCCGCCGAAGCCGCCCGGATCGAGCACGCTGATCTCGCCGGAAGGCGCGGTCTTGGAGATCGCACCAGCGAACGTCTTGCAGGGGGCCGTGCGGCTGCACGGATTGGCGTCATCACCGACGCCCGAAACCCAGGTACGCGTGGCCTGTGCCTGAGCTGCTACCGTAATGGCGGATGCCAGTGCCGCGATAACGATGAGCCGAATAATGCTACGCATTTGTCTCTTTCCTCCATCCTCTCCAAAAGGCCGTGCGGAGAACTACTCTCTGCGACGCCTTCCGGGTGTGATCTGACCTGACTTTTAAAGGTGACTTGAGTTGCCAATGATACGGCAGAAGTTCTGCCTCTTCCCAAACATTCTTCCTGAGATGAGGCATAAACATGAAGCCACGATCAGCGCCGGACTGTGACCTGAATCACCGGCCTCGGGAAAAAGGGCTCAGGAGTCGGACTCAAGCCGCCTCAGCAATTCGCGAACCGCGTCGATGATTTCCGTTTTCGGCACATTCGGCTTCCGAAACGCCAGGTTGACGGTGAACGGAAGGCTCTTGTCGCGTAACGCGAAGACGTAGTTTTTCGGCCGCCCGGCTTTTTTTGTCTCCGTTTTCGCGGCCGTCTGCTTCCGCAGATCCTCCCGCGACAGCTCCCCCGCCCCGTACGCGCGCACGACCTGCTCCATCGCCTCCTCGCTCCCCGCCCTCGCCACCTGCACGAGCACGCTCTTGTTCGAGATCCCCGCCTCACGGCACATGGCACGGATGCGGTCCGGGATGTCGTTGATGAGCAGCGTTTCGGTCACGGTCGTCCGTGATTTGCCGATGACCTGGGAGATCTTCTCGTGCGTGTATCCGAACTTCTGCTGCAGGGCCCAGAAGCCTTCCGCTTCTTCGAACGGCGTCAGGTCCTTGCGCTGGATGTTCTCGATGAGCGCGATCTCGAGCTGTTCGCGATCGTCGACGTCGAGCTCGATCGCCGGAATCTCGTCCAGTCCGGCCATCGTCGCCGCGCGATATCGACGTTCGCCGGAAATGATCTGGTAGCGATTCGGCGCGATCGCGCGCACGAGAATCGGCTCGAGCACGCCCTTCTCGCGAATCGATGCGGCCAGCTCCTCGATGTTACCGAGCTGCGTGCGCGGCTGGTCCGCGTTCGGCTCGACGAGATGCATCGGCAGCATCATCCCGATGTGCCGCCCCGACCGTTTGGTCAGCTCGTCGACGTAGTGCGAGTCGTGACGCATGCCGCTGCGTTCCGGGAGACCGCGTTTAGCCATGGGGCACCTCACACACGCGCAAGCAGTTCCTCCGAAAGCGAGTAGTACTCCATCGCGCCGCTCGATTTCGGCGCGAAGGTGAAGATCGATTCCTTGTAGGCCGGGCTCTCCTCGAGACGGATCGACTTCGTGATCACGGTGTTGAAGAGCCGGTCGCCGAAGACCTGTCCGATCTGATCGTGGATGTCCTTCGCGAGCGTCGTCCGTTTGTCGTGCATCGTGATGACGACGCCGAGGAGCTGGAGATTCGGATTCGGGCGAGCCTTGATCTTCTCGATCGTTTCCAGCAGATCGTCCGTGCCCTCGAGCGCGAAGTACGACGACTGGATCGGCACGAGGACGTGCGTCGACGCGACGAGCGCGTTGACGGTGATCATGCCGAGGGTCGGCGGCGTGTCGATGAAGATGTAGTCGTAGTCGGTGGCGGTGTCCTGCAGACGATCCTTCAGACGGAACGGTCCGTCGAGGTCGCCGATCAGCTTCGACTCGAGCTTCGCGAGGGCGATGCGCGACGGCGCGACGAAGAGATTCTCGACCGGCGTCGCGACGATGACGTCGCGCAGCTCGCATTCCTCGCTGACGAGCACGTCGTACATCGACTTCGTCACCGTGCGCGTATCGACATAGCTCATCGTCGAATTCGCCTGCGGATCGAGGTCGATCAGCAGTGTCCTGAAGCCTTTGTTGGCGACCGCGGCAGAGAGGTTGATCGCGGTGGTCGTTTTACCGACGCCGCCTTTTTGATTGGCAACGGTGATGATCATGAGGGCCGTTCGCGATTCTACCGAATCGCGCGCGCGGCGCTACATCTTGTATTTGCCGAGATCATCCGGCTCGAGACTGTCGAACCATTTCTTCATCTTCTCGTCCTGGTCCTCGCTGTCCGGCGTGATGGTCTGCGCCTGGTCGAGGACGGACTGGGCCACGAAGATCGGCGCCTCGGTGCGCAGCGCCAGGGCGATGGCATCGCTCGGACGAGCATCGACTTCGAGGAAACGATCGCCGCTGGTGAGCGCGATCTGCGCGAAGAAGGTGGAGTCGCGGAGGTCGTTGATGACGATGCGGGTCACGTGCGCGTCGAGCTCCGCGATCATGTTGCGGAGCAGATCGTGGGTCATGGGACGCGGGGTCTCGATGTTCTCGAGCTGCAGGGCGATGGCGTTCGCTTCGAAGATTCCGACCCAGATCGGCAGAAAGAACTTTTCGTCATCGTCCTTGAGCACGACGATCGGCGAGTTCGACACGGGGTCGAGCATCAGCCCTTTGATCGACATCGCCACGAGCTCTTTCATGCGACGGCCTCCCCGCGCAGCGTGTGGTGCTGCGCGGATTCGATGCGCACGGCAAGCATACTCCCCAGCGGTGCGGCGGCATCGCCATGGAAGTTCACGACCCAGTTGTCATCGGTGCGTCCCGAAAGCATGGCCGGATCGTTGCGACTCGGACCCTCGTAAAGCACCGGCACGACGCGGCCGCGATATCCCTCCAGACGCTCGCGCTTGATGCGCTCGTGCAGATCGAAGAGACGCGTCAGACGCTCCGATGCGATCGCGTCGTCGACCGGCGGACCGATCCGCAGCGACGGCGTGCCGGGCCGCGGCGAATACTTGAACGCGAACATCGAGCCGTACCGCACCTCTTCGACGAGCGACATCGACTCGAGGAAGTCCTCTTCGCTCTCGCCGGGGAATCCGATGATGACGTCGGTCGAGAAGTGAATGTCGGGAATCGCGGCGCGGATGCGTGCGATCGTTTCGAGATACGTCTCGCGCGTGTAGAGGCGCTTCATTCTCCGCAGGATTCGCGACGAGCCGGACTGCACCGGCAGATGCAGATAGCGCGAGATGTTCGTGTGATCGCGCATCGCGGCGATCATCGAGTCGTTCACTTCGGCAGGATGCGAGGTCATGAACCGCAGCCGCGCAACACCATCAATCGACGCGACCGCGGCGAGCAGCGCACCGAAGTCGCGTCCGCTGAGCGGACAGCGATACGCGTTGACCGTTTGTCCGAGGAGCTCGATCTCGACGCGACCGGTGGCGACGGCGGTGCGGACTTCGTCGAGCACGTCGTCGAACGGACGGGAGACCTCGCGGCCGCGCGTGGTCGGGACGATGCAGAACGTGCAGTTCTTGTTGCAGCCCTCGACGATCGTGACCCATGCCTTCGTCGCCGAGGTGCGATCGATGTGCTCGTAGTCGTAGTGGCGATCGTCCGGAAAATCGATCGCGACGCGCGTTCCTTCATCGAGGATGTCGTCGAGATGTCCGACCGCGCCCGGGCCCATCACGAAGTCGACCCACGGCGCGCGCGCGAGGATGTGCTCCCCTTCCTGCTGCGCGACGCATCCCGCGACGCCGATTTTGATGTCGCTGATTTTCTTGAGCTCGCGCAATTCGCCGAGGCGCGAGAAGACTTTGTGCTCGGCTTTCTCGCGAATCGAGCAGGTGTTCAGAAGGATGAGACTCGCGTCCTTCTCGTCGTCGACGCGACGATATCCGCGAAGCTTCAGACTGCCCGACAGCCGCTGCGTGTCGAGCTCGTTCATCTGACAGCCCCACGTTTCGATGAAAAAGGTTCGGGTCATTTGTCTTTCGGGGCCTTCGTCACCCTGAGCGCAGCGAAGGGCCTCTTCTACGCCAAATGTTTCGCAGGAGAGTTCCTTCGCTTCGCTCAGGATGACGTCATCGCGGTCAGCGCAGCGCGCGCCGCCTCCAGTTCCTGCTTCGCCGTTTCCAGTTTCGACTTCGTTTCCGCGAAGCGACGAGTGATCACCGTGTCGCGCACGTTTGGATCGTTTTCCTCGAAGTAACTCTGCTCGATCCTGACCATTTCCTGCTCGAGATCGGCGACGCTTTTCTCCACCTTCGCGACCCGCGTCTCCGCCTCGTGCCTCGCCTTCAGCTCGGCATCCTGCTGCTCGAGCATCGTCGGTCCGGTCGTCGTTTTCTTCGCATCGACCTTCGGCAGATCCTTCTCCGAGAGTTCGACGATCTTCCCCTTCGACTTCTTCACGTCTTCGTTCGTGATGACCTTCGACGTGCTCTTCTTCCGCTTCGCCTTCGCATCCTTCGCCGCGTCCACCATCGCAGTCGTGTCCGTCTGCGTGGCCAGCAACAGCAGAATGGCGATGAGCTTCATGGCGCGGTCGTGGCGGTGCGACCGTATCGATCGTCGAGCCTCACGACGTCGTGAATCTCGGGCGTCGATACCTCGGCGACGTCGGTGTCGACGATCGCCTCCATCCGGTGAATCAGGCGCGGCGGGATGTGAAACGCCTCGCCCTGACGGAGCGCGATCTCGCGCCGATCGCCGTCGTGTTCGATCGTGAGCCGCAGTTCTCCGGCGACAACGTAGAGCGTTTCCTCTTTCATTTCGTGGTACTGGAGGCTCAGCGATTCGCCCTTGTTCACGTGGAGGATCTTGCCGACGTAGCGGTCCGTGTGGGCGAAGATCAGCTCATAGCCCCACGGTTTCGGGACGTGCGTGATCGGCCGCGTTTTGAAGAGGTTTTCGAGGTCTTCGGTCATAGGGATTTGCTGGCGAGGCCCTCGGGGAATCGCATCGCGACGCTCTCGATGACGAACTCCTCGATCTCCTGCGCGGTTTTTTTCATGAGGGCGATCTCGGCGATGCGCTTGCAGTCCTTGTAGCGGACGGAACGGATCACGTTCTTCACGACCGCGATCGACGAGGGATTCATCGAGAAGATCTCCAGACCGAGTCCGAGGAGCACGATCGCGTAGATCGGATCGGAGGCCATCTCCCCGCACATCGAGACCGGGATGCCGGCGCGCTTGCCGGCATCGATCACACCTTTGACCAGGCGAAGGATCGCCGGATGCAGCGGCTCGTAGAGGTAGCTGACGTTTTCGTTCGCGCGATCGATGGCCAGCGAGTACTGAATCAAATCGTTCGTACCGATCGCGAAGAAATCCGCTTCCGTCGCGAGGAGATCCGCGATCACGGCGGCGGACGGCACTTCGATCATGATCCCGACCTGGAGCTCGTGGTTGTACGGGATGCCTTCGAGGTCGAGCTCCGCCTTCAGCTCGCGGATCAGCGTCTTCACCTGACGCAGCTCCTGCACGCCGGAGATCAGCGGGAACATGATCTTCATCTTCCCGTACGCCGACGCGCGCAGCAGCGCGCGCAGTTGCGTGCGGAACATCTCGCGATGCTTCATGCAGAGCCGCACCGCGCGCAGTCCGAGAACCGGGTTGTCTTCCTTCGAGCCCATGATCTGCCGCGCGAGCTTCTTGCCGCCGAGGTCGAAGGTCCGGATCACGCACCAGTTCGGCGTGAGCGCCTCTGCGAGCTTCTTGTAAATCTCGAAGTGCTCATCCTCGGTCGGCAGATCGGGCGCCTTCGAGATGTAGAGAAATTCGGAGCGATAGAGGCCGATGCCTTCCGCGCCGAACTTGATCGCGTCGCCGAGCTCCTCGACGAGCTCGATGTTCGCCTGCAGCGAGACCTGATGGTGATCCTTCGTGATCGCGGCGAGCTCGCGATTCTCGAGGAGCTTCCGCTCCGCCTCGAGATGGCGCGACTCGCGGCTGCGGTACTCCGCGACCATGGCGTCGGTGGGATTGACGATGACCGCGCCTTCGTAGCCGTCGATGATCACCATCTCGTCGTTGTCGACGATGCGCGTGAGGCGCGGCACGCCGATGACCGCGGGGATGAACAGCGACTTCGCGATGATCGACGTGTGCGACGTGCGTCCGCCGGTCTCGCTCGCGAATCCGACGATCGGCCGGCGATTGAAGTGAATGGTGTCTGACGGCGTCAGGTCGTCCGCGATGATGACCACGTCGTGTGTGATCTCGGACAGATCGTGATGGGAGAGGCCCTGGAGGTTCAGGAGCACACGCTCGGCGACGTCCTTCACGTCGGCGACGCGCTCGCGCAGGTAGTCGTCATCGAAGCTCGCGAATCGCGCCTGCAGCTCTTCCTGCACTTCGGCGAGCGCCCACTCCGCGTTGACCTGCTCGGTCTCGATCTTCTGCGCGACCTTGTCCGCGAACGACGCGTCGCCGACGATCATCGCGTGGGCTTCGAAGATCTGGGCGTACTCCTCGCCCATCGAACGGCTGACCTTTGCCTTCAGGTCGAGCAGCTCGTCGCGCGTTTTCTCGAGCGACTCCAGGAAGCGCGTGACTTCAGACGGCACTTCCTCATCGCGAATCGGCACGCGGTACACCGAGGCGACGCGCTTCTCGATGATGAGCGCACGCCCCATGGCGATGCCGGGAGACACACCGATGCCCTTGTAGCTGCGGATGTCGGATCGTGTTTGTGCGCTCGTGACCAAGCCGTCATTCTACTTCGTCGAATTTTGCGTCGATGAGCTTCTCGACGGCATCGAGTGCGTCGCGCTCGTCGGTGCCGTCGGCTTTGACGGTGATCGTCGAGCCGCGGCCGGCCGCGAGAAGGAGGATGCCGAGGATCGATTTGCCGTCGACTTCCTCCTCGCCCTTGCGGACCTTGATGTCGGATTTGTAGCGCGCGGCGGTGTGCACGAGCTTCGCCGCGGCGCGCGCGTGCAATCCGAGCTTGTTCTTGATCTCGATGTCTCGCGTGATCACGCCGGAACTCCGGCGCGCTTTTCGGCGGCGAGGAGGTCCGAAGCCACGCGGATGGCCTTCGATCCCTTTTCGACGATCAGATGCGCGAGCGTCGCGACGTCCTTCGCCTCTTCCTTCATCATCGCGAACTTCACGATCATCGGCAGATTGACGCCGGTCACGATCTCCACGCGGCCGATCTCGAGAAACGAGAGACTGATGTTGCTCGGCGTGCCGCCGAACATGTCGGTGAAGATGATCACGCCGCGATCGCCGATGCGCTCCAGCGCCTCGCGGATCTTCTCGCGCGCCTCATCGACCGTGTCGTTCCATTCGAGCGGCACGGCCTCCATCCCTCGAACGTCTGCTTCGATCTGCCGGGCGGCGTTGAGAAGCTCGTGCGCCAGGTTCCCGTGAGTAACGATCAATGCCCCAATCAACCGATGCCCTTCCTCTCAACTGCTCTGCTGCGGCCGCACATGATAAAGGATTTACCCGATCCCGCTAACATGATTGCATCACACGCAGATCTTTGTGCTAGAATGCCACCCATTGGACATAAATCTTAGTCATAACGACTAACTTCAAGGAGACAAACATGACACATGCACGCCTCAACCCCGAGCTCAGCCGTCTGATCGAGCCGTTCATTCGCCTCGTCCGCACCAACGACGAAGACCTCGTCAGCGGCGCGTGGGTTCCTCCGGTCGACGTCGCCGAGACGCAGGAGAAGATCCTCGTCCGCGCCGAAGTCCCCGGCATGAAGCAGGAAGACATCCAGATCGAGTTCGAGAACGGTCTGCTCACGATCCGCGGCGAGCGGAAGATCGAGAAGACCGAGACCGTCACGTGGCTCCGCGTCGAGCGGACCTACGGCAACTTCAGCCGCTCGTTCACGCTCCCCCGCACCGTCGATCCCGAGAAGATCAGCGCGTCCTATCGCGAAGGCGTCCTCGAGATCGAAGTGCCGAAGCGCGAGGAAGCGAAGCCGAAGCAGATCCGGATCGAAGTGAAGTAAGAGAAACCGGTCCTGAGTCCTGAGTCCTGGGTCCTGAGCTCGCGAGAGCCTTCAGGACTCAGCACTCAGGACTCAGGACTCCTTCATCTCCGGCAGTCCCGATGCACGATCTCCACGCTGTATCCCGCCTTCGCTAAGTCGTCCGCGAGGCGTTGTCCGATCGCGACCGAACGGTGCTTCCCGCCCGTGCAACCAACGCCGATCGTGAGATAGGCCTTCATTTCCTTCTCATATCCAGGCAGGACGTAGCTCACGAAGTCCCACAGCCGGCGATAGAACTCCTCGTAGTCCGGCTGCGCGCGCAGATACGCGAGCACTTCCTCGTCGAGGCCCGTCTTCGGCCGCAGCTCCGCGACGAAATGCGGGTTCGGCAGGAATCGCACGTCGAACAGCAGGTCGACGTTGTACGGCAGGCTATATTTGAAGCCGAACGTGATGATCGTGACGAGCATCGTCGGCCGCTTGCCCGCGATCCCGAACCTGCGCATCACTTCGGCCTTCAGCTCGTGCACCGAGAACTGCGACGTGTCGAGCACCATGTTCGCGAGCGACTTCACCTCGGTCAGCGCCTCGCGCTCGTGCTGGATCGCCTCGAGCAGCGGTTGATCCTTCTCCAGCGGATGCGGACGGCGCGTCTCCGAGTAGCGACGCACCAGCACCTCGTCGCTCGCCTCGAGGAAGATCAGCACGCAGTTCGGGACGAGCTTCTGCAGACGCTCGCGATAGAAGTTCGGAAAGATCGTCGCGAAGTCGTGCGTCCGCACGTCGACGACGATGCCGACGCGCGTCGCCTTCTCGTGCGTCGTGACTTCCTCGAGATACGGCAGGATCAGCTCGATCGGAAGATTGTCGGAACAGTAGAAGCCGAGGTCCTCGAGCGTCGATTGCACGTAGCTCTTGCCCGAGCCGGAGAGGCCGGTGATCACGACGAGGTACTCGGGACCCTTCAGCGCACTCACCGTTGCCGCCGCGTCTTCTCCAGGATGTCGGGCGAGAATCGATTCCGCGTGTAGGTGCTGCGCAGCTCCGTGCTCCTCACCTCGGCAGCATTCGCCGGCGGCTGCGAGTCAGTCATCACGTTGCTCTGCCGTGCGATCTGCTCGTCGATGCGCCGCGTGAACTCGCGCGCGGAATCGTAGCCCTGCAGTTTCATGAGGTGATTGCGCGCCGCGATCTCGACGAGCAGCGCGAGATTGCGCCCCGACGCGACCGGCAGCCGCACGTAGGGCTTCGTCACGCCGAGGAGCTCGAACGTTTCGCCGCTGATGCCGAGGCGGTCGTATTCCGTTCCCTCGACCCACTTCTCGAGCTTCACCACCAGATCGATCGGCTTCACGTCGCGCGTCGAGGCCACGCCGAAGAGATCCTTGATGTCGATGATGCCGATGCCGCGCAGCTCCATGTGATGGCGCAGCAGATCGTTCGAATATCCGAGGAGAACGTCGTTCGGATGGCGCTTCACGACGACGAGATCGTCGGCGATCAGACGATGCCCGCGATACACGAGGTCGAGCGCGCACTCGCTCTTGCCGATGCCGCTGTCGCCGAGGAGGAGAACGCCGATGCCGTAGACGTCGAGGAGGCCCGAGTGCATCGTCATGCGCGGGGCCATCGTTTCCTCGAGCACGTACGTCGTGCGCGTGATCGTCGTGGACGACATCGCCGGCGTCGAGAAGAGCGGCACGTTGCGCTTCTCGCATTCCTGGCGGAACTCCTCGAGCGGCGTGATGCCCTTCGTCACGATGAAACACGAGACCTCGAGCGCGGCGACATCGCGCACGCGCTTCTCGCGCAGACGCGGCGGAAGGCTCTGCAGATACTTGATCTCGGACTCGCCGATGATCTGCACGCGCCAGGGCTTGATGTATTCGTAGTAGCCGGCGAACGCGAGGCCCGGCTTCTGTACGCGCGGCCGGGCGATGACATTGCCGAGGCCTTCATCGCCGGTGATCAGCTTCAGCTGCAGATCATCGAGCTCGCCGGTGAGGAGCGCCTGCACCGTCGTGGCGATGAAGTCTTCCGTCCTGGCGGTCACGACGTAATGGTAACTTGCTGAGGATGATGGCGGATGACGGACGGCGGATGGCGGAGGATCCGGAGCCCGATCAAACTTCCGCCATCCGCCCTCTGCCATCCGCCATCGCGAAGCCCCTCGTGGTCGGGATCCTCTGGGCATGGCTTCTTTTCCTGACCCTCACCCACTACAACGCGAAGTCGCCCTACTCGTACGGATGGGCGATTTTCGGCGAGAAATCGATCCATTTGAACGGCGCGGTCGTGAATCCGGACGCGCTCGATCTGCAGGGCGTCTTCATGTTTTTCTTCGAGGCCGCGCCGCAGTGGTGGGATCGCGCGCAGAACCTGAGCCTGCCGACGCACGCGTTCGCGGCGTCGATCGTCGCGGGCTACGTTCGCTCGTATCTCGGCGCCAACTACATCGTCAACTTTCTCTTCGCCGCGATCTGCGCGCTCGCGGCGGTGAACCTCGCGGACAAATTCGCGATCAAACGGAGCGCGGCGCTGCTCGCGCTTCTCACCGTTTTCACGCTTCCGATCTACGTCGAATACCTCGGCCAGCCGATGCACTACATCGTCGGACCGGCGGCGAGCTTCCTCATCGTGATGTCGCTCATCGCGATGGCTCCGGCCGATGTGCGCAACCCGTGGATCGCGGGACTGGCGACCGGTCTCATGACGCTGAACTACGACCCATACGTTTTCCTCGGCGCGATGGTGGTCTGGTTTCTCTTCATCTCGCGCTTCGCGAGCGTGTGGGGCTACGTCGCGTACGTCATCGCGGGCGCGCTGCCGCGAATCATCTGGTACCAGTTCCTGCGATGGCACAGCCACGGCACGATGACGAAGCATCTCCGACAAACGTTCGTCGATCCGGTGGTCAACGGCTGGAAGGAATTCGCCCAGCATCCGTTCGACAACGCACTGATGCCGTTCGCCGCGACGCACGCCGGCGCGGACGTCGCGCTGCACCAGGTGATCGTGCTCGTGCACTGGCCGCTGCTCGCGGTGTGCGTGTATTTGCTGATCCGACAGCGGCCGAAGATGCATCCGCTCATCGCGCTGCTGCCGGTCTTCTTCGTTCTCGAGCAGCTCGCGGCGGCGGCCTTCGACTGGGAGCAGAATCCGCGTCGCGCGATCCCGGTCGCGTTCGCATTTTCGATTGCGTGGGTGTGGCTCGCGAATCGCGTGTGGCATTTGAAGCGATGGCGCGCCGCGTTTGCGTTGCTGTTCGCGCTGAACGCGGTTCTCGCGCTCGGCGATACGCTCTTCAAAAACCCGGTGATGGCCTACATCCACACTGGCCAGGCGATTCGCGGCGCGCCGAGCGAGCCGATGCGGATTCAGAAGATGCGACTCGACACCACGTCGATGCCGGCGCTGATGCAGGACGAGAGGCCAATCATCTGGAACGACCTCGGCCGCGCGCGCGTGGCGAAGGATCGGCGGATGATCTTCGCCGCGACGCAGATCTATCAGGCGATGCTGCTCGCGGCGCTGTTCTGGTTGTGCGCGAGAGCGAAGATCCTGCCGCGCTGGTCGCCCGTAGCCGTCGTTGCGATCTGGGCGATCAGCGTCGCCGCTCGATTCCGATAGGTTTTGGAGTGCGGCGACCGCAGTCGCCGCTTTGATTTGCGCGAGCCGCAGCTCGCGCGGAGGCGGTAGCGCGAGCTGCGGCTCGCGCAAAATCAAAGCGGCAGCTGCGGCTGCCGCACTCCAGAACTCAAACCTCCGGCGCGATCAGTCCGATGTTCTGGTCTCTGCGCTTGTAGATCACCGACACCTTGTCCGTGTCGATGTCGCGGAAGACGATGAACTCGTTCTTGCCGTCGTCGAGGCGCAGCGCGGCCTCTTCGATCGACATCGGCCGGATGGCCAGCTGGTTGGTCTTGATGATGCGCGGGATGCGGTTTTCCTCGCGCAGGTTGCCCGGCTCGAGGACCTGCACCGCCCATTCCGTGACGGGCTTGTGGCCGTTGCCTTCCTTGCGGTGATGATCGCGAAGCTTCCGGCGATTCTTCTGCGCCTGGCGCTTCAGATGATCGATGGCCGAGTTGATGGCGTCCTGCATCGAATCGTCCGACTGCTGAACGGTTTTGACGTCGTGCTCCCGGCCGTGAATGAGGATTTCACAGATGTTGCGGTACTTCTCGACCTGCAAAACGACGCGCACGTCGATGACGTCATCGAAGAGGCGATCCTGAATCTTCGCCAGCTTCTTCTCCAGCATCTCGCGAATGTCGGGAGTGACGTCGAAATTGCGGCCTGAGATCTCAGTTGTCACAGAGCACCTCGCAACTAAAAGATTTGCTTCCGGTCGGTGGATGACGGGATGTTGAGCTCGTCCCGATACTTGGCCACGGTCCGCCTCGCGATATTAATCCCCTCGTCATTCAAAATCTTCATGATCTTGGAGTCGCTCAGAGGCTTCCGTGGATCCTCGTTTTCGATGAAGCTCTGGATCTTCTTTTTCACCGTGAGCGAGGAGATGTCCTCGCCGGTATCGGAGTCGATCCCGCTGTGGAAGAAGTACTTCATGAGGAACAGTCCGCGCGGCGTGTGCATGTACTTGTTGGACACCACGCGGGAGACGGTGGACTCGTGCATCTGGATGTCGTCCGCCACGTCGCGCAGCACGAGCGGCCTCAGGAAATCGATGCCCTTCTCGAGGAACTCGCGCTGATGCTTCACGATCGATTCCGCGACCTTGTAGATCGTGCGCTGCCGCTGATCGAGTGACTTGATGAGCCAGACCGCCGAGCGGATCTTGTCCTTGATGTAGTTGACGGTCTCGCCGTCGGACTTCGAGTCCATCGAGCTCAGCATCGCCCGATAGCTGCCGTTGATGCGCAGCTTCGGCATGCCGTCCTCGTTCAACACGATGATGTATTCGTCGCCCACCTTGTGCACGTACACGTCCGGCTCGACGTAGATCGCCCGCTCGCTCGAGTACTTCCGCCCCGGCTTCGGATCGAGATGCTTGATGATCTCGACGATGCCTTCGAGCGTTTTCAAATCGACGATGAGCGTCTTCGCCAGCGCCACGAACTTGCGCTGCATGAACTCTTCCCAGTGGTCACGGATGATGACCTCGACCAGCGGCTCGTCGATCTCGAGGAACTGCAGTTGCAGCAGCAGGCACTCGCGCAGATCGCGCGCGCCGACGCCGATCGGATCGAGCGACTGCACCGCCTGCACAGCCTGCTCGACTTCCTCCGCGCCGTAGCCGCCGGAGGCCATGATCTCGTCGTTCGTCGCGCGGAGATAACCGTCCTCGTCGATGTTGCCGATGATGAAGCCGGCAATCTCCTTGATCCGGGGCGAAGCGTCGGACATCGAGAGCTGCCAGGAAAGGTGATCGCTGAGGTTCGGCGGACGGGTGAGCGTGTTCTCGATGGGGAACTCTTCGTGCTCCTCCCCCATCCCGCGCGGGTTGTAGCCGTACTCGATGTAGTCCTGGAAGTAGGCGTCGTAGTCGATCTCGTCGAAGGAGTCTTTTTCCTTCTCCTCTTCCTTCTTCTCCTCGGCCTTCGGCGGCTCTTCGGTCTCGCTCTTCGCCTCGGCCGTCTCTTCCGCTTCCTTCTCCTCGGCCTTCAGCTCCTCGGCCGTTTCCTCGAGGAGCGGATTTTCGAGGAGCTCCTGGTTGAGCACTTCCTGAAGTTCGAGTTTCGACAGCTGCAGCAGCTTGATCGCCTGCTGCAGCGAAGGCGTCATGATCAGCTTCTGGGATAGCTTGAGATGGAGTTTTTGTTCGAGTGCCATGTCAACTCAAATTGAACGACTCGCCGAGGTAAATCCTGCGCACTTCGGCGTCGGCGGAGAGGCTTTCCGGGACTCCCTGCCTGAAGATCTCGCCTTCCTTGATGATGTACGCACGGTCGGTGATCTTCAATGTTTCCCTGACGTTATGGTCGGTGATGAGGATTCCGATTCCGCGGCTGCGAAGCTGAGAAACGATTCGCTGGATTTCGAATACGGCAATTGGATCGATTCCTGCAAACGGTTCATCCAGCAAGATGAATGCCGGGTTGATAGCGAGGCTCCTGGCGATCTCCACGCGACGCCTTTCGCCCCCCGAAAGTGAGTAGGCGCGGTTCCGCGCGATGTGCGTCACGCCGAACTCTTCCAGAAGCTCGTTCGTCCGCCGCTGCCGCTCCGCCTGCGGGAGGTTCATCGTCTCGAAAACCGAGAGCAGATTCTCCTCGACGGTGAGCTTGCGGAAGACCGACGGCTCCTGCGGCAGATAGCTGATGCCGCGTTGCGCGCGGAGATACATCGGCAGCTCGGTGATGTCCTCGCCGCCGAGGGAGACACTGCCGTCGTCGGGCCGCACGAGTCCGACGATCATGTAGAAGGTCGTCGTTTTCCCCGCGCCGTTCGGCCCGAGCAGTCCGACGATCTCGCCCTGGCTGATCTCGACCGAAACGTCGCGCACGACCTTCCGGCCGCGATAGACCTTGACGAGATGGGAAGCGGCGAGTTGCCGGGTGGCGCCGTTCGAGACGGGGAGAGCGTCGGCCATTCGAGGGCGGAGATTACCACTCGGATGAATGCAGAAGGCAGAATGCAGAATGCAGAAGGAAGACCGTTCTCAATTCTGCATTCTGCACTCTGCACTCTGCATTCATCGGGCTATCCCGGATTCTTGTAGCTCCCGCTTGACTTGTTCACGTTCACCTTGTTCCTCGCGAGATCGAACACGATCTCCTCGCCGGTGAGGGTGCCCTGCGGGTCGGTGAACGTCGCGGGATTGCCGAAAACGTAGATCAGCCGCTTGCCGACGTAGTACGTGGCCTTGTTTCCGGTGCCGATGCGTGAGGTCGGGCGTTCCTTCACGACGATGTTGTTGTCGCTCTCGATGCGCTCGATCTTGCGGTTCGCATCGAAGAAGAACACCGCCTGGCCCGACGTCAACGTTCGCGTCTCGTCCTCGATCTTCACGTTGCCGATGTAGTCGACGCGGCGCTCGGCGCGCTTCGCGATCATCTGATCGCTGTTCGCCACGACCGGCGACGGTTTCTGGCCCGGCGTGGACGGCTGGTTGTAGAGCACCGTCTTCACGTTGCCCTTCGCGGTGATGACGCTGCCGTCGCCCTGCACCTGCAGCTCGCCGGCGAGCAGCGTGTTGACGTCCTGCCACGCGCGCACGTTGCCGGTGAACAGCGCGACGCGATTCACCTGGCGCATCGTCAGCTGATCGGCGTTCACGAACACCGACTTGTTCGACGGGAAGATCGACGTCGTGTCCGCGGTCGGTCCGTTGCCTTTCGACACGAGCTCCGCGATCACGTCGCCGGTCGCCTTCGCCGCCTGCGCGCGCGGCGAGAACTCGATCTGCTTCGCCTTCACGGTGTTGCCGTCCGACACGACCGTGGCCTGCCATCCGGCATCGGTGGTCAGGATCACGCGATCGCCGGCGATGTCGTAGTTCGCGCGGAACGCGGTGGCCGTCGTCTTCGGATCGCTGTATTTGAACGCGCCTTCGAGCGTGGCCGTCGTCGCGCGATGCAGCAGCGGATCGAAGGCCACGACCACGTGCTCGCTGTTGATCTCGCGCGTTTCGGGGCCGAACTCCTTCATCACGACCTGCCAGTCGGCCTTGATCTCGTGCACCGCGCGATTCAGCAGGCCGATGCGAAAGCCGCGCGCCCAGATCTCGCGCCGCGGCGGTCCGTCGAGAATCGCGTGATTCGGTTTGTCGAGCGCTCGCGTGTTGATCGCTGAGATCTCCCCCGCCGCTCCGACCTCGGTGAAGAAGCCGTCGCAGTGGATCTCCTTGCGGCCGCCGACGTCTTCGCCGGGATTGGGATTGCTGCCCATGACGATGAGCGCGTTGCCGTTGCCTTCGAATCCGACGAGCGTCCGGCGGTCCTGCGTGAAACGTCCGGTGACCGTGTCGGCGCGAAGACTGTCGGCGCCGCGCGACATGTCGACGTCCTTGTTGAACGTGACGATGTTCTCGCGGCGATGGAAGATCGTTTCGTCGCCCTTCAGCGTCGTCGTCGGCTCGCCCGGCTGCAGCACGGTCATCACGGCGGTGACTTTCTTGAAGAGGCGCATCGTCTCCGACTGCACATCCATGTCGAGCGCACCCGCGTCGCCGCTCCAGCGATCGATCTTGAACGTGACCGGGATGTCGTTCATCAGCCGCTCGCCGTCGTAGCGGATCTCGGCCGTCGCGACTTCGACGCCGTCGCTCGACGTGACCTTCACGCCGCCCTTCGCATTCGCTTCCTTCGTCTCGCTGTTGTACTGCGCCTGCGGTGCGATGAGGTCGTAGGTGAGGTTGTTCGGACGGAACAGCGTGAGCTGCACGCCTTCGAGCGTCGTCCAGCCGGAATCGAACGCGACGACTTTCGTCGCCCGGATACGCGAGACCACACGGCCGCCGATGGTCTGCGTGTCATCGAAGACCGTCGATTGCGCCACGGCCCGATCGTTCGGCCGCAGATTCGATTTGACGGGCTCCAACGGTTTTCGCGCGCGCGGGCCGGCGTTGCGGTTGAAGTTTCTGACGATGACGCCGATGAACGCGAGGATGAGGATCGGCAGCGCGATCTTCAGGACTTTGATGGTGCGCTGCATGTCGTTGCCCCTTAACACCTTCCTCACGCCATTTCGTTCCTGAGCGCGCTACGATCGCGTCATGCGCAAATCGCTCATCCTCGTCGTTGCCGCCGCCGCGCTTCTCGTCGCTCTGCCCGCCACGACTCAGAACCAACAGCAAAAGCGGAACCCGAACGTGCTGAAGATCCTCGAGCAGATCAAGGGGAAGGAAGATCGTCCCGCCGGCGAGGTCTTCAAGAACGTGCAGTTGCTCAAGGACACGCCCGCCAAACGTCTCCTCTCGATGATGGAAGTCGGCTACGCCCGCTCCCTCGGCGTCAACTGCGATCACTGCCACGTCGAGGATCAGTGGGACTCCGACGACAAGCGCCAGAAGCTCGCCGCGCGCGACATGATCCGGATGATGAAGGACATCAACGACCGCCTCGAGAAGATGGAAAACCTCGAAGTCCAGGGCCAGGGCCACATCAACTGCACGACCTGCCATCGCGGGCAGGTGAAGCCGGCGCTGGAGCTCAAGTAGACCGAGAGTCTTACAGTCTTACAGTCTCAAAGTCTCACAGCCCGTGCGACTCTCCGGCTGTGAGACTGTGCGACTGTCCGACTGTGAGACTCCGCACATCCACCACACTCAACCTCACCCCGGCGTACCGATCCGGCTCCGCGTTCACGAGCAGGTCGACGCGGCCCTTCACGAGCTCGGGACCGAGCTGTTTCACGCTCGGCCAGAGCACTGCGGTCGCGCGGCCGGTCGCGTCTTCGAGCGTCATTTCACAGCAGTCCTCCGCGAACGTGCGCGTGCCGCTCACCGCAACGTCGCGAATGAGAAAGGACGGCTGCGGATTGCCTGCGCCGAACGGCTGCAGCAATTCGTGCGCGGCCATGAACTCCGCATCGAGCTCGCCGAGAGTGAGCGTTGCGTCGATGGTGGCTTCGCGGCGGAATGCGTCCGCGGGAAGCGTTTCGAACTGCTCGTGCAATCGCCGGCGGAGCGCATCGAGGTTGCGGCGCTCGAGTGAGAAACCGCACGCGAATTCGTGTCCGCCGAAATGCGTGAAGAGATAGCTCACCGCTTCGAGCTGCGCGTGGAGATTGATCGTCGGAATGCTGCGCGCGGAGCCGACGCAGAGATCGCCTTCCATCGCGATCACGAGTGCGGGGCGGTGATAACGCTGCGCGATGCGTCCCGCGGAGAGGCCGATCACGCCGCGATGCCATCCCTCGCCTGCCAGGACCAGCACGCGCTCGCCGCCCGCGATCTGCGTCTCCGCGGACTCGCGCACCTGCTGCTCGATCTGCTGCCGTTCGGTGTTCATCCGATCGAGCTCGGCGCACAACTGCCACGCCGCGTCGTCACTCGTCGCGGCGAACAACTCGATCGCCGTGTTCGCGGACGCGAGCCGTCCAGCGGCATTGATGCGTGGTCCGATCTTGAATCCGACGTCTACCGATCGTAGAGCGCGTCCTTCGAGGCCGAGGCGCTTCAAAAGGGCCTTCAGGCCGGGATTGCGAACCTCCGCGAGTCCCGCGAGACCGAGCCAGACGATCGTGCGGTTCTCGCCGATGAGCGGCGCGACGTCCGCGACGGTCCCGATCGCGGCGATCTTCAGCAGCGACTCGACCGAGATCTTCTTTCCGTTGCGTCGAATCAGCTCGCAGCAGAGCTTGAACGCGACGCCGACGCCCGCGAGGTCCTTGAACGGATACTCGCAACCGGGCTGCTTCGGATTGAGCACCGCCGCGGCGGATGGCAGCGTGCCCGGCGGCAGATGGTGGTCCGTGATGATGACGTCGATGCCGCGCTCGATCGCCAGACGCACCGGCTCGACGCTCGTGATGCCGCAGTCGACCGTGATCACGAGCTTCACGTTCTTCTCAGCGAGAACGCGCTCGAGCACTTCGATTTTCAAGCCGTAACCGTCGACGAGACGATGCGGGACGACGAACTCCGCGTCGGCGCCGAGGGAGCGCAGCACGGTCTGCAGCATGACGATCGAGGTCACGCCGTCGACGTCGTAGTCGCCGTAGATGAGAATCGTTTCCCGATCGCGCACCGCGCGCGCGATCCGTTCGCACGCGTGATCGATGCCGTGAATCGTCGACGGATCGTGCAGGTCCGCGAGCGTCGGCGCGACGAACCGGCGGTAGTCATCCGCGGTGACGCCGCGGCGAATCACGATCGCGCGCAACGCAGCATTCGCGATCGGAATGCGGAGATCGTCAGGGGGCGTGTCGGCGAGAGACCAGGTTTCGTAAAGGGGCATCAGGCGCGTTCAAACACGCCCATCTTACGGAACTTCTTGTAGCGCTCTTCAGGGAGTAGAGGCGCTTTGATTTTTTGCACTTCCTTCAGCGCTTTTTCGATCGCGGGGCCGAGGACTTCGGCGGTGCGATTGGCGTCGCTGTGCGCGCCGCCGGGAGGCTCGGGAACGATCTCGTCGATGATCCCGAACTTCTTCAGATCCTGTGCGGTGATCTTCATCGCCGACGCCGCCTCGGGCGCCGCCGCGGCGTTTTTCCAGAGAATCGCCGCGCATCCCTCGGGCGAGATCACCGAGTACACGGCGTGCTCGAGCATCAGCACGCGATCGCCGACGCCGAGGGCCAGCGCGCCGCCGCTCCCGCCCTCGCCGATCACGACGATGATCACCGCCACCTGGAGCGCCGCCATCTCCCGCAGGTTCACCGCGATCGCCTCGGCCTGCCCGCGCTCTTCCGCGCCGACGCCGGGATACGCGCCCTGCGTGTCGATGAAGGAGATGATCGGCAGCTTGAACTTCTCCGCGAGCTTCATCACCCGCAGCGCCTTGCGGAATCCCTCGGGCTTCGGCTGACCGAAGTTCCGAATGACCTTTTCCTTCGTGTTGCGCCCCTTCTGATGCCCGACGATGCAGCACGGCGAGCCGCGGAAACGGGCGAAACCGGTCACGACCGCGGCGTCGTCGCCGAACTTCCGGTCGCCGTGGATCTCGCTCCATTCCTCGAACAAAAGGCCGATGTAATCGAGCGTGTAGGGGCGCTGCGGATGGCGCGCGACGAGGGTCTTCTGCCAGGGCGTCAGGTTCGCGTAAATCTCAGTGGAGACTTTGGTAAGCTTCGTTTCCAGATCCGCGATCTCAGCCTGCCGGGCCGGCTCAGCCTCCATCGCCGAGAGCTCTTCGATCTGTCGCCGAATGCGCAGGATCGGCTCTTCGAACTGTGAGGGGTCGGCGCTCATGGCGGGTGACCCTAACAAAGAAAACGAATGCTAGCAACCGAACCAGCCACACCCGACAGCGCCCTTCTCGAAACCTGGTCGCACAACGAACGGATGCGCCACATCCCGCTCCTTTCGTGGATGATCGACAAGATCGAAATCGACGTCCGCCGCCGCTTCGAGATCCTCTTTACGCCCTTTTCGAGCCTCGAGCCGGGCGATCCGCGCCACGCGCCGATTGACGCCGAGCTCCGCGCGCTGATCCGCGCTCTCGATCGCGTTGCGGACGTCGCCAAACGGCCGAAAAATCCATCGCATCCGCCGAACGACATCGCACCGCGCATGAACTGGTCGATCAATCACGCGGTCGGCAATCTGCAGGGCGTCGACCCCGAGACGTTCGCCAAACGCTTCCCGTTCCAGACATTCGAGCGCTCGAACGCGGAGCCGCTGACGGCAGCGATGCTCGCCGTGATCGCGCACCTCCAGAAAGTGCACGAGCTCGTCCGCGCGATCGATCCCGCAGTCGACGAACGGATTTACGCGAACCTCGTGACGCTGAACGAGCCGATGCGCAGCGACGCAATCGCGTAGCTTTTTGGAGTGCGGCGACCGCAGTCGCCGCTTTGCCTTGCGGCAGCCGCAGCTGCCGCGACTGCGGTCGCGGCAAGGCAAAGCGGCAGCTGCGACTGCCGCACTCCAAAACTAAAGAATATTGATCGGATCCACGTCGATCGCGACGTCGACGCCTTTCCATTTGCGCGGCAGCAGCGCCGACTCCACCGCTTTGCGCAGCGCGACGCGATGCTGCGAGCGCAGCAGGATCTGAAATCGCCACACGCCCTTGATGCGCGCGAGCGGCGCCGCGGCGGGGCCCTGAATGCGCGTGCCTGACAGCGGCGCGACGGCTTCCTCGAGCTTCTCGCCGCAATCGCGCGCGGCGCGCTCGACGTCCGCGAGATTCTCGCCGCGAAAGAGGATCGCGATCATCGACGTCACCGGCGGGTAGTGAAACGTGCGGCGGAACTCGATCTCCGCGGCGTAGAACGATTCGTAGTCGTGCCGCGTCGCATGCTGGATCGCGTAGTGATTCGGAAACGCGGTCTGGATCAGCACTCTCCCGCGCAACTCGCCGCGCCCCGAGCGTCCCGCGACCTGCGTCAGCAGATAGAACGTTTTCTCCGCGGAACGGAAGTCGGGGTAACCGAGGATGGAGTCGGCGTTGAGGACGGCGGTGAGGGTCACGTTCGGGAAGTGATGCCCTTTGCTGAG
>Ga0075425_100000642_pt1 | contig 33091 bp, 25 predicted proteins | sample SoiMethybrSBSTD4_FD_75300 | JGI IMG/M metagenome (GOLD analysis project Ga0075425, IMG submission 75300) | Bulk soil microbial communities from a Populus tree surrounding site in Tennessee, USA - Soil MetaG P. TD hybrid SBSTD4 | ecosystem: Environmental > Terrestrial > Soil > Tree plantation... | reverse complement strand
GACGATTTCGCGATAGCCGAGGCCGATCAGGCGCTCACGCAAGCGGGTTTCGGCTTCGTAGTGCGGCAGGCGAGCCGCGCCCTGGCGCGCTGCCGGAAGCCGCGGCGGAAACTTGTCCATCCCGTAGATGCGGATCACTTCTTCGATCAGGTCAATTTCCCGTTCGACGTCTGCACGCCAGGAGGGTTGTATGCATTCCCACGCCGCGAGGATCGAGCCCAGCTGGCCGCGGTTCTGGTCCACGCGCACGGGCGCAAAACCGAGCGCGCCCAAAATTGCTTCGATCTCGCGATCGGAAATGTCCGCGCCCATGACCCGCAGCAGTTCCGCGCGAGTGATGGTGATTTTCTTGGCGCCGCGTTTGCCCGGATACACGTCCACGACCCCGGAGAACAGTTCACCTCCAGCCAGCTTTAGAATCAATTCCGCACAGCGCCGCGAAGCGATTTCCGCCATTTCCGGGTCGGCGCAGCGGCTGAAACGAGTGGAGGCCTCAGTATGCAATTTCAGGAAACGTGTCGCGCGGCGAATCGCTACCGGCTCAAACCAGGCGCATTCGATCAAGACGTTTTTCGTGGAGAAAGAAATTTCTGTTTCGCCGCCGCCCATGATTCCGCCAATGCCCACGACCCGTGAGCCGTCGCCGTCGCACACGACGCTGAAGGAAGGATCGAGGGTGCGTTCGATGCCGTCCAGCGTTTTAAGTTTTTCACCGCGCTTTGCGGCGCGGACCACGATCGAGTGATTGCGCACCAGCTCGTAGTCAAACGCGTGCAGCGGGTGGCCGAGTTCCAGCATCACGTAGTTTGTCGCATCGACCACGTTGCTGATCGATGCGAGGCCCGCGGCCTCGAGGCGCTCCCGCAGCCATGCGGGCGAAGACTGGATCTTCACGTTGCGGATGACGCGCGCTGTGAAGCGGCCGCAGAGTTCGGGCGATTCGATTTTTACGGAAATAGCGTCACTGGCTCTTGCCGCGGGGGATTCCGCCAGCTTCGGATTGATTGGCTTGAGCGGAAGTTTGTAAATCGCGGAGACTTCACGCGCGATGCCGTAAACACCCAGGCAGTCCGGACGGTTCGAGGTGATTTCGGCGTCGAGGACACCGCCGAGCGGCTGCGGCTCGACGCTGGCGATGTTGGTGCCAGCGAGCGCCAGGCGAGAGGCGAGCTCCTGCGGAGTCGCCGTGACATCCACAAAATCCTTCAGCCAGTTGTAAACAACCTTCATCCTGAGTTCCTTGCAGCATCGAGCCGACCAAAATAAATCTGCGTGGTGTATTCCATGCGGACGCTGCCGGATTTCTGATGGGCGTCAAAGAGCTGGCGCAACGCCACCATCATTGGCGTGTAGTTTGCGTGTCCTTCCTTGGGCGCATAGGAACTGCTGCGCAGCCGGCCGGCGAGCCCGTCGAAATCAAATTGCTGGAAGTTTGGCAGCTCGGCACGCTGAAAATTGCCGGAGCCGAAAAACTGTTCCATCTCCGCTGCTTCGGGATACGCACCGCGGACTTTGGCGTAGTCTGTACCAAAACGAACCAGCAAGTCTTCGTAAGCTCTGCCAAATGCGGTTTCACCGATGCGCCGGTCGTTCCATATCACCAACACCCAGCCGCCGGGCTTCAGAATGCGCTGGAATTCGCGGCGAGTGGCTTGCGGCTCAAACCAATGGAAGGCTTGCCCGGCAGAGACAAAATCCACGCTCGCATCAGCGAGTGTCGTGGCTTCGGAGGAGCCGTTCACGCTGGAAAAATTCCTGTACCCGGCCAGATATTCGTCGCCGGCGTAGCGCATTTCTGGGTTCGGCTCCACGCCGATCACGCGATAGCCGTTTTCCAGAAACACTTTGCTCAACAATCCCGTGCCGGAGCCGACGTCGGCAATCACGTCCTCGCTCCGCAGTCCGCATGGTTGCCGCAACACGTCAACGAGCGCAGACGGATAGCCGGGCCTGTAGCGGACGTAATCCGCCACCCGCGAGGAGAACCGTTGTTTGGCGTCAGCAAAAGTCATGAAATTTCTAAAAAGCGATTCCTCGCTCCCTGATGATTAACTTGGCTACCGTTCTCACGGAAATTGCTTCAAAAACCGCACGTCGTTCTGGAAAAAGGCCTGGATATCGTCGATGCCGTACTTGAGCATCGCCAGACGGTCCATGCCCATGCCGAAAGCGAAGCCGCTCAGTTTTCTGGCGTCGTAGTTTACAAAGCCGTAGACGGCAGGGTCGACCATGCCGGCGCCGAAAAGTTCAATCCAGCCTGCGCCCTTGCATTTGCCGCAGGTCGCGCCGTTTGCGCCCGCGCCGCTGCCGCCGCAAAAAATACACGAAACGTCGAATTCGACGCTTGGCTCGGTGAATGGAAAATAGCTGGGACGAAAACGCGTTTTCACGCTCGGCCCGAAATATTGCTTCACGAAATATTCGATGGTGCCGGTGAAGTCGCAGAAAGTAATGTCGGCATCCACCGCCAACCCTTCGATTTGGTGAAACACGAAGGAGTGGGTGGCGTCCGGATTGTCGCGGCGATAGACCTTGCCCGGAACAATGACGCGCACCGGCGGTTTTTGTTTTTCCATGGTGCGGATCTGCACCGGCGAAGTGTGCGTGCGCAGGAGCAGCGATCCCGGCGGAGTTTTTGCGCCGGATTCGGGTGCGGCCTCGACATAGAACGTGTCCATGTCGTCGCGCACGGGATGAAATTCCGGAATGTTGAGCGCCTCGAAGTTGTAGTAAGGGGTTTCGATTTCCGGCCCTTCGACGACCGAGAACCCGATCGAAACAAAAATATCTTCGATTTCCTGGAACACCTGACGAATGAGGTGCCTTGAACCAATCGGCCGCACGACTCCTGGCAACGAAAGATCTACGCGATCTTTTGCGCCGACGGTTTCCTCCGCACCGGATTCGATGGCCGCGCGGCGCGCTTCCATCTGCGCGTCCAGTTGCGCTTTGAATTTGTTCAGTTCTTGTCCGACGGCGCGCTTCAGCTCCAGAGTCGCCGGCTTCAACCAGTTGTCGGTGGCCAACGTCAGCACGCCGGATTTCCGGCCGAGCCAGTGGACGCGGAATTTCTCGAATGTCTCCGCGGAATTTGTGCCGTGCAAATCGGCCGTGGCTTGCATAAGCAGCTGGGCAAACAGCGGCGCAACCTGCTCCGGCTGCGTTACGCCGAGTGCGGCCAGCGTTCTCTCATGGGAATTTTCAGCCATAGGAAGCAGATAGATTACAGGACAGAGTGCGGACGCCGCCAGCGCCCCAGGAAATAAAGGAAATCGAGAGGCACGACGTCTCGCGCCTCCTGCAGCAATCATGGGAATCGCAAACGGCGAAGCAGAGCGATTCCCTCCAACAGGAATGGGAGCCGGCGATCGCTGCCCGCGGATTGACGAAGCCGTAGCCTTAGGCTTTTTTGGCGGCGGGCTTGGGCGCGAAGGCTTTGGCCTTTTCCGCGAGTTGCGCAAAGCCGGCGGCGTCTTTCACCGCGATGTCGGCGAGCACTTTGCGGTCCAGCTCGACGCCAGCGGCTTTGAGGCCGTGGATCAACTGACCGTAGGTGATGCCGTTCAACCGGGCGGCGGCACCGATACGCTGAATCCACAATCGGCGATACTGGCGCTTTTTGGCGCGGCGATCACGGAAAGCATAGCGATCGGCGCGATTGGCCGCCTCTTGCGCGGACTGGTACAGCTTGCTTTTGGTGAGGAAAAAACCTTTAGTCCTCTTGAGGTACTTCTTGCGCCGTGCCCGGCGTTTTGTGCCGCGTTTTACGCGTGCCATGGGTTTGTCTCCTTGTGCCGGGCCCTAGCTCACTAAGGAGCCGGGCTAAAGCCCAGCGCTCCATAAGCGAAAGCGACGGCGGTTCAAATTTTTGGGAAACAAGGCAGGTTGCAGGCGTACGAAAATCCGCGGAACGCGAATTCGCGCGCTGCAACGGGTTTGTTTCCGGTGTTGCGTGCCGCGAATCAATCCGCGGCGTTTTCGGCCGGCAGGCACCCGTGAAGCGCTGCCTGGCACGAACGCTGCTCTGAAATTTTAGAGCGGCGACGGAATTTGCATCCGTTTTTTTCGCGAAGCTTCCTGAATTCGCTTCGCAAAACTTTGCTACAAGCCGTAGGGAAGCATCTGCAGGGTCTTGGCTCTGTCGGCGTGATTGACCTGCGTGAGCTTCTTAAGTTTGCGCATACGCTTGGCGGCCTTGGTGCCGAGCAGGTGGCGCTTGCCGGAGTGCATGCGAAGCAGCTTCCCGGTGGCGGTCAGCTTGAAACGCTTGGCGGCACCACGATGGGTCTTGAGCTTTCTTTTGGGCTTTGAAGCGTTGCGAGGCATTGCTAAACCTTTCCTTTTGCTGCGGATACCCGTTTAAAACGGTTTAAACCCGACGAACTTTCTAAAATCAACGATGTACAGACGCATCTCTAATTCGCTGGTCTGGAAGCCGCCACCGCCACACCGCCACCTTTTTTGGGAGCGAGCAGCGCGACAAGGACGTTGCCTTCCATGCGCGGCGGAGTTTCGACCTGACCCTGATCGCCGAGTTCACCGAGCAGGCGAGTCATCTTGGCGCGGCCGACTTCCTGGTGCGCCATTTCGCGGCCACGATGAAAAATCATGGCCCGGACCTTGTGGCCTTCGCCAAGGAAACGGATGATCTGATTCTTGCGAACCTGAAAATCGTGCTCCGCGGTGTTAGGACGGAACTTGACTTCTTTTAAAGCCGAGCCACGGCTGCTTTTACGCTGCTCGTGCGCGCGCTTGCTCGCCTGATAAAGAAACTTGCCGTAGTCGGTGATCTTGCAAACCGGAGGATCCGCTGTGGGCGAAATCTCCACCAGATCCAGTCCACGTTCGCGGGCCACGCGAAGGGCTTCAAAAGGCTGCATGACTCCGAGCTGACCGCCGTCTTCGTCAATCACCCGGACTTCGCGAGCTCGGATCCTTTCATTGATGCGGACACGGTCGCTCTGCGGCCGGAAATTCCTATCTGCGATAATTCCCCCTCAAGATGATAAAAGCGCCGAAAGACACGGCTAGCCGGCTCCGGGGCCCGATTGCACTACCAAACGTGCGAGCGCCCTCTCATGGCGAAATGCCACACGAGGACGGACTTCAAAGTATAGCATGGCAGACAGCGGGTACGGCAAGAGAGGCGTGGGTCAATTGACTCCCGGACCTCTTAAACTACGGAATTTATCATTTGGAGAAACGGTGCGATGAAATTTGGGGCACTCAGTCGCCTTCTTCATGCACTACAAATTGCCGCCTTCCGCCAGACCTTCCGTGAAGGGCGCCGTTGCGCTGCGCTGAAGAGTGCAGATCGTAAAGGGACGCGCGCGCCTAGCAGGGCCAGGATAAATCGTGACGGTGCGGCACACGATGCGGAATGGCTACTAGGCAGAAGAGGGCACCGGCCAGGGAGGTGACCGCTCACCCCTGGCAGTGCCCCCAGGCGCCTTCAACTCGGCTAGACCCACTAGGCTCTGCCCCTGAGTTGTTGGTGCTGGCAAATAGTGGCCAGGGAGGCCAAAGCGTTTCATTTTGGCAAGGAGCATGAGGGCAGGAGACGATTATCGAGGAGCAAATCCTTGCCCGGGTACGAAGCGGAGAACGATTCCCAGCAAGCCCATGATTCCGACGTAAAGAGTCGCGGTGCGAAAGCTCGGTAGCGGCGGCAAGTCTTTGCTGAAGAGGCGCCAGGCGGCACCGGCTGCCACCAGCCAGAAAGCACTTTCCTCGAAGAACAATGCGAACAGCACCGCGCTCACCAGGAGCGCCCAACGGCCGTTGCGATCGAGAGCATTGGTCGCTTGTCCGCCGTCGAGGACCCAGATGGGAATCAGGTTCACGAGATTGAGCCACGCGCCGGCACGGGTGAGTGCGGCCCAGAGCGGATCGCCTGTCCTCCACCACAAAAGGAGACACGCGACCGCGGCGAGCAGACCAGCCAGGGGTCCGGCCAAACTTACCGCGGCGCGAGTTTCCAGAGAAATTCCCATGACTTGCCAGCGGACATACGCACCAAAGCCGGGAAGAAAAACCGGCATGTCGGCGGGAAGTCCGCGGCGGCGGATGTCAATGTAGTGGCCGAGCTCGTGAATGAGAATCAGGATGCCGAAGCCGACGCCGAACTTCCAGCCCCAAAGCGCCCAATAAACAGCGAAGAAAGCGCCGAGACTGAACAGGAATTTGAACTTGAAAATTGCCAAGAGCCATTTGGCCTTGGCCAGAAAGATCGCGATGGGCGCGAGCGGGCCAAGCTTCTTGGCCCACGCGTTTTTTGGCGCCCCAGGAGCGGCGTGTTCGGCAAGCTCCAACTTGCGAATACGTTCGAGCACCCAATCCGCTTGCGTGACGTGCGCGGGAAGCAGGGGTAAAGCCTTGCGCCATTCGGCCAGAGCTTGAACCTGCTCGCCGTTTTCCTCGAAGCGCGTTGCGCGCGCTGAAATTATGGCCAGCTGCTCGGAATAAATGAGCGCGTGACAGGTCGAGCAGACAAGATCGCCGGGGTGGAGTTCGAGCCCACAAGTCTTGCATTGCCGGAGATCGAGGTTCAGAGGTGGCCAGGACACGCGGTTGTCTGCTGTAAAGGATATCTTATGTGCCGCTCGAAGGCGGCGCGGGAGTCGCCGTAGCCTGAAAAGGTCCAAGAATTTCCAGTGCCGGCGCAGAAGTGATTCTCCAGGCGATGCGAATGCCGACAAAGAGAATTACCAGGCCAATGATTCCGGAAAATCCGCCTTGCAACTCAAGAAACGGTGAAGCCAGACCAGCGAAGAGAAGCGAAGCGATGATGGCGCCGGCGGCGCGCTTGGCTTTCGGTTGCAGCGATGCGGCCAACTCAGGATTGCTTGAAGATGGATCTGAGCCGTCGGGAGAATTCGCGGACGAAGCATTGGGAGTGGCTGTGGCGTGAGCCACCGGCTTTTTCTCCTTCAGATAAAACGAAATGCCGATTGGAATGGCGGAAAGAGAGACAGCGGCGTAGGTAAGGGCGACTGCGGCGATCTGGTAGCGCCGGCCGCCGACTCCTTGCGAGCCTTTTTTCATTGCGGTAGCGACGAGCCAGCCAACAGCCAAGGCGACGTAGCCGATCATGATTCCGGTAAGGATGGCAAAGGCGGAGTAGATGATTAGTCCGAGGATCGCTCCACCAAGTCCGAAAAGGATGGCGCGGACGAAGGCGGAGTGAGAGTCCTGCGGCGAATGCATTTTGACCTGTTGCACGCAGGCGTCGCAGGCGAGTTTGCCGTTGACACGGTAATAGCTGCCGGTGACCGGCTTTTTGCAGCCAACGCAGACTTCTGCGCCGGTGTTTTTGTATTCGGCGGTGCCGAATTGAGGGGTGCCAGGGCTGGACATTGGGCCTCCGTCGCGAGCGGACAGTATCACATGGAGAACGTGGCTGGAAACTAGTGCGTCGGTACTACGAGCGTGCAAACAGTTATCAACCGTTTAGGACGTCATGGAAAGAGTGCCGCTGGGGCCCTGGATGACTGCATGGAGCTGAGGGATTGCGGCTTTGGCGATGGGTGCTTCGAGAGCGAGTTGCGTGGTGAGTTTGGCTAGGGCGGCAGGGTCGGGAGTGAGGAGTTCGAAGCGGAGGAGCTGGCAGCCGGAGGGCGCGTCGACGGAGGGGTGGAGGGAGTCGGCGCTCCACTGGATGAAGAACGGTAGAAGACCGCTGGCATCGTCTTGCAGGTTGAGAGTTTGCCAGTGAAGCTCCTTGCCGTCGGGGCGCTTACGGGAACCGGGCGTGGGCCCATCTGCGGCGATGCCGTAGCGTTTCAGCTGCGCAGCGAGAGCTACGATGTTTCTGGGATGCGCGGCCCAGCCTACCAGGCGCGGCTCGGCGAGTCTCTTGAGCACCTGCAACAGAGGAGACGTTCCGCCGGGTTGTTGTGGATCGGGCGCGATGATTTCGAGATACCGGCCTTTTTCCTTGGCATTGGAAGCACCAAGGGAAAGCAGGGCGTTCTGTGTGCCGCGGCCAGGATGTACACCGCCGAATAGGGCGCGCACGCCGGTTGGGTAGCCGACAAAGTCAATGCCGCGCCGGAGATCGTTGCAGCCGAGAAGGAGGTGGTCGAGCATGGGCGGCACCTGGTCGACGAGAGGCACGTCAGATTTTTGCTGCTGTTCCAACAAGAGCGACGGAGCCGCAACCGCGGCCGCGCCAAGCTGCAGAAAGGATCGGCGACTCGAATACATTGAGAGAAGCTTACTTTGATCAAGAGAAAGAAAAAAGATTTAAGGCAGAAAAGGGGGGCGCGGGCGCAGAGGCAGGGAGAACCGGGACAAACCTAAGAAAATACGGAAGCGCAAAAAAATCAAGCCCCGCCATCAGGGGTTCCGGGCCATGCAGGCGTCTCTTGCCCGTGGTGGCCGCTGCGCTGTGCTATGGAAGAGGTCTAAGCCATGGCACGGGAGTCGGATTCGGCGCGCAGGAAAGCGGCCAGGTCGGCGAGCGGCTTGGGGCCCTGGTCGCCTTTGCTGCGGTGGCGGAGGCTGACGGTGCCGGCTTCAGCTTCTTTGGGGCCAACGACCAGCATGTAGGGAATTTTCTGGAGCTGCGCGTCGCGGATTTTGGCCGGCAGCTTTTCGTTGCGATCGTCGAGATGGACGCGGATGCCGTGGTTCTTCAGCGTTTCCAGAACGTGCTTGGCGTACTCGATTACCTTTTCGCTGACCGGGCAGATTTCGACCTGCACGGGCGCGAGCCAGAGCGGGAAGGCGCCGGCGTAATGTTCGATAAGGATGCCGAAGAAGCGTTCGACGGAGCCGAGCAGCGCGCGATGAACCATGAGCGGCTGGTGGCGGGCACCGTCGTCGCCGACGTATTCGAGGCCGAAGCGCGCGGGCAGGTTGAAATCGAATTGAACGGTGGTGAGCTGCCAGGAGCGGCCGATGGCGTCAATTAATTTGACATCGATTTTGGGACCGTAGAAGGCAGCTTCGCCTTCGATTTTTTGGTAGGGAATTTTCAGGCGATCCATGGTGTTGGCCAGGGCCGCTGCCGCGCGTTCCCAGTCTTCGGCTTTGCCGGCGTAGTTTTCCGGATGCTTGGCGTCCCACACGGAAAGCTCGACTTCAAATTTATCGAAGCCGAAATTCTTCATGACCGCGTAGGCGAAGTCTATGCAGGCTTCGACTTCTGATTCGATTTGCGATGGCATGCAGAAAATATGCGCGTCGTCCTGCGTGAAGCCGCGTACGCGCAGCAGGCCGTGCAGGACGCCGCTGCGCTCGTAGCGATACACCGTGCCGAGTTCGGCGAGGCGGACCGGAAGATCGCGGTAGCTGCGCAATTTGGATTTATAAATGAGGATGTGGCCCGGGCAGTTCATGGGCTTGAGCTGGTAGTCGGCCTTTTCGACTTCGATGGGGCCGAACATGTTTTCTTTGTAGAAGCCGGCATGACCGGAGGTCTTCCACAATTCGCGGAGCATGATGTGCGGCGTGTAAACGAGATCGTAGCCGCGCTTGATGAGCTCGTCGCGCAGCCAGTTTTCAATGATGTTGCGAATGAAGCCGCCCTTGGGATGCCAGAAAATCAGGCCGGGGCCGGCTTCCTCCTGAATACTGAAGAGGTCGAGTTCGGGGCCGAGCTTGCGATGATCGCGGCGCTTGGCCTCTTCGAGGCGGTGGAGATATTCGTCGAGCTCTTTTTGCGTGAAAAAGGCGGCGGCGTAGATGCGCTGCAGCTGGGCATTGCCTTCCTGGCCCTTCCAGTAGGCGCCGGCGACGGACATCAATTTGAACGCCTGAATGCGTTTGGTGGAAGGAATGTGCGGGCCCCGGCAGAAATCAATGAACTTGCCGGTGGTGTAAAACGAAACCATCGGCTCAGTGACTTTTTCCTCGACCAGTTCGCACTTAAAAATCTGGTTGGCGTTCTTGTAGAACTCTAGCGCTTCGGGCTTGGGCATGTACTTGCGCTCATTGGGCAAGTCTTCAGCGGCAAGGTCATGCATCTTTTTTTCGATTTTGGCGAGATCGTCGGGAGTGAACGGCTGTTCGCGAAGGAATTCGTAGAAGAAACCGTTGTCCACGGGCGGGCCGATGCCGAGCTTGACGTCGGGGTACAGCTCCATTACGGCAGCGGCCAGAAGATGTGCCGCGGAGTGACGAAAGACGAAGAGCGCGTCGGGATCCTTGGCGGTAAGGATTTTGAGCTTGAGATCTTGTTCGAGCGGGCGGCGGAGATCGATGAGGTAGCCGCCGTCGTCGACCGGTTCGCCGAAATTCTGGAGCGGGCCGTTGTTGGAATAGGCCTTGGCGACAAACGCCGCGTCGGCGAGGCGCGGCGAGATGCCTTGAGCGATGTCGGCGGCAGTGGTTCCTTTGGGGACATCTTTGACGCTGCCGTCCGGCAAAGTGATGTGGATGGTGTCCATGGTCTGAAACTGGGCGCTCCGTAGCCCAAAGGGCAAAACAGTAGCTTATCGGCGGAGAGAAAGAGGGTCAAGGTTGACAGGTGACCGCGACTACGGTTTGCCGCGAGAAAGCGCCCGGTTTACGTCTGGTATGAAGCGGACCAAGGAAGGCTGATCCTGAACCCATTTTGCGAAGGCGTCGGCATCCTTCGCTAACCGCCTAGCTTTCAGCAGCGCTTCGATGGCTGCCTGGCGGTCGCCGGCCAGGGCGCGGGCTATGGCCAACTGGCGGAGTACGCCTTCGGATTCGGGATTGGCTTCGGCAGCGCAGGCAAAATATTGGGCGGCGAGAACGTAATCTTTTTTCTCAAGCGCGGCATTGCCGGATTCTATGGAACCAATGAAAACGCCGCCGAGAGCTCGTTTGAAAATTAGAGCGCGGTCGGGTTTCTCCTCGGCGAGCGAGTGCTGCCGGAGGTCGCGGGCCAACTGCGGCGCGGATTGTGGCGGCACGAATGGATTAGAGTTGGTCCCAGGATCCACGCGAAGAGAGGCGGCGGAAAGCACGTCGTCACTTAGGCGAGCTTGTTCCTCAAAACCAGCGCGCTCACGTTTCAGGGCATCGCGAACGACTTTATCCTCGGCCAGGGATTCCGCTTTTGCGCGGTCCGCAGCCACATCTATCAGCGAATCGAAAGTCGCTGCGACTTGACGATATTCGCGCCAGGCGGAGAGGAGTTCGCCGGATTTCTCATGCGAGGCGGCGGATTGGTATGCGGCGGTGAACTGCGCAGCGATGAAATCATTGTCGCGCGGCTCGAGCTTCGACTTCATGGCTTGCACCCGGAACCAGGCGAGCGCTTCGTCCATAACTTCGGCGGGTGCCCACTCGTGCGGACCGTCGAAAGCGCGCAGCCAAGAAGGCAGCGCAGCTTTCTCCAATTGTTCCGTGAGAAGGACCACCTCGCCGTAGTTGAAATCGGCGTTGCCAACTGCCGAAAAGACGGCGAACTTGACGTCCGGCGAAGGCCGCAGACCGATCGGGAAGCCCGCTCCGCTTAATACGACGCCTGCGGCGCATTTACAAAGCACGGCCAATTGCGAGGAAACGCGGGCGCCGCCGGAGAAGCCGGCGAAGTACAGGCGCTTGGCATCAACGGAGAATCGCTGCTGCGTGTCGTCGACCATGGCTTGCGCGGCAGCGATTTGCGGCGCCCCTGGGCCGTTGCGCGAATTGTTGGAAGCGGCGACGATGAAGCCGTGAAGTTCTGCTGCGTGTTCGAATTGGTGAAGAGCCAGTTCGCCGCGGGCGAGAGGATCGAAGATATAGACCACGGGCCAGCGCGTTTCGGGCGAATAGCGCTTTGGAAGGTAGAGCGCGTAAGTTTGTTGCGGGTCTTGGGCGGCCGTAACGCGTGGAATCACTACGGCCAGCGGGAGCGGCGGAGCGTTTTCCGTTTGCGCTAGGGACAGCGGGGCCATCGAACTGACCGTCACGAAAAACGCGGCGAGTAGAGTTCGCGGCATTCGACAAGTATAGACGCCGGAAGTAGAAGGCATGGCGAGCGGCGGGTGCAGACTCCGCATGGGAGCGGGTACAATCTCTATTCCTTTGAGACGGTTGCCGCACGGAAGGGTGAGGAATGAAATGTCTGCTCGTTTTGGGTATGGCCGCTGTTGCTCTGCCGGTGGCGGGTCCGAGATTGCTGTGTGCGCAGACGGCGGTGCCGGAACAAACAGTGAAGGGGCCGGACGAACGGATGAAGGCGGACATTTTGTTGGTGGTCGCGCATCCGGACGATGAGGGTGGAGTGACTCCGTACCTGGCGCGCGCAATTTACGACGAGCACAAGCGGGTGGCAATAGTGTTTGCGACACGCGGGGGAAGCGGCGGAAACGACTATTCGCGGGAGCACGGGCCGGCGCTGGCGGATATTCGCGAGCAAGAGGCGCGGCAGGCGTGCGCGAAGTTGGGAATTACGAACGTTTGGTTTCTGGAAGGGAAGGATACCGCTTCGCAGAATGTGCTGAATTCGCTGGCGAACTGGGGGCACGGGGCGAATCTGGAAGCGCTGGTTCGGATTGTGCGGCTGACGCGTCCGGAGGTGATCATCACATGGCTGCCGGGAATTTTCCTTGGGGAGAATCACGGCGACCATCAGGCGGCGGGAGTGCTGGCGACAGAGGCGTTTGACCTGGCTGGGGATCCGACGGCGTTTCCGGCTCAGGTGGCGGGGGCTTCGAAGCGGCTGGAAGTGTATCTGGAAAATTTGACCCCGTGGCAACCGAAGAAACTCTATTTTTTCAGCGACGCGGAGGATCAGAAGCAGTTCGTGGGAACGGGGCCCTCGTATTCGATTCGCGAGATTTCGCCTTCGCAGAAAAAGCCATATTGGCGGCTGGCCATAGATGCGGCGACGCCGCATCTCACGCAGTTTCCCGAGGACATTCACCGCATGACCGCCATGAGCGACCAGCAGATCACGAAATTTATGGAAGATCCGCAGCACATGTGGTGGACCGAGCCGATGACGCTGATTTTTGGGAAGGCGGTCTTTGGCGGAGCAGAATCGAAGAGTTCAGATGTATTTGAAGGCAGCAATGAACATGCCCGTGTAAGCGAGCGCGTTGAGCGGAAAGTCCCGAACGCCGCGAATCTGCAGCCGGGGACAACTCGACAGCCGGATTCGTCCTACAGCGGTCCTTCCGGAGGGCGCGTCGCGATCGGTGGCGTTTGGAAGTACTACCAAGGGTTCTCCGATGCGCATGCGCTCTCTCCGCGGTCGACTCCCGCAGTGCCGGAAATAGCTGTTAAGAGCGGAAGTATGATTAGCGTGCCCTTCTGCTTGATGCCTCCGCCTCGGGAAAACCGGATCATCACGGTCTCCGCCGAAGTTCCCAGCGGATGGAAAGTCGTGGGCGGCGCCGGCTCGTTTCTTGTGCATTCCAGTTACGACAGTGAGCTGCGGCTCGACGTGCAGACGCCGGAACTCAGGAAGGAGGATTTAGGAAAAGAGCTTCGCCAGATTGTGGTACATGTCGGCTCCGACGGGGGACCAATCGGAGAGATTCGTTTGAATGTACTCTTGAAGGCAAGCGCGCTGCCGCAGTGACCTAGCAAAGCGAAGAGAGATTCCCGGCTGCGGAATGACGGCCCTTTAAGCCGAGGCAGACAGAAACAGCTGCTATTTCCTTGCGCGGGCGGCTTCCATCTCGTCCCAGGCGGATTCGGGGAGTTCGAGCAGGTCGTTGAATTCGCCGGCGCCGCGCAGCCATTGGGCGCCATCAATCACCACGCACTCCCCGTTGATGTATTCCGACATATCGCTGATCAGAAAGGCCGCCAGGTTGGTGAGCTCATCGTGGCGACCGTAACGCTTCATGGGATGAGATTCGCGCGCGCGATCGTCAAATTCCTTCGAAGGAACGAGGCGAGACCAGGCGCCTTCGGTGGGAAATGGGCCGGGAGCGATGGCGTTGAGACGGATCTCGTATTTGGCCCATTCGACGGCGAGGGAAGTGGTCATGGCCAGGACGCCGGCTTTGGCGCAGGAAGAGGGCACGACAAATGCGGAACCGCAATTGGCAGCGGCGTAGGTAGTGGTGATGCTCAGCACGTTGCCTGGCTTTTTGGCGGCGATCCAGCGGCGGGCGAAAGCTTGCGTGCAATGGAACGAGCCGTTCAGCACGATGCTGACGATCGTGTCGAAGGCGTTGGGCGACAGTTTTTCCGTGCGGGCCATGAAGTTGCCGGCGGCATTGTTGATCACCGTGTCGATCGGGCCGACGGCTGAGTCGGCTTTGTCAGAGGCGGCTTCAACGGCGGCAAAGTCGCGAACATCGCAGGTCGCGTAGGCGGCAACCCCTCCGGCTTGTTGGATCGCTTTGCAGGTTTCCCGTAGCGGATCGTCACGGCGCCCGATGATGAAGAGCTTTGCGCCGAGCGAGGCGAAATGGAGCGCCATTGAGCGGCCGAGACCGGAGCCGCCGCCGGAGAGAAAGATGGCGCGACCTTGCAGCAGGTCATTTTTGAACATAGTTACGCTCCTAGGCAGCTTGCGCTCCAAGAATGTTCACGCATTATAGGCCAGCGTGCGGATGAAGCCGGCAGGAGACTGAAGTCTGGGCTACCGGGAATCAGAACAGGCCAGGAAGGAAGCGGGGCTTGGAGCCCATAGTAGCGGCGTAGTCGGGATTGGCAAGCAGCACTGGATCTTCCACGGAGAGGCGCAGTGAAAGCACGATGATGTGCGCGAGAGCGCCTGCCAGGGCGGTGATCCACGCGGTATGGATCAGCGGCAGCGCGATCATCTCCAAAAACACGGCGGCGTAATTCGGGTGGCGAACGTAACGAAACGGGCCAGAGGCGACGAAACCGAGCTTGGTGGAGTCCACGACCTGGACGTTCCAGTGTTCGCCGAGGGTTCGAATGACCCACCAGCGCACAAGATTCGCGGCGAGGAACACCGCGAACATGGGAATAGCGAGAGCGGGAATGAGCGGGCGATGAAAAAAGATCACTTCGGCTGCGGCTCCAATGAGTACCACGGTGTGAAACAGGGCCATCCACCGGAAGTAGGGATCTTTGACCTTGGCAGCGCCGCGGGAAGTCATGCGCTGCTGGTGGCGCTTCGAAATACGCAATTCGAAAATGCGCAGAGCGGCTACGGCGAGCAGCAGCACCAGAAACAGGATGACGCTCAGCGGCATCGCTAATTCCATTGCAAGAGGAGAAATTCAGCGCTGAAGCCGGGGCCGAAGGCGGCGGCCATCGCGATTTCGTCTTTCTTGAGGGGCCGTTTTTCCAGCCATTCCTGAAGAATAAAAAGGATGGTGGCGCTCGAAAGATTGCCCACATTGCCGAGAATATCCCACGATGGCTGCGTCTGGCACTTTGTCAGGCCGAGAGCAATTTCAATGTTGCCAAGCAAACGCGAACCGCCGGGATGGAGAATCCAGCCGCGGATGGTTTCGCGCGATTGGCCGTGACGCGACAGAAATCCATCCACAAGCCCCTCGATTTTCGCGCCAATCATTTCCGGCACATCCTTCGCAAGAAGGATGTGGAAGCCGGAATCTTTCAAATCAAACCCCATCGCACCCAGCGAGTCCGGGAAGGTGTAGGTTTCCGAAGTAAGAATGCGCGGATAGGCACCTTTTTGCTTGCTGCTGATGACGACCGCGGCGGCTCCGTCACCAAACAAAATTGACGAGATCAGGTTAGCTTGCGAAATGTCTTTACGCTGAAACGTCAGCGAAGGAAGTTCGACGGAAATAATCAGAACATTTCCGCCAGGATATGCCTGCAGGTAGTCGCTGGCCCGGCCGATGGCCATAGCGCCAGCGGCACAACCCAGTTCGGTAAAGGGCATGCGGCGCACGTTTGAACGAAAGCCCATACGGTTGATGAGATGCGCGTCGAGCGAAGGAATCATGAACCCGGTGCAGGAGACCGTGATGAGGAGGTCGATTTCCTCCGCTCGCATTCCGGCGCGTTCCAGACACTGTTCCGCAGCGCTTTGCCCGAGCTGAATCGCATGCTCCATGTATTCCTGATTGGTTTGTTCGAGGGAACGCGGCTGAACCGTGTAGTCAATCGGGAAAATAACGTGGCGCTGGTGGACCCGGGCGTTGTCCACGATGGACATCATAGCTTCGAGGCGGCGCTCCGGAATATCAAAGACCCGGCCCATGTAATACTTCACGTCATCGCGAGTGATGACGTGGGGGGGCAATGCAGTGGCTGTAGCTGCAACAAAACACGGTACAGCATAGAAATTGGGAGATCCCATTCTGTCCAAATTCCCCTGGGCGCGTAGTCAGAAGCGGACGAACTCGATAGACTCTACCCTATTCTGGGTCGTGTTGCCGAGTTTTGCCAACAGAAAGCCCGCAAAAAGCAATGAGCGCGCTTTTAGCGGAAACGTTTCTTGTTTACCGCCGCGAACTCAAGTTGCGCTTTGACTGCCAACAGCTTTGCTTCGTGCTTCGTCGAAACGCGAGAGTCCGGCTAGTTCGCGGCTTCCTGGCTGGCGCGGATTTCCTGCCAGCGGCGCGGACGTTTGTTGTACTGCAAGACCTTTTTGCGCAGCCGGATGGACTTGGGTGTGATCTCGACGTATTCGTCGTCGGCAATAAACTCGATGGCCTGTTCCAGGCTGAGCTCGCGATGAGGAATCAGGCGGATGGCTTCGTCGGCGCTGGAAGAACGCATGTTGGTCAGTTTTTTTTCACGCGTGACGTTCACTTCCATGTCCTGCTCGCGCGAGTTCTCGCCGACGATCATCCCTTCGTACACATCAATCGTAGGGCCCACGAACAGTTCGCCGCGCTCCTGAATGTTCCACAACGCATAGGCGGTGGAGACTCCAGCGCGGTCCGCAACCAAAGCGCCCGTCGGACGCAGCGCCATTTCGCCGCCATATTCAGTCCACCCGTCGAAGATCGAGTGCAGCAGCGCCGTCCCCCGGGTATCGGTGAGTAATTGGCTGCGCAATCCGATCAATCCGCGCGAGGGAATTTTGAAGTCCATGCGCACGCGGCCGGAACCATGATTGTTCATCTTCAACATTTCGCCGCGGCGGCTGCCCAGCGTTTCCAGAATGATGCCAATAAAGCTTTCTGGAATGTCCACCAGCAGGCGTTCCACCGGCTCGAGCTTTTTGCCGTTTTCGTTGCGTACCACAATTTCCGGCTTGCCCACCATCAGCTCAAAGCCTTCACGGCGCATGGTCTCAATTAGAATGGCCAGCTGTAATTCACCCCGGCCCAGCACGCGAAACGATTCCGGCGTGTCGGTGTCCTCCACGCGGATCGACACGTTGGTAAGCAGTTCGCGCTGCAAGCGGTCACGCAAGTCGCGCGAAGTGAGATAGCTGCCCTCACGGCCGGAGAGCGGGCTGGAGTTGACCGTGAAAATCATGGCAAGAGTCGGCTCATCGATGATGAGCGGCTCGAGCGGTTGCGGATCAGCCAGATCCGTGATGCTTTCGCCGATCTGAATACCTTCAACACCGGCGATAGCGACAACGTCCCCTGCATGGACTTCTTCCGCTTCGTCACGATCGAGGCCGCGAAACGTAAAGAGCTTGGTAATCCTGGTGGGCTGCAGCTTGCCGTCCAGCTTGCTGATGCCGACTTCCGTGCCGCGTTTCAAAGTTCCATTAAAGACCCGCGCAATGGCGATGCGCCCCAAAAATTCGCTGTAATCGAGATTCATCACTTGCAGCTGCAGGTTTGCAGCCGGGTCGCCGGCGGGGGCCGGAATGCGCGCGACGATGGTTTCAAACAGCGGCAGAAGATCGTTCGAGCCATCGCCAGGCGTGCGGTGCGCAACCCCGTCGCGTGCGTTGGTGTAAATGATCGGGAAGTCCAGCTGGTCTTCCGTCGCGTCGAGGTCGATGAAGAGGTCGTAGATTTCGTCGAGCACTTCCTTGGCGCGCGCGTCGGTGCGGTCAATCTTGTTGAGCACCACCACTGGCGGCAGCTTCGCAGCCAATGCTTTCTGCAAAACGTAACGCGTCTGCGGCAGCGGCCCTTCACTGGCGTCGACCAGCATCACCACCCCGTCCACCATACGCAGCGCGCGTTCCACTTCGCCGCCGAAGTCGCTGTGGCCCGGCGTGTCCACGATGTTGATTTTGGTATCGTGGAAAAAGAGCGCCGTGTTTTTGGCAAGAATGGTAATACCGCGTTCGCGTTCGAGGTCGTTGGAGTCCATCACACGCTCGACGACTTCCTGATTGGCGCGAAAAATGCCGCTCTGCCTGAGCATACCGTCCACCAGCGTAGTTTTGCCGTGGTCCACGTGGGCAATAATGGCGATGTTGCGAATATTTTGGCTCATAGTCTGCGCTGGTTATACCTTCACGCGCCCTCACGACACGAACGGCGACAAAAATGGCTGCTGAAGCAACCAGCAGCCGTGCGAATCTCCTCTGATAGTCGGGATCCGGCCGAGCTCGGATCAGGGACAACAGGAAATCTCAGGTGTGGCCGTGCAGATCATATTTTACCAGATGCGCGGCATGGGGCCTAGCCCAATGGTTCGCCAGGCTGTGGTCCATGTTATTCTTCTGCGCTGCTTTCGGCGTTTTTGGAGGTCTCACGCATGTTTCCACCGCTAGGCTACTCGCGGCGAAGTGCTTGGGGCATTGGGGTCGTCGCCTGGTTTGCCCTCGCGGCAACCGGCACCATCGCTCAACAGGATCGACGCGCGGAACTGGCACAAGTGTTCGACAAGCGCGAAGTGATGATTCCCGTGCGTGACGGCGTGAAACTCCACACGGAAATTTATACTCCGAAAGACGCCAAGGAGCCGCTGCCATTTCTTATGGAGCGGACGCCTTACGGCATTTCCGCGCCCGATAAAGGCATGAGTAGCCACCTGTTCCGCTACTCGGAGATGTTCCCCGACGGTTACATTTTTGTTTTCCAGGATATCCGCGGCCGCTACGGCTCCGAAGGCCAATTCGAAATGCTGCACACCGCGCCGGACGCCAAGGGCGTGAACGAAAGCACCGACACTTACGACACCATCGAATGGCTGGTCAAAAACGTGCCGCACAACAACGGCCGCGTGGGCCTGAACGGAGTTTCCTATCCCGGCTACCTGGTGACCATGGGCATGGTGAATCCACATCCCGCCCTGAAAGCCGTTTCCGAGCAGGCCTGCATGGGCGATACCTGGCTCGGCGACGATTATTTTCATAATGGCGCATTCCGTTTGAGCTACGGGTTCGAATACACCGCGCTGCTGGAAAGTTCCAATGAAAATTTCAGTTTTCCGTTCGATCGCTTCGACATGTTCGAGTGGTACCTGCGCATGGGCCCGCTTTCCAACGCCAACGAGAAATATTTCCACGGAAAAATCCCCACGTGGAACAACTTTGTCGCGCACAGCAGCTACGACGATTTCTGGAAGCGTCACGCCGTGGCATACACACTGCACGAGCCAACCGTCCCCAATTTAAACGTTGCTGGCTGGTGGGATCAGGAAGATTTCTTCGGACCCATCATGACTTACGGGCGGCTGGAAAAATCCGACAAGAAAAATAACAACTTCCTGGTGGTAGGTCCGTGGAACCACGGCGGCTGGGCGGGCGGCAAGGGCTCCTCGCTCGGCGATATTCCTTTTCACAACGATACCGGCGTTTATTTCCGCCAAAAAATTGAAGCGCCCTGGTTCGCCTACTGGTTGCATGACAAGGGCACTCTGCCCGTAAAAGAGGCCACTACTTTTCAGACCGGCAGCGATACCTGGACTTCCTACGATTCCTGGCCGCCGAAGGAAGCGCAGACCAAACATCTTTATTTCCGCGAAGACGGCAAGCTCTCCTTCGATGCACCGGTGACCGCTTCCAAAGAAGCGGCGGACAGCTACATCAGCGATCCCGCGCATCCCGTGCCCTACCGCCACCGTCCCGTCGACATGACCTATCCGCAGGACCATCCCGGCACCTGGTTCACGTGGCTGGTGCAGGACCAACGGTTTGTGGACGGGCGGCCGGACGTATTGACCTGGCAAACCGACACGTTGCAGGACGACGTTACGGTCGGCGGCAATGTGGTTGCGAAGCTCTTCGCGTCAACCACCGGCAGCGACGCCGACTGGGTGGTGAAGCTGATCGACGTTTATCCGGAAAAAGTAGAAGAAGACTGGAAGCTTTCTGGTTTCGAACTGATGGTCGCAGACGAAATTTTTCGCGGCCGTTACCGCAACTCTTTTGAAAAACCGGAAGCCATCACGCCGAACCAGGTCACGCCATTCACCGTGGACCTGCACTCCACCAATCACGTCTTCAAAAAAGGCCACCGCGTCATGGTCCAGGTACAAAGCACCTGGTTCCCGCTCTACGACCGCAATCCGCAAAAATTCGTGCCGAATATTTTTGAGGCCAAAGAATCTGACTATCAAAAAACCACGCAAACCATTTACCGCTCGAAGGAGCATGCTTCAAACATCGAAGTGATGGTATTGCCGGCAGGAAAGTAAGTTCCCCGCGGCTATTTCTTGCGGATGTAGGTGAAGTCGTACTCCGGCTTCCAGGTTTTCCCGCCGTCGGTGGATCCTTGGCTGAATTGCCGCACTTTGTCTGGACCAAGCTTGAAAAATTGAAGATGCCGCTTCAGCGGCGGGCCACTGGGCTGCGGAATGTCGTCAGTCCAGTAATCCATCACTCCTTCTTTCAGCCCGCCGTAAAAGAAAATATTGCCGGCGCTGTTGTCCACCCAGTATTGTTCCCAGCGCCTTAGGGCAGCGTTGTACATGTTGTAGCTCTTGCCGGAGTAAGGATTGCCGTTGCTCTGCCAGTTTTCTTGAATGACGCAGTCGGCCAGAATCAATTCAATCTTGCTTTCGCCTGCAGGCACTCCGCCTTGGGTTGTTTCGACGTTCCATTCTCCAATCCAGAAATCGAACTGCCGGTTTTCTGGAGTATCCGCGCACGGTTTCAGGTTGTGTTGCGCTTGCAGTTTCAACCTAGCCAATCGGGCGTCGCTTCGCAGCGAATCCAGATGCTTGTCCTTATCAAACTGTTCCGGCTGGTTGTAGCCGTTGTCCACTGCAATTTTCAGGTGTTCGAAGGCCTTCTCCTTATCATTCTTCTGCGCGTAGATTTCGCCCATCAGATACTCGACAAAAATCGGCGGCGCTCCCGCTTTCAATCCGCTCTGTGCCGCTGCCAGAGCCTGATCGAACTGTCCAAGTTGCTGCAGCGAATCCGCCAGCCGGAACCACAGGCGCGCCACTTCAGGGTGCGAGCCAACCAGCCCTTCATACAGCTGCGCCGCGCGGGCCCAGTCTTTCGCGTCATAGGCAGCATTGGCTTGTGTGGACGACGCGACATCAGATACGGATTCTTGCGCCCATAGTACCCGAGCACCAAAGGCCAGCAGACACAAGCTAGAAACCAATTTGGCGCGAAAAATGTTCACGACGAAACTCCATTGGAGGATTTCGTTCTGGTCGAATTTAGACGCGGCAGACTGAACAAACGCTCCAAATAAATTGGCCGGACATGCACGGCGCACAAAGAAAAGGGAGGCCTATTTCAGGCCTCCCCAGGTGTGGTCTGCTCACTTCGACCTTTACCAGATCAAACGGAGCCCAAGTTGCATGGTGCGGGAGCCGCCATTGAACTGGCGTGAATTCAGGAAGTTGGGGTCATCCACATTGACGTAGGACGCCGCCAGCGGATTGGGATTGTTGGCTTGATCGAGTGCGCCGTTATTCGTCGGTAATCCAATGCTGAAGTTCCGGTGGTTGAAGGTGTTGTACGTTTCCGCGCGGAACTGCAGCGAGAAGCGCTCGCTCAGCCGGGTGTTCTTGTAGATAGACATGTTCCAGACATTGATGCCGGGCGTTGTTACGGTATTCCGGCCGGCAGTAGCGAACGCTCCGAACTGCGCTTGAACGAAGCGGGCGTTAGGATTCTCCGCTACGTAGCCCACCAGGTGCGCATCGTCCACGGCGTCGTGAGTGGGGTTGCAGAAATATGCGCCTGCGACCGGAGCCACGATCGAGGTCGCGCCACCCGGACCGGAGTTGCAAACCGCATCCACGATCGTGCCGGTGTTGCTGATACCCCCGGGATTAAAGATTGTGCGGTCACCAGCGGCGTCGCCGTTCGCGTTTGCGTCCACGTCCGACAATGGGGTGACCGGTTGACCGGATTCGGCAAGATAGGATCCGCTCCACTCCCAACCGTGCGCCATAGTGCGCAGGAACGCATGTTCAGTTTGTATGTTCGGCAATTCGTACACCCAGGTCACCGCGAACTTGTGGGGAATGTGCAGTGCGGACAGACCACGATCGGCTCCGAAGTCGTAGCCGTCTTGGGCGCGACGCGGGTTCACGATGCTGCTAAAGAGCTCGTTCGTTGCATCGTCGATGTTCCGCGAGAACGAGTAGTTCGCGCGGAAATACAGTCCCTTCGCAAAACGGTGAATGAAATCAACGGTCACGGCGTGATAGATGCCGGTGCCTGCCGGAGGAAAAGTGGTGATGCTCCCAAGGAAGCCGTCCACCGAATAAGGTGCAGGGTTGAAGTTGTCGAAGTTCAAAGCCGTGCTCGCGGGGGCGGTGACAACGGCGGGAACATCCGACGTATTGAGATATGTTGGCAAGGGCGTGAGTCCTCCGCCCAGGCTTGCGAAGCGCGGATCGAATGCCGAGGCCGAGTTGAGACGCATTTGCCCGGGAAGCTCGAGACTGCGCGTTCCGACGTAGCGGACTTCGATGCTGCTGTCGCGGAAAAGCTCGTGCTGTACGCCGAGTGTCCAGGTAATGATCTTTGGAGAGACGCGATCAGGGATCAGGCTGGAGGTCGCCGCACGGGCTTCCGTCTGCGTGGGCGGCGGAACGTTGGTCTGCAGGAGGCCGCCGCCAGCTAGGAATCCTTGCCCCGAATCTACTGTTGTGGGGCTGGGGTCCCAGGTAGCGCACCACGCGGGCCGCCCTGGCAGAGCGCAGGTGACCGCCGGTTTCTGCTCTGTCTGGAGCTGCGGCGGCAAGCTGTTGATCGCGAAGTTGTTGGGGATCACGTCATAAGCGAAACCCGCACCGCCGCGAATCGACCATTTGCCGCGACCAGTCGGGTCGTACGCAAAACCAACGCGAGGAGCGATGTTGTTGGTGTCCGCCTTGGGGGCGCGGAAAAACAGCCCCAGTGCGGGATCGTCCGAGATAGAATTCAGTGCCTGGCGTTTGTCGCCTGACGGGACGCCCACGTATTCGTAGCGAAGTCCGAGGTTCAAAGTGAGCCGGGGCGTTAGCTTCCAGTCATCCTGAGCGAACCAGTAGATGGCCGGATAGTTCTCCGGCACGCTACCTGAACCTGCGCCGCGCAGCGCTTTGTTCGGAGCACCGTTCGGAACAAAGTCATTCACCAGCTGGCTCAGCGTGGTGTAGTCCCACTCGCCACGTGCTCGGGGAAGGCCATTCGTCGGCGAAATGTATTTCTTCCCTTCGATACCAAACTTGAGTGAGTGCTTGCCGCGTATGTAGTTGAGCGTGTCGGCCAGCTGATACACGTTCTGGGTGTAGCTTTGTGGAGCGTTTTGTTCGGGGCCGATGTTGACGGTACTAAGATCGTCGATAATCACGTTGGGAAAGTTTTCAAATCCCGAGGGCGCGACGAGCTGCGGACCGATTGTGCGCGAATACGAGGCTCTCGCGTTGTTTATGAAGTGGCTCGAAATGGTCCAAACGTCGGAAAGAATCGCTTTGTGGTTGCCCGAGGCCCGCGTTCCCAGAAACTGTGGTGCAGGCAACGACGCATTAAAGTCCGGCTGCCGGATCCGATCGTAAAGATAGCGCGTACTGAACTGGTGCTTTCCTAGCGTCACATCCGAGTTGACGCTAAAATCGTGCTCGTTGACGTATGACGGGGCTACCGTTGTGAGGTCACCGACGGGAATCGCCGTACCGTTCACATCCACGGTGCACTTGCTGGTCGCCGTGCAGGGATTCTGGGCAGGCGCAACCGGAAACTGCTTCAAGATATCCACCACTGCGCTGTCGAAAGCCAGCGTCTGCAACGTCTGGAGGCCGTCAGCCGTCGGAAGGGTAACTTGCGGGCTGGAAGCCGCCAGGCCTTCGTTCTGAAATTCGTAGGCGCCAAAAATGAACCATTTGTTGTGGATGAGCGGCCCGCCCGCTGTAAGTCCGGCGCGGTTGTAGTCGAACCGGTCTTTGTCGGTAGCCTGTCCGCTTTCGACGCGCTCCTTTTGCTGGTTGTCAAACGCGTTGTAACTGCGGTTGCGGTTGTACCCCCAGGCGCTGCCGTGCCAGTTGTTGGTACCTGACTTAGTTACGGTATTGAAGATACCTCCGGCGGAGTGACCGTACTCGGCGCTGAATTGGTTGGTGAGGAGCGTAAATTCAGCGATCGACTCCTGAATCACCGGCTGCGTGGGCCCGTTGGTGTCCAGCTTGTTGTCTTCGACGCCGTCAATGTTAAATCCGTTGAAGCGCGGGCGAGTTCCGCCGATGGACCCGCCGGAACCGAGAACGCCGCCTTGCTGAGTGGTCGTTCCGGGTGCAAAGACTGCAAATTCCTTCACGTCGCCACCCAAAGTATTCAGGGGCAGATCGTTCACGACTTTGCCGCTAAACGTGGCGCCCAATTCCGAAGACTGCGTATTTACCAGGTCCGCGCCGGCCTCCACTTCCACCACAGCCGAGATGGCACCCAGCTCCAGTTCGACCTTCGCGTCCGCGGTCTGGTTTGACGCGATCGCAATTCCTTTTTGTACCGCCTTTTTGAAACCGTCCTTTTCTACGGTGACGGTATAGGTTCCCACTAAGAGGTTTGGAAATACATAGGTCCCGGCGCTGGACGCCGTGGTGGTGGTCGCGACGCCGGTGGCTTCATTTGCCACCGTGACCTTGGCGTCTTCGACCGAGGCTTGGCTGTGGTCGGTGACGGAAACGCGAAGCGACCCATCGAGGCGTTGTGCCCCGGCTCCACTGCCTAGCAACAAACACAGCATTGCCGCCAGGGCCATGACTGTCAGTCTGCGCATTTTGCTTTCTCCTTCAGGATTTAGCTTGTGCAGTGCGGCTTATGACTAGCCAGCAGCATTTCTGGTCCGCCCCGCACAAGTTGGTTGCCGGAGGATTGGCACCTCTGCGGCCAGCAGAGCCAATTTGTCCCTTACTTTTGTCTTTGGCGTGTGTAAGGCCTTAACTCACTTACTTGTCGCCGGTTGAGGCGTGCGCAGATGCTAAAAGGAAGGAAGTCACGAAGTGAATTAGATGTTTTTTAGAAGTCTGCGCCCTCCCGGTGCCGCCGTATCTACGGTTTTTCAAACCCCATCCCATCTTGCGTAGATCGCTCGGGCCGCTCGCTTCCGGTTCAGGCGGACCGGAAACAATTCCTGCTCCTGTTCCGTATATTCAGGTTTAAAACGATTTTGTTTCCCTTACGTCTACCCTTATCAAGGGCGTGTGTATGACAGCAAATCTCATCCCCTCCCTGGACCCTCTCATGGAAAATGATTCCCTCCAGGAAATCGGATCGCTGGCTCGTTACGTGCGATTTGGTCCTTTTCATATCGATCGCCAGCGCCAGCAGGTCTATCGTGGCGGCAGCAAAGTGCGGCTGCAGGGCAAGGTTTATCAGGTGTTGCTGGTCCTGATTCACAACCAGGGCGAGGTTGTTACGCGCGAACAGCTTAAGCAGGCTCTGTGGCCCGCGGACACCCATGTGAACTACGACGCCAACGTCAACACCACGGTGAACAAACTTCGCCAGGCGCTCGGCGAATCCACGGAGAGGCCGACTTATATTGAGACCATTCCCCGCAGGGGCTACAGCTTTATCGGTTCCGCGGAATTTTCCGAGGTTCCCTTTTCACAGCCAGCCGAAGCCGCGCCATCCGGCGACGCGCAGAAAGCGGCAGCTGGCTCGCCGGCAGCTTCCAATGGCCAAACCGACGACGCCTCAAAGAAATGGATCACGCTGGTGATCGTTGCGTTGATTTTGACGGGCATTCTTCTCGGCGCAGGTGCGGCCGCCCTCTGGATAGCTCACTTTAATGCCCAGCTTCACTGACTGACGCGCCACTGAGTTGCCCCGACGCTCGCCGGAAGCGCGCCTTAGAACCGTTAATTCCGCTGAAATTCGAGTCCCTTTGTGCGTCCGGCGTCCAGGCGAAAACCGCTCACGTTCCCCGATCCGCCATGCTGGAATGCAAACTGCAAGCCCTCTTCATCCACCACAAACGCATCTGCGCCTACTGGGCGCAACTCCAAATGCTCTGGCGAATGCAAAAATCCGTCGCCGCTCTGAATGCCCTTCAATATCAGCTTCCCGTCTTCTATTTCCAGCCGATACGTCGCGCGCAGCTCCTCGCTGCGAAACTTTCCCGCATATCCCGCTAGTTTGTCCGGCGCAATGGCAACCGTCTCCTTTTTCTCGCGCTTCTTTCCTTCCTTTTCGCGTGCTAGCGGCTCTTTCATTTCTTCCGCCAGGTAAATATCCGCTACGCGCAGCGCGCGCTTTTCGGGTCCCGCATTCCCCACGTTGCAGAGGCACACCACGGAAAAATGTTGCTCCGGAAATCGCAGCAACTGTGCGCGGTAGCCGCCCCACGAGCCGCCATGCTCCACAATCGGCAACCCACGATATTTTTCCACCATTAAGCCCTTCGCATAGGTCAGCGGCTCCCCGCTGTTCAGCTCGCCCGGCTCCTGCATCTCCGCCAGAAATTCCTTGCCGCCCAGCTTGCCGCTGTAAAAGTTTTCGTCCCACTTCAAAAGATCTTCGACCGACGTATGCACCGCTCCATCGCCCGTCTGCTCGAAATACGAAACGTTGATCGAGTATCCCGCTTCCTTCTCTTTGGAGTCGTAAGCCAGCGCGCGATTCGGCAGGATTAGCGTGTGGGAGTCCCGGTAAACCGTATGCTTCATCTCCAACGGGGCAAAAATGTTCTCCGTGGCAAACTCGGTCAACGTTTTCCCGCTCACTCGCTGCACAATCACAGACAGCAGGAAAAATCCCGAATTGCTGTAAAGCCACTCGCTACCCGGCTCGAAATTCAGCGCCTTCTGGTGGGCAATGATCGCCAGAGCGTCCTCGTCCGTCGTCACGCTGTCCGTATTGATCCCCGCCAGCTCAAAAAGCGTCAGATAATCACGCAGCCCGCTGGTGTGATTTAGCAGGTGCAAAATCGTAATCTTGTGCCCGTAATCCGGAATCTCCGGCAAGTATTTCCGGATGTCGTCGTTCAGCGAAAGTTTTCCCTGCTTCTCCAGTAGCAGAATACTGGCCGCTGTAAATTGCTTCGAGGTCGATCCGATGTCGAACACGCTCTGCGGGGTAATGCCCACGTTCTGTTCTATGTTCGCCAGCCCGTAGCCCTTTTCATAAATGATCTTTCCGCTGCGTGCCACAGCCAGGGCACAGCCTGGTGAACCCGGCTTGGCCACATCGGCGAATACTTCGTCCACCGCCGCGCTCTTTTTGTCTTGCGCGCGCGTAGTTACACACAATTCCGCTACCGCGATTGCCGACAGCACAACGAACCGGACGATCCGTACGCGTTTCTCAGTCCGCATTCCATGGCTCCTGTCCTGAAACGCATCGGAGTCTATCCGCACCAATTCCCTTGTGCAACCGTGATCGCTTTCGTATCCACACTTCGTCTGATACATTCTCCCGAATGCTTACCGCCATCACGCGCGCCGTCAGTCCATCGCTTTCGCAATGCGAACTCAGCTTCATCCCGCGCCAGCCGATCGATCTGGCCAAGGCGCAATCCCAACACCAGGCCTATGAAAAACTTCTCGCTGACCTCGGCGCGCGCGTCATTTCACTTCCCGCAGAACCCGGCTTGCCCGACTCCATGTTTGTCGAAGATCCCGCTCTGGTCCTCGATGAACTCGCCGTGATTTTTCCCTTAGGCACCGCCACCCGCCGCCCCGAGGCTCCCAGCATCGCCGCTGCCCTCCGGCCTTTTCGCAAACTACAACAGGTTAAGCTTCCCGGCATGCTCGAAGGCGGCGACATCCTTCGCCTCGACCACCAGCTGTTCGTCGGGCTCACCGCGCGCAGCAACGCAGACGGCATGGCGCAACTCTCCGCCATCGTCGCGCCCCACGGTTACCAGGTCATCGGCGTTCCCGTGCCCGGCTGCCTCCACCTGAAGTCCGCCGTGACCGCGCTCGACGGCCATACCCTGCTCGCCAACCGCGCCTGGTTCGATTCTTCATTTTTCCCCGGATTTGACTGGCTGGACGTGGATCCCACTGAGCCTCATGCGAGCAACGCACTCATGCTTTCCGGAACGGTTATTTTCCCTGCTTCATTCCCGCGCACACGAGCCCGCATCGGAACCCGCGGCTTCCGCGTCGCCCCGCTCGACATTTCTGAATTGCAAAAGGCCGAGTCCGGCCTCACCTGCTCTAGCTTGATTTTTGACGCACCCTGAATACCTATTCCTTCGCTGCTCTAGTCCGGCTTCTTAATGATCGGCGTATTCTGTTGGATACTTCCCACGTGTAGCTCCGTCTTCAATTCCGTCTCCTGATTCGCCAGCAGGTCCACTTCCGTCACAAAGGTCCGGTAGCCCGGCAGCTCGACGCGCACTTTGTGCTTGCCCGGACTGATCTTCATCGAACGAAATTTCCCACCAAATTCACTGGCGTGTCCGACGAATTTTTCATCCAAAAAAACTGCCGCGCGCTTCGGCTTGATATTCAGCTTCAACGTCGCCGTAATGTCGGGCACGGTCGCATGCGGTGCCAATTGCATGATCACGCTCACCACTCTCTTCTCTCCCGGCTGCACCACTACCTTCTGTACGCTGTCCACATAACCGGATTGCCGTACCACCACCTCATGCTGCCCCGGCAGCAGCAGTACTTTCTTTTTGCCTTTCAGTTCCTTCATGTAGCCAACGTAGTTTCCGTCCACCCACACTCCGGCGCTCTCTTCCAGCTTGGTTTTGCCCTCAAACTCCAGCTCTCCCATTACCTGGTTTTGCGCGCCCGTCACGCGCGCACCGGACCACATCGCTGCTACACACGCCATTGCTACCGCCGTTTTTCGACAGCGCAAACTTACCCTCACCGGCACGAAGTTCATGTCGCCTCCATCAAGGTTCTTTAGCTTGAATCTTGCGCACTGCAGCTGCACCCGCGTCGCCAAAATCGTCGCTGCTGCTTCATTTTAACTCTCTGCTCATTATCAACTTACTGCGCATACACTCAAGCTCTCTTAATTCCCAAAAGACCAAAGTGCAATTTTTGCCGGAGCCGATCCTTGCCGAGCAGGTCTAGCATTCAACAAATCGTTTTTCAGCAACGAAAATTTGCATTTGCTCCGAGCTCCTCCGGTGGTATCCTGGCTTCCGGTTATGTTGTCTCTCGCCATCTCGATCAGCGCCTCTTCGACCGTTACGCGGTCGATGTCGTCTCTTTCCAAGACGACGTCCACTACCATTATTAAGACTACCGGCGCTTCCGGCGAGGGCAGAAACTGACACTAAGCTAGACCAAGTTTCCAACCCACCGCCTGAAGCGAACCTGGCGGTGGGTTTCTTCTTTAGCCCCCTCTCAGGTTGCAGGGTTTTAAGGCTGGTTCTACAAACCTTAGACTCTGATCAGAAGTGACGCTCCAGACGGTTGGCCAGGGAAAAAGAACCCAGGAGCCGTCATCATGAACCCGCAAGCACAGCCTGAAGAAGCAAACGCCGATCCGTCGTTAGCGGCCTTTCGCTCCACTGTGTCGGAACTGCCGCGAAGGACCGGACGCAGCGTTCTTGCTTTCAAATTTGGCGGCAGTTCTCTACTGGGCGCCGAACGCATGATGCACGCCGCTAGCCTCGTGCGTGCCGCTGCCAGTAGAGGAAACGTCGTGGTTGACGTCGTGATTGTCGTATCGGCGATGAAGGGTGTGACCGACAGTTTGCTGTCGATCGCCGCTGCTCTCGACGACGGGCGCGCCGCCGATGCTTCTCGCGAAGCTGATCACCTCTTCTACGTGCATTTCGACGTACTCCGCGAATTGCGCCTCGATCCTTTTCGCGCCGAGCGCGTAGCCCGCGACCTTCACCTGCTCGGCAAGGACCTCTTTCACGATGTTTCCGCGAGCGCTCGGGCGGCATGGTCTTCGCGCGAGGCCTTGCACGACCGGCTCGCCTCGTACGGCGAGCGTTTCAGCGCGCGCCTGTTCGCCGCAGCGCTGGAAAAATCCGGCATAGCGTCGGTTCCTGTCAGCTCCTCTGAATTCGTACTTACTTGCGATACGTTTCGCCATGCGCAACCGCACATCGAAGAGACTCGGCGCCGCGGTCGCGAAATACTGTTGCCGCTCTTCGCGGACCGCCTCGTGCCGGTCGTCACCGGCTTCATCGGTTCTACCGCCGATGGCCGAGTCACCACCCTCGGTCGCAACAGTTCCGACTTTTCCGGCGCGCTAGTCGCCCATGTTGTTGATGCCGACGAACTTGTCATCTGGACCGACGTCGACGGCATCTACACCGCCAATCCGCATGAATCCGCCGAAGCTCGCTTGCTTCACGAACTTTCTTACGACCAGGCGCACGCTCTCGCTGCATCCGGCGCCAAGGTCCTTCATGCAAAGGTCTTGCCGCTAGCCGCCGAAACCGAAATGGTCGTCTGGGTCCGCAACACCTTTAACCCGCGCTCCCGTGGCACGCGTATCGGACCATCGCCAGAGGTCTTGGCCGTTGCTTGTCATTCCGAACCGCATGCGGGTCCGCCGGCCCTTTCCTTAAATTGTCATTCCGGGCGGAGTGAGTCCGCGACAGCGGACGAACACAATCGGGGAATCTCTCCTCCCCCGCTCAACGATTCCCTTGTCGCCGCTCCGCGCGGTTGTCACAATTCCAATGTCCGAGGTGAAGCATGAGTGCCCAGTCGCGACCCCCATTCGACAAGAAACTCCGGGCCGGAGTCCTCGGCGCCACCGGCATCGTCGGGCAGCGCCTGGTCCACCTCCTCGCCGGTCATCCCTGGTTTGAACTCGCCGAAGTCGCCGCCTCCGAGCGCTCTTCCGGAAAAAAGTATTCCGAGGCCGTGAACTGGCACCTCAACGAACCAATCCCGGCCGGGGCAGCCGATCTCGTCGTCAAAGGTCTCGACCCGACTCTCGATTGCGAATTCGTCTTCTCTGCTCTTGACTCCTCCGTCGCCGGCACTGCCGAAGAGGATTTTGCCCGCGCCGGCTATCCCGTCGTCAGCAATTCCAGAAATCACCGCATGGCGTCCGATGTCCCGCTGCTCATTCCAGAAGTGAACGCCGCCCACCTCGAAGCCATTCCGCTCCAGCAGAAAAATCGCGGCTACGGTTCCGGTTTCATCGTTACCAATCCCAACTGTTCCACCGCCGGACTCGTCCTGGTCCTCAAACCGCTCGCCGACGCTTTCGGTCTGGAAAAGCTTTTTGTCGTCACCATGCAAGCCGCTTCCGGCGCGGGCTATCCCGGTGTTCCATCCCTCGACATTCTCGGCAACGTCGTTCCCTTCATCAGCGGCGAAGAGGAAAAGCTGGAAACCGAACCGCAAAAGCTACTCGGCAAGTGGGACGGCTCGCGCTTCGTCGAAGCCGGTCTCGGCATCAGCGCGCACTGCAACCGCGTCCCGGTCGAAAACGGGCACCTCGAATCGGTCTCCCTGAGCCTGAAAAAAGTGGCCACCCTAGCCGAAGTTCGCGAAGTTCTTCGCGATTTCGCCGTTAGCGATGAACTCGCCGCGCTTCCGACCGCCGTCAGAAATCCGATCGTGGTCCTCGATGAGGAAAATCGCCCGCAGCCTCGCCGCGATGTCAACGCCGGCAACGGCATGGCCGCGGCTGTCGGCCGCATCCGCGAATGCCCGCTCCTCGATGTTAAACTCACTCTGCTCTCGCATAACCTGCTCCGCGGAGCCGCCGGCGCCGCTGTTCTCAACGCCGAACTCCTCGCCGCGCGCGGTTTCTTCATGCGCAACCGCGTCTCCGCCGCCGAAGCCGCCCAACCCGTCGCGCCATAGGCCCAGCGCGCGCTGATCTGGAATGGCGGAGTCTCATTTCGCGTGAACCGCTACTGGAAAATCAGGAACCTAAAAAAGGGAAGCCCGGCTGCAGCGGCACCGCGTACCGCATCCGGCGCCCGAATTCCTTGGCCATAATAGTTGCGGTCCGGCTGAACACCAGTCCACGTCTTTCGCTTCAGTGGTTTAGAAGGATCGTACCGAAGGGCTCAAGCGTTCCATTTGGGCCCCTTTCACCACAAAATCGGCACGAGTCCGGCGTGCCTAGCTTACGACTTGTGATTCGATCGCTTTGCCCGAAGCGTATGCGGCGAGCAGTTCCGCAAGTCGCTGGTTCCACTGCTCCACTCCGCTCGTTCCGCCAAACGAAACAATAATCGCCAGCACGCTCTTGGTGTTTTCCGTCACCATGGTGCGCTCGGAATCGCTGGTCGCGCTGCCGTGCGGACCTCGCTCATCGGCGAACAGTGGCAGGTCTTCCAGATTCAGATCGTATTTGCCGATTCCCTTGTAGGTTTCGCCCGCGCGGCCCGCGCGAAATTCAATCGCGCCTTGCACATTCGCCAGATCGTAAAGTCCGATCGGCAACCGGCTCTCCACGGAAACCAGATTGATTGCGTCCACCACGGAATTGATGCGCGGCAATCCCTTGCCCGCAATCACGCGCCGCAACAGTGCCTCCGCTGATCCGCGATACCTCGCCGGATCCTTCCCTAGCGCCTTGTATCCTGCCCGCGTCGCCAGGATCGCCGGAGCTTCCAGAATCGCGCGCGGGTCAGCCAGCTTCGAGATGCGCTCCTCGCACGCGCGCAACGCTTCGTCCAGCCCGCCGGGCGTCGCGCGGGTTTCCACTTCTGCTCTAACCCAGCCCAGCGCCGCTTTCGCGCACCTTGCCTTCAGCTGCGGTGAAATCCGCACTTCGATCATGCGCGCGGCGCTCCGCATTTCCCCGCCGCTCTCCCCGCGCTCACTACTTCAAGCTCCGGATGTACGCCACCAGCCCTTGAATCTCATCGGGCTTCAAGCTCTTTCCATACGCGGGCATTTTGCCTTTGCCTTTTTCGATGGCATCCTTCAACTCGGTCTCGCTCTTGGCCGCAACTTTGGCATCGGAAAAGCTCACTACGCCCAGGCTCTTGCCGGCTGGCGAATCGCCCTTCCCGGCCGCGCCATGACAGACCGCGCACTTTGCCTTGTACAACGACGAGCTTTTGTCGTC